>Ga0126342_10002745_pt1 | contig 28043 bp, 18 predicted proteins | sample Cyp1metagenome_FD_92528 | JGI IMG/M metagenome (GOLD analysis project Ga0126342, IMG submission 92528) | Coral microbial communities from Lord Howe Island, Old Settlement Bay, Australia - Cyphastrea 1 metagenome | ecosystem: Host-associated > Invertebrates > Cnidaria > Coral ... | reverse complement strand
TCATGCAGTCATGCTCTGGATAAAATCATCTTAGACTGCGCAAAAACGTTTTTGGTGTATCATCTTAGGGGCGCAGCATTTTGACACCACTCCTCTCCCACTACACTACCTTTCGTCTGCCTCCGCCTGCTCTCAAGTTATATAGAGAAAATATCTTTCGAGGTATGTATGAGGTATGTATACATACAACATGTATCTCATCTTTTCGGAAAACTCTTGAAATGATTGGATCCACTTGGTTCAACCGGAAGGCGCTGCGAAGCGGACCAGGGACCAGATCAACCGGCACAGGAGCGTCGCGTGGTATTTTTCTGTCGCGTGTGTATTGTGACGGTCATGGAATCATTTCAAAATAGCTGTCCTTTTGATTTATAATTGATTGGACATGATTGGGATTTACTTCTGATTTGGAATCATTTGGACAATTTGCCCGAAGACACAAGCAGCAAACTTGGTTGCCAATGGCCAAAGTGGGTCCTTTCGCACCAGAAAGACATGGTGTATCCAATGGAATTCGGAATGGAAACGATTCGGATGGTTTTTCCGTGTTTTTCCAAGTGTTTTTTTGTTTTCCAAAAATACGTTTGGATGATTTTTTTGGTCACATCTAATCTATGATTCATGTGTGATTCATCATGTGATTCACCAAATGGGACCCATCCATAAGATGATAAAATGGTAGAGTTGTCTTTTCCATGCCAAAATGGGTCCGTTCGCAGGAGTTACAAGGTCCCAAGGCGGGGAGATGTTTGTACAACGGCAACCTGGGCTGGGACGCCTGGTGGGACGCCTGGAGCATCCTGGAGCAGGAAAGCCATTGGGATGTAACCAATGAAAGATGGGGGAAATTTGAGTTGATCTATGATGGCTACCCTCTGGTTATGTCAAAATAGCCATTGAAAATGGCCAGTTGTAGTGGATTTTCCCATTAAACATGGTGATGTTCCATAGTTTTTTGTATGTTTACCAGAGGGTAAGTTGGTTGATCAATTGATAAATGTTGATAAGTAGATTCGCTAGAGCGTGAATGCTCTATATAATATAATTATCATATATATATAGTTACTGGTGGTGTATGTAGCCCAACTGATATTTGGGAGGCACCAGGGACCATACGGGCGAATCTTAATCGTTTATTGTAGGGTGAATCCTTCAGCTGTCTGGCGCGATGGCTCCCATGCCCTGCTGCTGGGTGTGTTTGAGAGGTAGCGTACCTGGCTACAGTTGAGCCATGTTCTTCATGACATTCTCTGTATACTGGTGGTATATATATATATATCTTGTAAGCCATCCAGCCCCACTAACAGCCACAAAACAAGTTTCTTATATAATTATTATATATATATATGGTGGTATTCGTACTGTTCTTCATCATGGTACATGGTGGTATATATATATAATAATTCATGTAGCATCATGGGTTGGGTGGGGTTTGCAATCAGAGACAAGAACCATTACTCCCATTTATGCTCGGGGTTCTTCCCATGAATGCCCATGGTCAGTTCCAGATGATAAATCATTTGCGATGTGTAGATGATTTCCCACTTGATTACCCAATAATTTGCTTCAAACAGGTTATATAACTAGTCTGAATGGATTGGTTTGAGGGAACATCTACAGGAAACCTCTGAAAAATTGCTGGTTAAAAAAACAAGGTTTCAGGTTAAGATGTTCCCTTAAACCAACCCATCTCCAAGTCTAGGACAGGTCCCCGTTTCATCCCGTTTCCAAGGCCAGTATCCCTTGAGTTGCGATGCCTCCCATTTGGGCACCCGGCGCTTGTGCATTTGCAGCACCGACCTGCTTTTTCCGCCTGATCTGGGGGCCATTGTGATTGTGGGGGCCATCACGAAGTCCCACCAAAGGAATGAGGAATGCGGGTCCCAAAGGGCCCTCTATCATTCCATCAATCTCTAACCGGAAAACCCATATGCCTGGGCCAAAACACTTGACTCTCAACAAGGTTGGTCGATTACATAATCCTAATGTTGATGGTTTAGTACCTGAAAATGATACGAAGAAATCTAAACATGATCACTTTGCCCCAGCTGGCACGGGTCGGCCGGCTTAACTTGTCATAGTGAGACATGCCCCACAGCATGATGGTCAAGGGTGAACAGTTCGCCATGGGATTTCGATGGCCCATGGAAATAGATGGTTTACCTGGGTAAAAACCGTTCTTAAACATGGTGGATCTTTCCATGGCGAACTGTGAATGTCATAACCAGATGGTATATCAATGTATATCATGATATATTCCCTTCCAAGACTTCTGAGTTGGATAATTGTTTCACGCATTTCTCACATGATTCAGATGTAGATAAATTATACCAACCAATCCAACAGGGATTGTAGTTATACGCCAACTCATTCAATTCAAAGTTGATTAAATGATGATGCCTATTGAACTAGAAATAACATTGTTCATAACTATATATATCCGCCATACATCTGGTCATATCTGGTTCGTGGTTTCAAATATCTTTGATTTTGCCTAGGAGGATGATACTCAGTCAATTTTTGATCCAGGTCGAGAACCAGTACGCTTGGCAGCTGCGGTGAAACGCAAGGCAGCGAAGAGTCGTGGAGATGAGTCGTGCTTTTTCTTGAAGTCGATGATGGAAAAATCATTGGAGCCTCGGAGCCAATAAAAAAATGATTATAATTACAGCATCTAGTCATATCTAGTTTTATAATGTCATATCTAGCTAAATATCTAGTTATATCTGGGCATATCTAATTATAAGTTACAGAAAAAGTTCACATAGATGTCAACAAACCACGATGATGGTAGATCATTTCCTGGACACGACTGTTTGTAAATTCGGCACCAGGGTATCCAACAATTTGTGCGAAGATTTCAGCATCATTGCCATGACATAGCTATATCAATGGATTAGTTTAAGGGACAATTTACAGGAAACCCCCATATTTAATGGTAAAAACCATGGTTTCCTGTAGATTTTCCCTTAAACCAAACCATTGACTATAACATTGATATTGCATCTCATTCTATCACCATCAAAACATGCCATATAATGGTTTGTTTCGTAGCCCCATTCTTGTTGGTTTTATTCCATGATGCACAATATCCCCATAATATAAGAATTCCGCATCATACCCCCTATCATATTCCCAGGATATCCCTATGTTATCCCATTATTATTCACATACATCCCACACTACCCCATATCAATTATACCCATCTATATCCCTGTAGAAATAGATGATATACATCAATTCTATGTATGTAATGTAATGTCGTGTAATGGAATGTAATGGAATGGAATGTATGTGTATATCATCATAAATTATCACAAACAATACTTAACATTATTTAAAATTGATGTATGGCCCTTAAATTTCAAAGTCCCCATATTTGACCCCGGGCATCACATCACCTCATGCAGGTCATCTCATCTTCCCCTTCGCCACAGCTCGCCTCGCTCAGCGGCAATGGCACGACACAGGTGGATCAGGTGGGCGGGGCGACGCCTGGAGTTGATTGAGATGAACCCAAAAAGGGCTGGAACTTCATGGATTTCATGGTTTTCGGATACCCGGTAAACGATGTAAACGTTAAGAGAAAAACGAACTGGAAAGATCCACCATGCTATGTAGCTGGGGAAATCAACTATTTCGACTGGGCCATGTTCAAGTTCGCAAACTGTAAGAAATTACCGGAGGGTAGGTGATTTCGGGGAAAAAAACGATCAATCGCGAAATGGATGGTTTACAAGACTTTTTGAGCACATTTTGGGATATTTTGGGTTCATTGGTGCGTCTTGGTGCTAACATTTTGACCCAACAAAAACCCTTGGAACTTCTGGAGAAGATTCCCCTCGTGGGACAGAACGGGACCACAAAACCTACCCTCTGGTAAACTAACATAGCTATGGAAAATCACCATTTTTAATGGGAAAATCCACTATAAATGGCCATTTTCAATGGCTATGTTAATTTACCAGAGGGTAGTTGTTCACTGTAAAATCTTGGTCATTGCAGGATTAACATACGCAATGATTGAAACAAACAAAGTGAAACCTATAATTTGTATGCTAGAAAAAATACGATGCTTGATGATGTTTGGGTGTTTGTTTCGATCTTTGAACTCCGGGCGGACCTGGGGTTCAAACTGACACGCATTTTCTGCAACGGACATCATTACTTTTTTGGTCAGAAAGTACTCAAGAGGAAACTGCCAAGTTGAAGAAAAACACATGGCAGTTAGAACTTATTATAACTGTTGTTCCACGTCGTCCAGATTTTTATGCCTTTTTTTGGTGAATAGAGTTCCTGTCAGATCAATGTTGGTTGCATTGATAGTCTTATCGTCGATTTTGTTGGCTTTTTCTGTTCGCAATATGTTTGTGCAATTCAGAAGCCCCTTTTTTTGATGGTTGATGAAATTTTAGCAATGGTTGGGGGAATATGGGGGAAATGCACAAACATTGGGGGAATATGGGGGATACCCTCTGGTAAACTAACATAGCTATGGAAAATCACCATGTTTAATGGGTAAATCAGGTAAATCCACTATAAATGACCATTTTCAATAGTTATGTTAGTTTACCAGAGGGTAACCATGATCAACCCAACATTGGAATTTGTGCATCTTCCCCCATGTTGATCAAAAAATTCTGTATGGGTTATCCCCCCAAGTTTGGGCCGCTGGGCCATGGCAAAACCCACATGGTGATTCCCTGAACTCAACGGAAGTCCCAGCGTGATTCGAACCAACTAGACTCACTAGACTTCGAATCCTATCCGGAAATTTCTCCAATGAAAACCAACGTATTTCTACTCCAATGTTAGAATCCAAGTTCTACTCCAATGTTAGAATCATGTTAGCCTCTGGGAGTCAAACATGGCGAAAAACCCACTTGAGTTGGATGATTTTCACAAAAACTTCCGCAAGAATTTCCCATCTTTGATTCCCCGGATCCCTCGGATCTATCATTGGAGTGTTGGTCCACTAAATCCTCCAGTTATAGGCGATTTTAACCATATCCCATGACGGATCCATGGTGCTGGTTATGCTAACATGACTGGAGTATATTGATGGGATCCATGGAGCACCATATATGGCAGCACCATGGATCCGTCATGGGATATGGGCTGCCCATCTGTTTCCCTCGATTTTCCAAAGGAAATTTCCCGGCGCCTGGTACCTCGCCCCAGGGACGTGTCGTCCTTCCCGCAGCCCTGCGAGACCTGAAGCCTCAAGACTTGGCAGTGCTTGTCGCACGACGACGGATGGAGCCCGTAGTAAGAGATGGGATGCCTATGAAAGCCATGGGTTTTAACTTAAAACGCCTGGTTATGTCAAAATAGCTATTGAAAATGACCATAGAAATAGTGGATTTACCCATGAAAAATGGTGATTTTCCATAGTTATGTTAGTTTACCAGAGGGTAAAATGCCTGGTGATGAATTTCGGTGGATTTTAGGTGGAGGTGAAGATATGGGACAATGTAAATCAATGTAAATCAATGTAAATCAATGTAATTCAATGCAAATCAATGTAAATTAATGTAAATCACCTATGAAACCATGACCACCTATCATCTTACGGTATGCTCCCAGTCGTGGTTTCATCATATTTCATCCCCCTTAAAAAAAATGTTTTTTTGTTTCTGGTGTTTCATCATTAGGGGGATGGAAAATTATTGGAAACTTCTATGAAACTTCTATGACAACTTTAAGTGATAAATCTGATAGATCTTCACTTTTGTTGTTGAACCGATCAGAAAAATCATTGGGGAGCTCACGGCCTGGTAATTGAATCATTGGTTCACCTCCTTTGACAAGAGATACGCGCGGGTTTGCGATTCAGACCATCAGAATATGGAATGCCCATGGATGATTTCAAGAGGCAATGGGTCAAAACCCTGGTACCCAATGAACCCCAAAATAGCTGGTGAATGGATGTAAACGGATGTTCATCTCACTAAATGTTGATGATTTCATAGGTTTTGACCCATCTCCATATTTCAAATATATGGAATAGACATCGCCAGGAGAGATGAGTGAGATTATGGAATGGCCAACGTGTGATGCTACCACGGGAAAGATCAATGCTTGGTGTGCTGTTCAACTTTTGAAACATTCGCTATGACATGTTATGACTAGTTATATTAGTTATGATGTGTATATATATATACATACTATTATACCTGTAATATACTAATGGCGAAACAGTATTGATTCCAAACAAGAAGTCATTTTCCAAAATGCCCGTTTTTTCTCAGAGGTCGTGGCTGGCGGACAGAGCCGCACGGATCGACTTGGGGGTGGAGGCTGCGGCTACTGGATGTTAGTAAAGCAATGGTAAACTCCACCATCCCCAAATTTACAATTTTTTGGTGGTATTAACCAATGTATTAACCATTAATACCATTATAAACCATGAAGATATGGGTGGTTTATGAAGTTTAAGCAGTTTATGACATTGCTTTACGAACATCGTTTATGGAATAACTTACCCAGAAATGGCATATGACCAAACGATACGAATTGGGATTTTGCCGTATTGTCAATATTATGGTCTATGGGAAGGAATCGGAATGATTTTATATTTGAATATGTCTGAAAATGGAAGAACATGAGATAAACCCTCAACAAAAATGCAATTGAATGCTGAAGATGATGAGAATCTACCTAAGTATTTGTTGCTTTGTAGAATCCATCACCTGGAGAATTCTTCCCGATGTGAGTGTGACCCTATTTGTGGGACAAAACTCGCATGTCAGGCGTAGCTTTGGGATTTCTACGGATTGACATGTGGATTTGTCTGAAAATAAGGTAGCCCAATCTCTGTTAATTAAGGCAATTTTCCTCAGTGTTTCATATGTTTCACATACCATCTGATTATTTAACATAGCCATGGAAAATCACCATGTTAAACAGGTAAACCATCTATTTCTATGGGCCATCTATACCATGGCGAACTGTTAGTCATAACCAGAGGGTAACATTCGGGGTATCCCCCATTTCTTGACCAACCCATGTCTCTAAAGTGTACCTTGACGGCCAGCGGATGCCAGCGGCCAAGGACCCCGGATGTTGGAGAGGTGTTTGCAAGCTTTGTCAAAGGCTGGCTGCTGACAACCATCCCCAATGACTCACCATTTTTATAGGTGGTATGTAGAAACCATTCCCAGTCATGGCTGGTTTATTTTCCCACATTAATCATGAATATAGATATACGAAATAACACCATATAGCCATAGATAATACTATAGATATAACCATAGATATATTCATTGCTTTACCATGACTTTCACCTTTCCCGCCGGGCCCCGCCGGGCGCTCCGCCGAAGGCTTATGGCTACAACAAGAACATGGTCATGGTATCGCAGGAGACCCCGGGTTGGGAGAGTTTTTGACTCCCCGATGTGGACATTGACCATAGTCAACTGATATTTCAACTAATGTCAACTAATGTTACGCACAGACCCCGTGGCCCGGACTGCAACATCTTTTGGATTCCCGAACAGTCGACCATGAGAAGAGAAATTGGTAGAAAAGACCGCGTATACGCAGTGTTTTCTGCTTTCGGATTCAGAGTTTTCAGGGTTTTAGGGTTTTAGGGTTTAGGGTTCGTCGTCTGGTAAATACCAAAACACTGGCCCTGCGCAGGTTTTCGAGCATGTCGAAGGATCATATTTGAACTCCATTCTAACCTTGCGGGCAAACCATAGGGTCTTGCCGTAATGTTTGTCAGACGCCGGAAGCCTCCTATAGCCAGATGTGTTTCATGACCACCCTCCGGATATAGCCACCACGACTAGGATGGCGATGGGACTCAAACAAAAATCATGGTGCCGGGCCCTGGACAGTCGTGGTTCACGTGGTTCACGTGGAAGGGTGACTCCACTGCGGTGTGATCCAGTTCTGGTGATCTGAGTGTTCTAAAATAGGAGATGCGATAGCATGGGATACCCAAAATTCTTGCAGTCTTTTGAATGGGGATGACAAGTGACTTACCATCTGGTTATGACTAACATAGCCATGGAAAATCCCTTATAAATGGAGCTTTTAATGGGAACATCATCTATAAATGGGCCATCTATACCATGGCTATTGTTAAATGACAAGTGACTTAAGTCATTGGATTTGGTCTCAAACCCGTGCGCTTCTCCAGTTGTCAGCCTGATACTGCAGATTTGGTTTATGAATTGGGGCTCTGGGAGTGCCTCTCCCAAGGGAGGTGTGAGTATGAGTAAGTCGTTCATTAAAGGCGAACATAGGCGAACGCATTTGATGTGGGAGCCAACAGATATGATAATTATGATGTGTTTATTCCAAAGTTCGATGATGTTCCTTCCCTATGTTTTTTTTCGCAAGTATTTGGTCGCAATATCCCAGTGATATCCCCACCTAAATCTACTGGATCATCATCTTCCGGATTTGTTTGCCATAAATTGTGGTGTTCATCAAATGTGGTGTTAATGGTGTTAATGGTGTTAATGGTGTTAATGGTGTTAATGGTGTTAATGATTAATCAAACATTTATTTATTTGCCACAATTGTGTGGTGTTAATCACCATTTTTCAGACCCACACATTTTGTTCTGATCTCCTCCCAGCTGAGTAAAACTAGGCGCAGAAGTTTCACGTGGGCTGGAGGCAAGTTGACACAGGTGCCGGGCAAGATTCCAGACCCGCCATCTGATGGCCTAGAAATGTCTACTTAGACCCTCCAAGTACCTATAAGAATGAGTATATGATGATTGTGATGTTGTCTAGAACTTCATATTCCCAATTATTTCACGATGTCATGTCAATGAAATGGGAGAAGTGGCCATTTTTTTGGCCAAAGCCAGCGCTTTGAAGCGGTGCTTCTGTGATCCTTGATGGTTCAGATTCGGCTGAGCCAGGGAGCCACGGCATCCATCCAGCCACGGTGCTGTTGAAACATCCCCCAATTGACCATGGTTTAGTAGGAGATAAATAACCCACTGGTTATGACTAACAGTTGGCGAACTGGAAAATGGCCCATAGAAATAGTTGATTTACCCATTAAAATGGTGATTTTAAATGGTTATGTGGCAAATTACCACATGGTACACATGGTTTGGGACCATAAAATGGAGATGATCAATATTCGGGCGTGGGATTGGTTATGATTGGTTCAAATTCATTCTACCATCATTTCAATGCGACTATGATGGTTCCAAAGCCGTTCCTGCAAATCTTACTTGGTGGATTACGACCTGTCTCCCAGCACTTTGGAGACAGCAATTTATGGCAATTTAGAGATATGATCTGCTAGGTATCATGATTTGCCACTTGGTATATAGTGGTATACTGCCACTGATATGATGAGTTGGTCCCTCTCAGCCCGCAGGCGTGAAGTCGGCGGGGGAAAAGGAGGTGCGGATGATTTTCACCGCTGGGAGACATTGGGAGGTCATCAATTCTGAAGTTGGCAGTGTGGTGGTTGCACAACATTCCTAGAAAAACCTACTTGGATGTGCATTCCAGTAAGTTGCCCATAGACCATATTACAATTCAGTTATATGTGGGAGATATCAGTTGTGAAGGATTCTGAATCGCTTACTCATTGGGGTGCAACATATGCACCCCCCAAGCATGGTTCCAAACAACTGAATAGAAACTGTACGTGGGATCTTGGGGTTGGTTTGCAAGAAGGCCCCCCGGGCGATGTTTGTTGGTAAACAAAACATGGTACCCAATGAAATGGTGCACATATCATATATATATATATATACGTTATATATAATATAAATATATATATATATACATTATATATATATTATACATTATATATATACATATATATATATATATATCATATAATTATCCAGAATGAATCCAATCGTCAGCATACAGTCATACACTTACCCATCCCATTGCTAGGGAACCCTTCTCAGATGGTACCGATCATTGTTCCATAGGGATATCACCGACCAGTTGGTCTCAGCTGGTAGCTGCACCACGAACAAAGACGCGACATGCTGGGAAGCATGGAAAATCATGGGTTTCAACTGGGACTTCCCAAGATTGAGGTGGATTTTGGATGATTTTGGGACAAAGGCTTCCAAATTGTTGGAACATGTTGGAACCATACCCCTGGTGCCAGCGCCGGAATTTCGCAAGGTCCTGACCATTTAAGCATGAGCCATAAACAGCTGGAAAAGAAGCATTAACTGCTTCGGCACCACCATAGCATTAGATGTGCATGTCCCAAAGATGACGTAAACATAATTAAACACCACATCCACATGAGACAAACATGTTGTACCAATGGTCCTATAAATTGCGTTCGATTTTTTCCAGTTCACCATCCATTTTTGGGGGACGCAACTGGCAATGCCATGGCGCCGTGGCAGGCGCTGCACTACAAGATGGCGTTGCAACATGCCATCGAAGGTCCCATTAAGGACAAGAGCGTGTTGATCATCTTGGAACGGTCCTCAGATCCGGATCGGCCAATCATGGAGTTCAGTGAAGCACCAAAGTCATGTGTTTTTTTTGGGTGGCAAAATGAGGTTCAATAAAAAAGCAATGGAATTGATGTTCTATGATGTTCTATGATGTTTTTCTTTTCAGTGCTTCTATGATGTTCTATGCATTGAACGGAATTGGGGATAGCCTATTTTTAAACAAAGCCAGATGGCGCATGATGGCTCAAATCATATGAGGGATTTAAGCAGGAAAAAGAGGTAGGGGTCACCATCAAAAGTGGGAATATTGAAGAACAGTCAACAACAAATGTGGGTATGGTCGGTAAGGTCAACTGGAGTTTTAATTTGATGTAACCTCTGGTTATTTAATGTAGCTCAATGAGTTGGTGTGTTGGCATGGCCTTGGCTTGCGTCTGGGAGGTCTCATGTTTTTCATTTGAAACAACAGCCATTAAACATACCCCGATTGGTTAATATCGGGACTTATACTACCCAGTTTGTTCGGGGTTTATGATAATTGAAGACATTCACCTGTTCTGAAACGGCTCGTTTTCTGTTCTGCGAGTCTAGACACGTTCACGCGACGGCAAGCCCGTTGTGTTGGTTACTGCACGAGGAGTTTTACCTGGACAAGGGCTCTATATATTTCCTCTGGGGGTACTATATGACATATGACATGTTGAACAGTACGATACAATACTTGTTTGGATAACCCATAATCATCCATAAATCTGATTACCCTCTGGGAATTTAACATCGAAAATCACTCTTTTTCATGGCTAAAACATCTATTTCTATGGGCCGGCCATGTTCCACTTCGCTGTGAACTTATCAGAGGGTTTTATCCTATGTGAAATCTGAAAAATCACCATTTATCTTGGTTGAATCATAAAAATCGCATTAAAACGGTGATTTTTCAGATTTTATGGCTTAAATTCTGGGTCAAATCCCATGAAAAACCTATCATGAAACGACCAGTTGTTCTCCGTGCCTCGGCTCAGGAAGAAGACATGGTAGTTTCGTCGCTCGACATCGAAAGCTTTTTGGGCTATTCGATCCGTGGTTTACAATCCACAACCCGTATTTCATACCATATCTGGTTGGTGGTTTGGAACCATGGAATTTGATGACTTTCCATATATTGGGATAATCCTTCCCATTGGCTAATATTCTATATATTGGGAAGAATAATCCCAACTGACGAACTCATAATTTTCAGAGGGGTATAGGTGTACCACCAACCAGATATTGTAAGTGGGAAGATTCCATATCTGACTTTTTTTTTGAACCATGAAAACTGCGTGAGGCCCGCGCCAGAAACAGAAATTGTGAATTGATACAGTATGTGAAGTAACATATGTGAAGCCCAAGAATATAAATTCTTGGAATGATTGATCCTCTCTCCATCTGTACAATATATATATTATATTATATATATATCATAAATATATATATATATATATATAATATGTATATTATATATATACCATATATATATACACACCATATGTATATAATATTACATATATCATATATGTCTTACACTTAATATACATACCTTTATCATCACTGAACAGTCTTGTTTATTCTTTTTCTCAGTGAACTTGTCATTTCGGATCTCATTTCACTTCCTCATCCCATGGGAGGTTTCGCAAAAGCGGCGCAAGGTTTGACATCTTGCTGTACTTCGCACAGTTTCAGGAGATCCTGAAATGGGACGACATCTTTTCGGTGCGCCGAGTATCGCTGAGTTGTGAAGGATGTTGCAGTGCCATGCGTAGTCAGTGTAGTCCTACAGTAGTCTTCATGAAGACTGCCAGAATGATACCCTCTGGTAAACTAACATAACCATGGAGAATCACCATTTTTAATGGGTAAATCCACTATAAATGGCCATTTTCAATAGCTATGTTAGTTTACCAGAGGGTAATATTTCCCAACCTGCAGTAAATTCCTAATCGCATGAATGCATGAATTAGTCAGAATGATTCATGAATATTCAATATACAGGTCCCAAAAAATAATCATTATCCAGTAACCATAAATAACTAGGTTTTTTTTGTTTTTCGGCAAATCCAGAATCCTATTTCATGAATGTGTTCTCCAAAGTTTTCTGGGAACACATACTTGGGGGTGCATCCCACTTAGCACATGGTCAAAAATCCCTAGTGATATATGGAAAATCATCATTTAAATCATCATCTAAATACATCCCACTTAGTAAATGGGTCAGAATAAAAGTTCTAGACATATATATATATACACATATATATATATATACACATATATACATATACATACATATATATATATATATATACATTGAAAATCACCACTTATATATGGGATGAAATGTGGGTTATAAAAGTTCTACAGGAACCTTGACCAATCCACAGAGGTCAGTGCCTGGAACGAGAACGCCATCGCTCCCTTCAGCGCCAACGCGCAACGTTTGCTGCGCCGCTTGGGGTTGACCAGAATGGAGTGACTATCGTTAGGGTACATATGTTTATTATTATATTATATTATATTATATTGTATTATATTATATTATTATATTATGTTATATATTATATGTATTTATAATATGATATACATATAAGTTATATGGTACATATATGTACAATACATTACAACACGATATACTGCTCAAAGAACTGAGATGTTTATTAGATCAATTAGCTGATTGTATCATGTTTGGGGTCTAGTTAAGCAACTTAAAGAAACGGCAACTCGGATGTCAAATTGTCAAAGATAGGTTGCCTTACATGCAGATACATTCCATAAGGCTTCACTTGCCTTCAACATCATCACTGTAAGACTTAAACATCATCATGATCGGATGTTAAATTGCTAAGAGATGGCTTGCAGTTTGCCTCACGGTCAGGTACTAGGGTTAGTTATTCTATCCCCATTATATGCCCATTATATACCTACGGTAATCAAACATGGCAATGGACACTTCCCCCATGATAATTTTCCCAGCTATAAACCTCCATTGATTGGGAATTTCCCAGCTAGCCACGTTTGATGACAGAGGGTATCCCATCCAATTCATTGTTGGTTAATGTTGGTTATATATTATATTAACCATCAATAACCATGAAGAATTGGTAATAAACCATTGTAAAAAAAAACAGATGGTTAGATGGATTATAAAACTAACAATGAATTGGATTGATAAATTTTGTAATATAGTTGTGAAACATCTGATATATCTGATATATAATGATACATAATCCAAGGGGAATATGATATTTATTTTCATAGGTGGTTATTATAAACCCTTTATCCACTTCATTGTTGGTTATATATTATATTAATCATCAATAGCCATTATATATATAATTATATACACATATATTATTAACCAAAAAATAACCATGCAGAATTGGTAATGAACATTAATAAACCTGTTTGGTGCTTTGGAACATGAATTGTATTTTTCCATTCAGTTGGGAATGTCATCATCCCAACTGACGAACTCATATTTTTCAGAGGGGTTCAAACCACCAACCAGACCAATAATTTGGAATTAATAAACCAATAATGGGAGTTAATGGGAGATTACAACTATATCCACATGATGAACATTAAATAAACCATATATACATAATCACCATGCCCATGTATTAACCATTAATAAACCATACATAATTCATATCAACCACGTGGTTTCTGCGGGTTCTCAGGAGTGGATTCCTTTTCGGGTGCCGCATGGATAGTGTCCACCGAAGTCATGCGCAGCGGAGCCCAGCCGATGCACCGATGGCGGTTGGAGGATTTGGAGATTTCATGGGATTTGATGAACCAAACAACTCAGATTTACCCTCTGGTAAACATACAAAAAACTATTGAAAATGACCATTTATAGTGGATTTTCCCATTGAAAATGGTGATTTTCTATAGTTATATATATATACACATAATAGATGAAAAGGAATATCTATCTATCTATCTATGTATCCATGTAATGTCGACCCTGGATTAATAAACCCCGTTTACGGCTGTTTTTAATTGGGAGGGTACCACAAAAAAGTAGTAGATGAAATGACTATTGGAGGAGTACCCCACTAATTTTCATAAACCATGGTTATTAATCCGGGGTTGACATTATCCGAGATTATTTGTTGACCAACTTGACAATGCTGCTATTTTTTGACAAAGCGTCTGAAAATGTGGCATGCCCACGAAATGGTTATTTTAACGATTTGATGATTGACCAATATTGATCAATCTTGACCATTGGATACCATTGAGTTTGCGGTCCTCTAACGTAGACAAAGTTATTTTTTGTTTTTCACAGATTGAATGGCAAGATTTGCAAGGTTGCTCGTCTCCTTATTTAGACAGCTTCGCCTCCTCTCTGTCTGGGATTTCCAGTAGCCACATGCTGCATTTTGGCAGATAAACTGATCATTCGGAGTAAGGAAATACATTGGAACGTTGGCACAGTCAGCATATTGCAAAGTCATCAAATTTTGTGTTTTCACAGCGAATCAGCAAAGATGGCCTGCACAACAGGGATTGGGTACTCCAAATATCATATTCTTGGTTGTATATCCCATAAAATATCCCATTTTTTTATCTCATATATTTTGTTGGTAATCCGAATAACTATGAATAAATCATATAGTGACTCCACATTTTCAGACACTCAATGAACTGGTTTGAGGGAAAATCTACAGGAAAACATAGTTATTTTCCCATTAAATACGGAGTTTTCCTGTAAATTTTCCCTTAAACCCATCCATTGAGACACACCCAAAATGTCAAGATTTTTCTTGAGCCCAAGGCCAGCTGCTTCCAGCCTGGCCGCGGAATTTCTGGCAGAAACATCTCAGAATCTCGGTTGAGTGTTGCGACGACCGATTTCTGAGTGGGGCTTTGGGGAGATGCCAAGATGATCCAAATTTTGTGAACATGTTTTTTTTTGGGGGGAGACAATGGTTATTGATGGTTATTAATGGTTAATATAATATGTATATTACTGGTGATTAATGGTGTATATATATATATTATTGACCATTAATAACCAATATTGACAATTATTAATGGTTATTCATGGTTATTAATGGTCAATATCCAACAATGAATTGGATTGGATACCCTCCGGTAATCAAACCCTGGAAAAAAAATGGGGTTTCTAGCTGGGAAAATCCATGAACATCAGCCAGGTCTGATTACGGGAGGGTAATTGTAGAGTACTATGTAATTAATCAATTAACTAATAATACCCTGGTAACTAATTTATAACAATGGTTGATTATGGTTGATGGTAATTAATTAATTATAACAGTTTTATTGACTGGTGGCTTCCAAAACTTTTTTTTGTAGAATCAATCCCGTGGTTTGCGATAATCCAAAACAAATTTACTTAACGCAATATGCAAAAAGGATGTCTTGACACACAAAAAGAGGTTGCTCTTAGTTTGCTTATAATATCCATGATGCCATTCATGTTACATATCTGTTTTAGTCAGATTGGTATTTCGGCACCTGTTAGGTACAACGTGGCAGTGTTCAAAAACCTCGGTTGATGATCATACGGGAATATCGCAACGGGATATCCCAAGGGGATATGTATATCGGATATAACTTGATATTACGGGAATGGGATGATTGTGGCAAATTATACTACACTATATTAACCTGGTTGGTGGTTTGGAACATGAAATTTATTTTTCCATATATTGGGAAGAATCATCCCAACTGACTTTCATATTTTTCAGAGGGGTTGAAACCACCAACCAGTAACTAATGGGATGATTGTGGGGAATTATGCTACCCTTTATATATTGGAGAATCACAATCCATTAAACCATTGGGGGAAACCTGTTCTCAACCAGTAGAAACGGACGACGCGGGTGTTTGACCAATGCTCACTGGTTTTTCAACATTCCACGGTGTGTCCCGAAAATAAGATCGATACCCGAGAAAGTCCAACCATTCGTCAGATGTATCATCATATGTTCCATGACTACCCGCAATTTGCTGGTCAGGTCATTGACATTTTGCCATTTCAATCCATTTTATGGGTACCCTCTGGTAAACTAACATAGCTATGGAAAATCACCATTTTTAATGGGAAAACTCACTATAAATGGCAATTTTCAATAGCAAATTGTTAAATTACCAGAGGGTATTGCTCGGCCCCCAGATATCATCTCCCTTGAAAATCCAATGATTCCCCCCAATGATCAAAAATGCCATTCCGAGTGTCAGTGAATCCCATTGCCACTAGCCTCTGTAAAAAAAACATGTTTGGAACTGGAGAAAAAAAAACACAACATTTTTGTAACAGGTAACTTACATGGTTGTTCTGTTTTTATCATCGAACTAGCCATGGGCCATGGCATGGCTTTGATCTTTAGCTCTTCCAGATGGATTCCGGGATTTATCATTGATTTCACATAGAAACAAATGCAAAAAAAACATGGGATTCTTCTTAATTTTTCCATCAATTGTCATTGTTCAATATTGTTCATACAGAATTCATGGAATTTTGTACTGCAGAATCATCATCGTCCCATGAGTTCCCAGATTTTTTTTGGGAAACCTGAGATTCCCTTCTGAGATTCCCAGAAAAGTCATGCATTAGTAATGCAATCCACATGGATTATTCCCATTATCCCCATTATCCACATGTATTCCATTAGTATTGTAATATGTGGATTATATATAATGAAATGATAAATGGGTTTTTATATGTTTTTATATATAGTAATATGACAATGTAAAAACCCATTATTTATTATTGTAATATGAGATATGTAATGACACATGTTTTTTGTTTTTAATATATTGTGATTATTATTATTATTATATTATTATTATTATTATCATCATTATTTTTATTATTAGTATTATGATTATTATCCCCATTACATGTATCATATTATTAATTCCAGTAATGATTATTACATATCTCATATTATCCCATTGTGATACTGTGGATGGTTGCGAAATCCTGCACCAGTTGAAAACGCTGGTTTATCCCATTATTTATGGGGTTTCAAGCATCCAAGGTGGTGCAGGATTTCGCAACCACCCACCGTATTAATGATTATTACCCTCTGGTAAACTAACATAACTATGGAAAATCACCATTTTGAATGGGAAAATCCACTATAAATGGCCATTTTCAATAGTTTTTTGTATGTTTACCAGAGGGTATCCCCAAACACCGCCATTCCAGGAAAGGTGACTGCTGGGAAACAGTTGGGGCCTGAGTTTTTCGGAAAGGAGAAAAAAATTGCTCGGCAGCGCTAGAGGTTTTTTTGCCATGGTAGAAAAAAACAAAACATCTAGAAAAAATGGGATATAACCTCTACAACTATAGCAACATATGGTAGAATCAATTCAGATATAACATCATATAACATGATATTTGACCTATAGCCACTATGGTTTTGTATCCACTTAGTTCACGGTTCACTGCTCCCCAAGAATTGATTCACCCTCCCCGAATGGGGATGCTGCTGAAAGTGCTGAATTCTGAACAAAATGCCACGCTACCACTTGGAACAGTGTCACGCAAAATTGAACATTACTAATTTATGTATATATTTATACATATATCTATCTATCTATCTATCTATCTATCTATCTAACTATCTATCTATCTATCTATCTATCTATATATATATATACAACCATATTCAACTCCAACTATCATTTGATGGGCGTTGGAATAGGTTAAAGATACCATCTAGCCATATCGAACATGAATTAAATTATCCAAAGCTGATTATTTTTCCATATTTTCCCACCTTGTTTGGCATATGTTCCATTTGTTTTCCATATTTTCCATATGTTTTTTCCATATTTTCCATATGTTTTCCATATTTTCCATGATTTTTCCACACATTGCCCCAGTTTTTCCAAAGATTTCCCCATTTTTTTCCAGGGGATGTTCCAACCTGCATCCCCTGGTGGATTTTCGATCTCCGCGCCTTCCACTCTTCCAGGAATATCATCCCGGAGCTCCCACGCGTGCGTCTGGAGCGAACGTTCGAGACCTCAGTGACGGCGGCGGATTACAACGGATGGAGATTGGGAGGCTCCATGGGTTTTGGCCTTCAAAAAAATGGGGATACCCTCTGGTAAACATACAGAAAACTATGGAACATCACCATTTTTAATGGGAAAATTCATGAAAATTCACTATAAATGGCAATTTTCAATAGTTATGTTAAATTACCAGAGGGTAGTATATCTATAATTATGGAGAATATTGTAGTTTATACTAAGTACTAGATATATACATATCAACCCTCTGGTTATGACTAACATAGCCATGGTATAGATGGCCCATTTATAGACCATTTTATACCATTATAAACCATTTAAACCACTATACAAACCAGTATATCCCATATCGATTCCAGATATCTGGGTAAATTATAACGACCTCACTGTTCTCCCTCACTGGAAATCATAGTTAGTAAGGGGAATCATCCCCTTTTATGGCCCAACAATTCAGGTTAGTGAAATATTATAATTTACCCAGATCTATATGGAGAATATTGTAGATTATACTAAGTATATCTATAATAGTTGGATATATACATAATATGGTGGATATGTATATATATATATACTTTGTATCAATGGGGATACCCTCTGGTAAACATACCTTCAAGCTATTGAACATGGCCATTGAAATAGTGGATTTACCCATTGAAAATGGTGGATCGTTCCAGTTCGTTTTTTGTATGTTTACCAGGCCGGGTAGTATATCTATAGTTGTTGGTGGATGATATCTTGTTGATGATATCTATATAATTTGTATTTGATACAATGGGGATGGTACAGTATATCATCTACAGTTGATGATATTTATATCTGTATCACTGTATCTATATATGTTTTTTTTTCTCATAGTTTCCAAGAATTATGAATTTGCGGTTGATACGGCGTAAATCTATATAGTTTTTATGGGAATTTCTGAAGAGTCGGTGGGGACGGTTGATATCCAGATCTTGTGGAAAACTAGAGTTCAGGGTTGATCTACGCTCATTGGGGATGAAAAGCTATGATTTACACTGACACATTCAATGTCATGGCTGTGAATAGTTTTAACTAGGCAGGTAAAATGTGAGCAACTGGTGGTCGATAATCACAGACAGTGATGGATACCCTCTGGTAAACATACAGAAAACTATGGAAAATCACCATGTTCAATGGGTAAAACCACTATAAATGGCCATTTTCAATAGCTTTGTTAAATTACCAGAGGGTAAGTTGGCTTTGAGGACCCAAAATCGTTTGAGACTTTGAGTAGGAACCATCTTACATACTCAAAGGTCATAGTGTGGTATGAATATGATACGATTCTGGATCATAATATCCATCCTTTTTGCATACTTCGAGTAGTATCATATTGTTGTTTTTTTGAACACCACATAGGATGGATTTTATGTGGCGTGGCAAAAACAGGCAATCATTTCCATGGATCACTTGGTTTGAGAACGTGGGGTGTTGAAACCCTCTATTTTTAGATGGTTAAAGAATGTAAAACCAAGGTATCATGATAGATTATGATTGATTTTAGATTATGATAGTTTTTTTCCCTTCAACCCAGTCCGCTAATGATGCTATTCATACTCATTGACTTATTGACCACGATTTGACTCATTGGTCACTCATTGGGATGGCCCCATGTTTACCCATTGTCCCTATTTAACTGAACAAGTGGGAAGTCGCGTTGAGCTGAAAGAGCTATGGATGATACGAATGTTGGTGATCGAACTCCCCGTGTTAGTTGAATCCACATCGACACTTCCCGAGGGTGAATCCATAACACAACGCTAACTTTTTATGACAAATGAGTAAAATCTAAACTTGACCATTGATTCATCAAGGAATGAACATTTGGACTCTCTCAGAACTGCTACGAGAATGTACTAGAAACCCGGGAAGAGTTAGGTAAAACAACGGTAGATTTTACTGAAAACTTCACAGAAGGTTGACCAGAAGACAACATAAACACCATTGTTTTTTCCCGTTTTTTCCCCTTAAACCAACGGAATGACCCATTTCTGTCTATACGTCGCCAGGAACCTTCAGAGTGCTTCCATCTTTGTCAGCTCAGCAAGTCGGGGGTCCTTGATGGAGCTGACGACTAGTCTCCACATTCAACATATAAAGGGAACAAATGAGCCATAAAACTGAGAAGATCCAAAATCATCCAACATTGCAGGAACATGTTTTTTCCAGTCCGAATTAGAATTGGTTTGCGGAATCAGTAGGAAAAGAACATAGTTGGCTTGTGAAAACCACATGAATTGGCGCATAAGCATCCATCCATAACCCTTTTCACGTTTTCCATAGGATCATATAGGATCAATGTATGCTATATATGGTAACATGGATCCCATCAATATACTCCAGTCATGTTAGCATTAATATACCTGCACCATGGATCCTATGGGTTTGTTGCTATAAACCTCGGATTTCATCCTGAACAATGATCGAAAGTCACACCGTCCAGCTCCATGGATTCGATTGGTGGGTACGTGTACCTACCGTATATTCCATACAAAGGTCACCACATGATGTGTCAATGAGACGTTTCGGGCATTCAAAAAACGGCTTGTATCATGTTGTACCCCAAATTCCCAAAGGTCATCTGGTTGGTGGTTTGGAACATGAATGTTATTTTTCCATATTTGGGAAGAATCATACCAACTGACTTTCATATTTTTCAGAGGGGTAGGTCAACCAACAACCAGTCCCAAAGATCATAGTTTGGACTTTGCACTTCCCATGGTTCATGGCGCGCTGGGGCGCGCTGTTGGAATGACCGTTGTCGCTGAGGAGATTTGAATCATGCGGTGCCTCGGCAGACCTGGTGACTGCATTTTTTGACCTACTGACCACTACAGACCATGTTAAGTCATATTGATATTGACATACACCATCATATATTAAACTGGACCTTTGTTGGTTGTTTTGCCCATGCCCAGATAGGTTATATCACACTAATTATTATACATACACGTATATCATTTATAGAATCATATGTAATCATATAGAATCATATATAATCATATAGAATTAAATTATATAATCATATAGAATTAAATTATATATATATAATATACATTATATTTGCTTTATCATACATGGGATCTGGAAAAAAACGGCATGTAAGAAGATTGGTTTGTCGCCTTCCCTGGACAGATTTGCATCGAGGATGGGGGACTCGAGGGAATGGTGGTATCAGATACCCTCTGGTTATGTCAAAATAGCTATTGAAAATGACCATTTATGGTGGATTTTCCCATTAAAAATGGTGATTTTCCATAGTTTTCTGTATGTTTACCAGAGGGTACATAAGAAAGAAGAAACCTGGTAGGAGCTGGGACTGTGTTGGTCGAACATTCAAGAGCCTGGAACCACAAAACATGTTTCAGCTTGTCAGCTGGGAGTGTCGTCTCTGCCTGAAGTGCTCACTGGCTCTTACGGACCAATCTCTGAGGCATTCATTGCTGTTTCTACAGTTTGGTTATGATGGTGCCATGACTGGGGAATCCCAATCCCATCCACCGGTTCATATTTTCCACTTCCAAACGAAACCATGGTTTAGTATCCCATATGCTCCATGGTGCTGGAATATGAATCCCAACATTTGCCCAACATAAATCACCCAGTTTTGTAGGTAAATATACCATACATGGAGCATCTGGGTATGGTTTAGTCGGGAATTTCAGCAGTGGGGACGGATGATTGCTGGTCGGTGGATTCCATGGCTCCCTAACGAGCGAGGATTTGGGAGACCTTCGTCGACTTGCTGCAGAGGCTCGTGTTTTTCAAGTCCCAAGCGCAGCTGGCGTCCGAGAGAAATGAATGGAGGGAAATGGATGGAAATGGTGGGATAGAAGTGTTGATATATGGATGTGGGTCAAAATGGAAGACCATTAAGGGGACCACAGATGTGAATGTCTAGTTTAGTATTAACCATCCAATTATTGGGGTACCTAATTTTGACCCATACCCATATGTTGATATGATTTGATATATTGTTGTAATGATTTGGTATATGTTGATATGTTGATAGTGGTGGGATAAAAGTTCTGAAATTGGATGTATATTGCTCCAACTTGAAACAATTTTGGGCAATCACATGTCCTTTTTGGTTTTGGGGATCCCACGTTGTTCCAGGGCGAATACCATGGGTTCTTAGGACACATAGATTCTGGAAACTGCTATCCCCAGAGTTTTCCAACTCGTAAGTCATGGCAAGGTCGTGATGTTTCAGCATTTATAATATATGTATATATATATATATATTTGGGGATATTCCATATGTAACTAAAAAAAATACATACATATGTTTCTTAGCCACTTCCCCTTCCTGGAATGTGAATAGCTTGGCTCCCCAAAAGTCGTGGCTTCAGCAGGTCTATTTGGAACGCCTCATCACCGATCTGCGGGAAGCCACTTTGGTAGCTGGGATGCATCATATTTCATCACGATCTCACGTCGCGACCTCACTTCTTGAATAAAAGGAATGATCCCCAATATAAAGCCTTTCAGGTTTGTGAATTATAATCTATATACCCAGAAAATCCTTAGTTTCCTGTCGGTTTTATGCTTAGACAGACCACTCCATTCAACATTTGCTTCAAGCGAACATCTATAAGAGCACCAGGGTTTTTCCTCGACTTGTTGAATCGTTTTTTGGAGCAGGGAATCTGTTTTTTCTTATATGTTCTTGTCCCCTACAAAAGTTTAAGCAGCAAGAAGATGCCGAACAGTGTCAAACCAGGGCGTTATTTCGATGATATTATGTGTATATATATATATTATATTTCATATCATATTTCCATATTTCTCATCTACAAATGATGTTTTTTTCCATGTTTTCCCATGAAATAGATCCAACCAACCTTTCAACACCTTTCGGGCAGAGAGGTGGAAGAGCTGAAAAACCTGCCTTCGCCGATCAAGATGAGGGTCGGACGTCGCTGCCGGGACGTTGGGAGAAGAAGATCAGGAGAAATATGTTGATATAATCCTGATATTTGGTATATTATCAATAGGAAATATTATAGGGATACAGTGGTTGATGGATACTGATTAATCCAAATAATAGTAATATTATCACTATAATCCCAATTGCCATGGGACATATTATTGGGATATTATCACTGATTGGGATGTTGGTACTAGAAAATATTGGAAATCATAGGAAACATTTGTCGGATATTGATACTGGTATATTATTACTATATTTCTAACCATATTGATATCCAATATGTCTATATTACGTCATATATATATATATACTAGGATACTGGAATATGATCACTATATTTCTCCTGATATTTCTATGTTAAGTCATATTCATTACCAGATTGAGAATATCCCCATAGGAAATATTAAGAGATTATCACTAGGAAATTACTGGAATATCATATGAAACAATATTGGGATAGTAATAATCATAGGAAATATGATTTGGATATTATCACTGATATTCCAAAGATTACATTATCCATCAGTATCCATTCTATCACCATTTGTCCAAACTACCCTCTGGTTATTTAATTGATATAACAGTTGGCTATGGAAAATGGCCCATTTATAGATGATAAACATGATGATTGACTGTAGCTACATTTCAGATATGGTGATTTTCCACTAACCGAAACCGAAAACATCACCAGATGGTACAGGATGGGGCCCCCCAGTTATAAGTTGGTTTATAAACCATTGTAATCCCCATTAACTATAGTTATATCTACCATAAACCATTGTTAAGCCACTTATAAACCAACTTAGCTATCTTGGGGGCCCCACCCTGTAAGTGTTAATGGAATATCTCCAGTATCCTTAGTGATATAACCAGATTCAGTCGGGATATTCCATTACCTTGATGGCCGGTCAATTTTTTGGAGACCCCAGGGATTTCACCGATGTTCAGCTGGTTCATAGCACCCGGCCTGGTAAACGTTAACAGAAAACGAACTGGAAAGATCCACCATGTGAAAAATGGGAAAATCCACTATTTCGACTGGGTCAATAGCAAACTGTTAAATTGCCAGAGGGTACATTTTACTTGTTACTATTAAATAGATGATAGCCTCTTTCAATTCCATGAGCCCTGAATGTATTGTAATAACCCCTGAACGTATCGAAATCTACTTATTTGTAGTTTCACAAAACTAGGATGAATTGTAGCTTGAAACAAGACTGCCAGTGAAGCATTCGATATCCTTCGCTTGCTCTTAGCACCATATAGTTCATGATGCCTCAAGAATTGGATACCCTCTGGTAATTTAACATAGCCATGGAAAGATCCACCCTTTTTAATGGGAAATCTCACTATTTCTATGGCCATTTTCAATAGCTTTTTGTATGTTTACCAGGCCAGGAATGGCTCAAGCCATGTTTGACTCCCATCTTGGGATACTTTCAGATCCCGTGACCAGCCGCATATTTCACCGGTGAACTCCACAGGGAATGACATTTGATCACATTTGATCATGAAATTACCTAAGATGAGTATGAAAACTCAAAAATACCAGATGAATTAGATATAATTCGAGTTTTGTGCATGTTGTGTTTCCTGAAACCAAAACAAGACACGGCTACGTTGGGTACCCCAGATTGATTACCCTCTGGTTATTTAACATAGCCATGGAAAATGGCCATTTATAGTGAGTTTTCCCATTAAAAATGGTGATTTTCCATAGTTTTCTGTATGTTTACCAGAGGGTAACATATTTTGCCCCAGGATTCCACGTTGGAGTTGAACTGGTGTGGGGCCCTGGCCCTGAGGATCTGATCCTAGCGCTATGGCCTTGCCATGGCATCCATGGTTCATTGATATAGCTGGATGATTCAACTGAAGATACTATGGTTAACTATGGTTAATCATCTTTTCAGAATATATCCATTTAATATCCATTTAATCATTTTTTCAGAATATATCGCCCATTGCTCTGAAGCATATAGTTGCTACCTGTTAAGAATGGAGATACTATGGTTCAGAGCAACTGCTGAGGGCAGATGCGGCCGGCTTTATGACATTTGACAACTTTGCCAACGTCACCGGACATAGGCAGCCAGTTATCTTTGGTTGTTAGGTAATCAAAAGACAATAGGTCATCATCTAGTTTTACTATGTTTTACTGTAACCCCCCAAAAAAACATAGAAACGTATCATTTTTCATTCAAATCATTCAAATCCCACATCTGTCATCCGTGACCATTTTTTCTTTCAATCGACCTGTGGCATCTTCAGTCGTTTCCCTTACGGTAGGGGGTGCAGTGGTTCCACTGCGCCAGCATGCGCCAGCCATGTCCCAACTCAGAGGGGCGATATGTTGAAATCCCAGCTGGAGGATTTTCCGGTGAAAACCCCCATATTTCGCGGTAAAAAATTCTCCATGGGTTTCCGGTTAAGATGTTCCCTGTGAAAACCAATCCAATGACAAAAAGCCTATAGCATGTTGTTATAACCATAAAGATCACCCCTGATTCCAAGAAGACTAAGTCTGTGGGTAGTTCGGGTAGTTCCCTGCTCAGGCGTGTTCATTACCAAAGTTCGCAGCCAGACAACGATGGGACCTGGAATTTCCTGGTGACGATCCCCAGTCGCAGTGCGGAGATTCGGAGGTCGCAGTGCGGAGATGATTTTATCGTAAGTTGCTATGGTTCATCTAATTATATGTTGATAGTAACCTGATAGTATTCTCGTATTGCAGATGGTATTGATGGTATTCATCTATCAAGATATATCAAGATGGGAAGAACTCTATGATCTATGGATTGAACATCATTGACATGTTTCTTTATGAATTTACTGTATATATATATATACATAATATGTATGGAACACCATTGATGAAGTATAGTATGCTCCAATCTACCATTAGAACAGTATGTCACATCCAATTGTTCAAATTGTATCTAGCGCTTGAAGTTACGCCATGGATAGGAATGAGTTTGGTCAACCTCTGCAACTTCAACTTGGCCCAGCGACTCTAAACATATCTAGACATATCTTACTGTAGTTCTATTATATATCTATCTATCAATGTACATATATATATATATATATATTACATATCAACTATATTGTATTCTACGAATGCGAAGCTCGTCTTACACTCAATAAAGACTCCTCACCACGCCGCCCTTAGGCGCGGTATCTTCAACTTCCGGAAACAGGACAAGGTCCTTTGAAGCTCGACACAGATATGGCGCCGTTTTGGGATTGAACATGGCCCATTTATAGCGAGTTTCCCCATGAAAAATAGTGGAATTACCCATTTATAGTGGATTTTCCCATACAAAATAGTGGAATCAGTTGTTGGGATCATTTTTTTTGGAGGCAAATGGTGGTTGAAATATGCAAGAATGCATCTAAACAATCCCAGATGCTCCATGGTGACGATGGTGCTGGTATATTTACCTACAACGATGTTGTTTTGGAGGTAAATGTTGATAAGTAAATATTCCGGCAATATATGGAAAAAACATGTACATGAATGGTGAATGGTGGGGTACATCTAGGTGAATGGTGGGTGAAAATTGGGGATGGCAATTTCCTGCTAGAAAGAACGAGTGTATTTGAGGTCAATGGTGAATGCTAAGGCGCACGAAAAGAGAAACAGCACGTGAATCTGCCTCGCCAAAAGTACATATTCCGTAAATATTCCGTAAAGGAAATTTCTCAGTGATTTGCTGTTGTAAGATATCCCCTGTATTATTTACCATCTGGTTATTTGTTACATAGCCATGGAAAATCCCAAAAATAAATGGAGGTTTCTAGCTGGGAAAATCCACTATTTCTATGGGCCATCTATATCATGGCTATGTTAGTCATAACCAGAGGGTACCAATATTTACCAACAGTCTTCAGGCACCAAAGATCTGCATCTGCATCCCATCCTATCACCTTGTGCCCTGAAGTTTGTGGGTCCAAGATGCTCCAAGCCTATGGCATTAATCCCCATATAGATAATGTGGGATTAATGCCATAAACATATCATGGATGGGAATGGTTTATACCATCTATTTCCGTCAGAATTGGGGATTATTATGGGTTTACCCTATCACATTACTACTGTGGATGGTTGCGAAATCCTGCACCAGCTTGGATTGTTGAAACCTTATTTTAAAAAAAGTGATAAACCATCTATCAGCTGGTGCAGGATTTCGCAACCATCCACAGTAGTTCACATCCCAATCAAGATTATCCTGGCTACATCCTTCACCCTGAGTTTCAAAATCGGCGCTGGTCGATGATATGTTCGAGGTTACCTTGTCTTTATACTGGGGATTGTCACAACCGTTGGCTGAATCCCAATCAAAATCAACAACTACTGGGGTGACTTTCCACTAGTTAACTAGTTTTCCAGTTGTTGGTTACATATCATATCCGATTATATGTTTATAGAATGGGCTAGCGCCCTGGTGCCGCCGACCCCCCTATTGGGGGTGGTCCGGTAGAGAGAGAGAGAGAGAGAGAGAAAAAATGGATTGGAGGGCGCTGCGAGCGAAATACCGAGACGAAAGACAATGCAAAGAATGTAATGAAGCAAAGCCGGCGTCTGCATTCACGGCGGGTCGATGGAAACGAGCAGATGCGGCG
>Ga0126342_10002744_pt1 | contig 28043 bp, 23 predicted proteins | sample Cyp1metagenome_FD_92528 | JGI IMG/M metagenome (GOLD analysis project Ga0126342, IMG submission 92528) | Coral microbial communities from Lord Howe Island, Old Settlement Bay, Australia - Cyphastrea 1 metagenome | ecosystem: Host-associated > Invertebrates > Cnidaria > Coral ... | reverse complement strand
TGTGCAGTGTGAGGTGTGGAGTGTCGAGGGAAGGACACGGTCGGGACAGGGTGTCTTTGAACTATAGGTCATTTATGTTTGGGAAACTTCCGCCGCCGGCTTGCCCGGGTCTATGTTATAGATCTGGGAAAATTTGATCACGACCTCACTGTTCTCCCGAAGCCTGGAATCATGATTAGGATTCGGGAAATCATCCCCTTTTATGGCCGCAAGATTCAGGTTAGTGAAATATTATAATCTACCATATAACATGATAAACCTATGTATGTATAACTTATATAAGTGTATAACTACGTATAACTTAATCAATTCCTAATCAAATTGGGATGCCACTTGGGATTTAAAGCAGTGCCTAAGGGTGAGGTACACTCACAACATGTCCATTTAAATTTAAGTATGGATGATGATGATCAACCACTGGAATTAGGGGTACCCTACTGTATATTTAGACTAACCCATCTGCAGCCGGAGATTTAGCAATAAGTCGATGGATATGAAACAACAAGTTGGTCCAGACTTTTTTATGTCTATGTATAGATATATGCATATACTTATTTACACACACACACGCATATATATATATATATGTATACACGTATAATTAATTATATGCTTATGTGTGTGTGTTGGTGTGAACCCAAATGGTTTAATGTCGAATCCCATTTTTGAGGACCCCACGATGACCTGCCGTTCTTTTTTTCAAATGAAGCAAAGGCCTTCATCTCCTACCGTGCCTTCACGAAGGACTTTGAATGGGAGACCTTGCCCTGGGAGGAGCACGGCGCATGGGGAAGGCAGCAGGTTTTTCTGATCTCCAAATGGTTTTTCTAGATATTGGAACCTCCTGGCTACTGCTATTGACTCAGTCAAATTCAAAAATTACCAGTTTTTCGAGTTTTCCAATGTTTCCTACATTTTTGGAGACATGGGAATTCACCATTTTTAAATGGGAAAACCTCGGATTTTTTTCTAGGCGACGGTCAGATTGGCGGCAGGAGATCGCTCAGGATGCTGATGGGAAGGATTTCCAACCCGAAGACTCAGGTGCGGAGACGGTCTCCGGTAGCACCGAGGGTAGCACGTTAAGGACAGACCCGTGCTGGTTGGTTTGGTGCCAATAAACATGGGGATTGAGACAACTAAATTCAGAGAATGATATTTCATAGCGTACTTAATATGTACACATGGGAATTTGACAAACTACAATGGGGATATAAGGTAATTGCCAGAGCGAGAGAGAAAGAGATTTGGTTGGTGGTTTCGCGTTTTCTTATTTGAAATCCATATGACTCGGATGATGCCCCCCAGAGAGGAGCATATTTTTTGTGAGGTGCAGTCGTTCGTTCCTGGTTGTTACTGTTAGTTGTGTTCGTTCACTCCTTCGTTTCAGTTGTACCCTTTGGCAAACGAACAGAGCGATGGAAAATGACCATGTTTAATAAGTAATTCGTCCATAAATCATCTATACATCATCTATAAATGGTAAATCACCTATACATCATCTATAAATGGTTCATCTATTTTCATGGTCCATGTTCCATAGCTATATGTTAAAGTACCAGAGGCATCCAGAGGCTATTATGTTGTACCTGGTGAAACCAACCATCCACAAGGCCCATCCTCCTTCTCAGGTTCCGAGCCAACAATGCTCAAACAAATGTAGTTAGTAACATTAGATCACATGATTAACCATGCCTTTTCTATTTAAGTCATATTTGCTATGTTCGCTCCTCACTGGGACACTGGGGGCAAAGTCATCAATTCCCCTTCAACGGACCGTGGTTCAGGTGAAACCTACGTACAGGCAGAATTGATTGATGAGTTGCCTAGCACCAAGCTGTCGTAGCTGTCGGCCAGTAGCTGGTGGAAGCAGATTCCTCTGACGGATGACTACCAAGTTGACGCCTTCTTCAACGGGTGTTGTACAAAAAGAAACGCCAGGCTTTCAAAAAAAAACATTTGTCAAACGTATTCTAAGGTCCCAAGGTCAACAGAGGGTGATTTACATTTTGACCTTGAACTTCCCCAACGGCACCAGAAAGACTTTATACCGTTTATACCCGATCTGTCCTTGATGCCCTGGACAAAGGTCCAGCCTTTGTTGACCCAAAGATGGCAGTGGCCCAAGGGGCTAACAGAAACATCCCATTTTTGGAACCTGATTTTTGGTGAGTTTGATGAGCCAAATTTCAGGGGGGGGTTCCCTGTTAGTCCACAGGAAAGTCAACAAGAAACCTCCGCTGAAAATCCTCAGAGAGAGGTTTCAGGAATGTTCGCAATTGGCTAAGAGATTCGTAATTTCCCGTGAGAGATATATAATTGGAGGATGCTGCCAGCAGTTTTCCACTTCGCTATATGGCTGAATCGGGTGTGGCACCCAGACTGATCAAAAAAAGTTCAAGAAATTTCATCTTTCAGAAATTTCGCCAAAGAATCTTGAACTTGCATATTTGCAGCAGAAAAACGATGAAACGACGGGTTTTAGAGATCCATGCGTGGGTTCCTTTGGGGTGTCGAACATGATGGAACATGATGAACATGTGAGGACAAAACATCACTGGTTGGTGGTTTGGAACATTTTTTATTTTCCCCAATAGTTGGGATGATGATCGAATCTGACTTTCATATTTTTCAGGGGGGTAGGTACACCACCAATTAGATCATCATTACTAACTAGCGATATTTTGTGACAGATTGATCCAAAATGAGACTTTAGATGTATTGAAAGCAGTGGATGACTTCCAAAGTGACTTGAAGACTCAACGTGTTGTGATGAGAGCTATGCCATGCTAGCACGCGCAAAGGCATCCGGGCATTCGGGGGGCGACAACCGATCTCCCTGATCCCATCCTAGGTATGCCATGGTATGCCCATTTTTAGGGTGGATTCATTCATTCTGCGGCAATTGATGTGTCATTTTTTGTGTTCTTTTCTCCATTCCCGGTGCATTCTTCAACCCCGATTCGTGTTTTGCCTGGGTTCACCGCCATGCTCGTGTCCCAATCGGCCATGTCGAAACCACACAGCTCTCGAGTTGCTTTCGTCATTGGCGCCAAGAGAAATGCTGGGCATAGATGAAAATAACTGAGCTGTGCTATTCGATTTGTTGAAGGTTTCAAAAGGTATGGCCCACCACGTCCCACCAGATAAATTCCAATGATAGGTTGGTTTACAATGGGGTTACCGTTGAGGTTTGATGTATCACCAGAAAGCAGGGTCTATCAACCAAGAAAATCATACTGGATGGCATGATCTTGTAGGAAACTTGGAGTCCCACCCAGCAGGGTTTACCCCAGATGGACACTCAAGAATCGATTGGTACTTCCAAAAGCAAAAACAACATCTCCAAACTTGTGAGAAATTCAGTTTTTGCTAGGTTTGACCTGTGGTAAAAACACCGGTCCCTTCTTTTTTTGCTGCCCATTTGGTTCCCATGGCTGTTGCTGCTTAGATCCCTGTACTTAAGTTGGATCATTGGAATCCCCGGGGAAATTACAACGATCTCACTGTTCTCCCGAACCCTGGAATCATGGTTAGGATTCGGGAAATCATCCCCTTTTATGGCCGCAAGATTCAGATGAGTGAAATATTATAATCTACCATATAACATGATAAACCTATGTATGTATAACTATGCTATTACTAGTTTTACAATTACAGCACAGTCATATATGGATGGACAAATCTATACATACATTATCATACATTACATTTGACTGTTGCAGTTGTAATTATCATCATCATATATATATATATATATATATATTATATATATGATTATATATGTACATATATATATATAACATCATATATTTTTACAAAAAAAAATACAGTTGCATTTTATTAGTTTGTGATGGTTACAGCTACCCATGATTAAGGCATCCTCCCAGGTCGCTGCACGGCCGCAGACCTGGCTGCGCTTGGCGCCAAGCGTGCGGGACGTGTGCGGAAACCCGGTGAAACCCGGGGTGTCGGTGTCCCCGGGATGTACGTGGTGAATCTTAGAGTCTTAGTACCTCAGTGGCTTAGTATGGTTTACTGGTTGGTGGTGACTGGAAGATGGTCAATAGTGGTTAATAGGCTATAAACCAACAACAAAAGGAATATGATGATCTGGTTGGTGGTTTGAAACCATGGAATTTTAGGACTTTCCATATATTGGGAATAATCAGTAATCCCAACTGACGAACTCCATCATTTTTCAGAGGGGTAGGTTGAAACCACCAAGCAGTTTAGTATACCGAGGTATCTTAAAGTGTGGGGGATCTCCAAGCCACATCAAGTCAGCTATTTCAATATTTTAGATATTTGTAGTTTCGATAAGATGTTCTAATGCCTTGGATCAACATTTTTGGTAAACCTTCATATGTTGTGTTGATGGTTAAACATGATATATTGATGGTTAAAATCTCCAATCCCCTATAAATGGAGGTTTTAATGGGAAAATCAACAAAATCAACTATAAAAGGGCGACCAAGCGGATTGCAGAACAGACCTTTGTGGGGTTCTTAGAATGGGGGATCCCTAAATCACCATAGGGTTCAATACTAACAGACATGGTTTGATGACTTGGATGATTTGGGGTCACACCCTCTTCAGGAAACCTCCGCATGTCAGGTTTAATGGGCCATATGAGTGGCAAATGGTTTTTAAAGACAAATAGTTTATCAATGGCAAACCGGAAATGTCCTTCCGTAGGTTCACTTCAGCTTGGATCCTTTTCTTTGATACTTCAAGCTTCACTGTTGATGGTTAAGTCTGTGTCACCTCATGGTTCGTTTTTGATAAACACCTGTACCCTTTTTCATCACGATGTTTGATGGTTAAATCCGATCTTGATCTGGCTGATGATTAGCGTTACCTAAATTAGGACAAGTGTGACACACATGTCTCACGCATGTTTGGCTCGCTCCAGCCACCAGATATCACCTTGGATCTACGACGACAGTGGCCGGACGCTACACGGACGAAGATCCCGAAGTATTATTGGCTGAGTCATCAGCAGCCCTGGATGCTCGAGACAGCGATGGCTGAGTGTTTTCAAGAACTTTCCCGCCGGTCCGTGTGAAGATTGCATCCGCAATCTAGTCATGACATGGTACATGTCTTTCCGGTGAGGGTCGACACCCACTGGTTTGGAGGTGAAGGAAAAAGAATGGATGTCCATGTTTGGATGGCTGTCCGATTTGTGAAGCTCTTGGATTTCAAGGGTGAATGCATGTTTATCTAGATATGATCGTAGATGTATATCAGATCGGACTCTACAAAAGAGAAGGGCCAGTAAATTGGAATGTTAAGCTGTTTAAACTTAAGTTTTGATGGTTAATTCATGTTTAAATATATGAAATCCATTGAAATCCCAAGTTTTCCATGGTTAAACCATGGTTCAACCACCATCTTTGATGGTTAGTTCCGTTCTTCAGAACGCCCAAGGCCTTGGAACGTGATGAGTTGGTTGAAGTCCTGGTGAGGCCGCCCAGGAGCCAGCTGTGCCATGGGTTTTTTCCTGGGCAAATGCAGTTCAAGTCATGGTCATAGTGGATAAATAGTGGGTAAATAGTGGTCAATAGTGGGTTTATTGGGTTAATAGTGGATTAATAGTGGTTAAATATAGTGGTTACCCTCTGGTAAACTAACATAAATATTGAAAATGGTTACCCTTTGGTAAACATACAAACAACTATTGAAGCCATGGCCACCCATTAATTGCATGGTGATTTTCGATAGTTATGCCAAATTACCAGAGGGTAAATAGTGGTCAATATTAATGTGGAATGAAGATTGAACAAAGATCATGTTAATGTTGTAACAAAGGATAAATTTTGGGTTTAATATGATTGTGGGCAATTCCAGGTCAATATATGTGGAATGAAGATTTAATATGGTTTATGTTACATGAAGATGGAGATCTTGGCGAACATATTGGAAATCATGGTAATGCAGATCATGTTGATCTGGGAGATATTTAGAGATTTTGGCAAACATATATGATCAAATAATGTTTAACATGATTATCTGGCTGGTGGTTTCAATCTTTTTTTTCATAATATATGGGATAATCCTTCCCATTGACTCATATTTTGTTCAGAGGGGTAGGTATACCACCAACCAGTTATGGTGAAGAAGACAGCCAAGGCCGTGGCCACCTGGGGCGGTTTGATGCGTTCCGAAGCGCTGCAAGACGAATGCGTCCGGGGCACCAAGATGTACGAAACAGATTTAAACATATGGTGTATATAGTATTATATTATCATAGAATTGGATGATGGGAAAATTTACAGGAAAACCCTATATTTGATGGTAAAAACCATGGTTTCCTGTAAATTTTCCCTTAAACCAATCCAGTGATATTAGTATTGTGTGTTTTTTTGTGTATCTCTGTGTGTGTTTTGTGTTTGATATTTTTTGCATACATGTTCTATTAAACATATATATATATATATATAAAATAGATATGCACGTCACTTGAATATGTATAATATATTTTACACACATACATTTATTGTGTACTTTGTGTTTTGCTTGGGGAATCCGAGTGCCTGCCAGTTATGTCAGTCTCCATGTTTCTAATAAATTCTTCATGTTTCTTTTGGGTGAACCCCCCTTTGATCCCACGGTTGCAGGTAAAATGCCAAGTTATGTTGCTTAACATCACTGGTTGGTGGTTTCAAACATTTTTTATTTTCCATAATATATGGGATAATCTTTCCCATTGACTTTATGTTTTTTCAAGATTGTTAAAACCACCAACCAGATCACCACGCTTCATACTTTAAATATCTTATTGTCGGTTGCCTTTCGTCCACTTTTTTGTTTAACGTCCGCCAGTTGTGTTGAAATCTCAGTTGTCTCGAAAGATCATCATGGAATCATGGGTCAATATTCATATCCCGAATCTGACATGAATTAACATGAATTGACCCACTATATCCCGAATTAACCAGTGAACCCAGAAATATCCCGGATTACCCCTCTGGTAAACGTTTACATAGCTATGGAAAATCACCTTTTTAAATGGCAAATCAACTATTTCTATGCCCATGTTCACTACGTTTTTGTATGTTATACTTGGGATACTGGGAATATCATGGGGATGTCTGGACAATTGGGATCTAATGGGAGAAACATGGGATATACCCTCCCGTAATCAAGAGGGTAACCAGTGAAGCCCCTACCTTTTCCTTCAATTTCCATCCCACGCCTTGGCTGCCGTCAGGCTGCCAAGGGGATCCCTGTAGACCAGCTTGGGCTGGAGGAAGCCGAGCGATTGTTTGGGGGCCATGGCCTGGTGTTGGGTGGCCACCATGGGTGTCAGATTTCGCCATACCGTGGTATGTCATGGTATTTCCAAATGGATTTACCCTCTGGTATATTAACATAGACCCTGGCAGATAGGGGTTGGAAGACTAGTTTCCATTAAACAGTGATTTTCAGGGTCGAACTGTTAATTTACCAGGAGTTACAAATCTCCAGGTATTTATCACGGGAAAAGTCATTGCTCACAGCAACACTTTCACTGAATTCACCTCAGGGGATTCTAACATCATCACCTCTGTCATAAGTAGCTAAACATAGCCGCTTTAGGGATCCATATGGATCCATCATTGGTAAAAACAACCACGAATTTACATTGCCCATCCAATGTGGGATTCACCCTGGCTGCCATAAATCATCCCCAAAATCACACATTTTTAATGGGTTAAGCATAACTATCATATAACTATCATATCTTTATTCTTACGAGTTTCTATGAGTTTAATGGGTTACGGGTTAAGTATAACTATCATACTATATATATATATATAACTATCATCTCTTTATGAAGAGTTTCTCACATAAAAAGCATCATGAAAATGTCCGAAACTGCCCGCAGCTGTTGGTCTCAATAAGAAGTTCACGCCACGCGGCGCAAAGTGCACCGCTGCGCCTGGCGGATCATGAAGGAATCGGGATCCTGGGTACCAGTTTAGTCCAGCTACGGCATCGTTGGTTTTCATGGTGCTCCCTGGTATATGTGGTTGTTTCAAAAGATCTGAACACTGTAAATGTATGTAAATTTTACATTGTGCAATGATGTATTCTCATCATGTTTTCTCATGTCAATGGCGATTTGGGCATCCCCCTATTTCAAAATTTCATCAGAAAGTTAACCCATATCTACTACCCAGTCTTCTCTCTATCCTCAAAAGGGCTTGAGCGGAAAAATGTGACGGTTCGAACAAGAGGTCATGAAACCATGATTTGATGTTTCATCAATGCTGCATACGTGTTTGTGACGCTGAACTGAATGAACATGAATAAAAAACAAAAAACCATCTTAGGATAGCTTAAGACAGAGATCAGCCATCACCATCCATCACCTTATTTTATCTTATTGTATGGTCCCTGGTTTTTTGTTTTTTCGTCAGCTTTCGCTGCTTTCGTTCACAGTTTCGTGTTTTTTTCGTTCGGCCAGGAGGGAAAGAAAGGCCGGGGATGCTGGGCCCACCATCCTGGTGATTTAGACTTTTGTATCTTTTGTTTCCCCGTGTGACAGGAGTGTTTTGCTGTGTACAAGAGAGGCAAGTGGAGAAACTGTGCTCTATGATGTTCATTGATGTTCATTGATGTTCTCTGTGTTTTATTTCCATGGTGTGATTTTTGTTCAGCGCTTCCACTAGTTGCCACCTGCGATCCGTCCATGCAGTCTTCTGCCACCTCCAACTTGGAGAAACCTGATTTATCATGGGTTGAAGAGAAAGGAGGAACCCGCTAAACTGTTTAGTGGATGGAAATTTTAAACACTGTAAAAAAGCCGCAATTATATTCAACCAATCAACATCGGCGCATTTTGAATTCAAACAGCTTCAACCTCGAGACGGGACGATGGAAGTTGAGGCACCTACTACCCGCCATTTCCCGTGCTGGGCTTGGCGAGCGATGGATGCTGGGACCTGTAGCCTGTGAACTGACCAGGGAGGATTGGACCCTCATGATACGTGACACGAATCGTGACACTGATTGTTTTACCCTCTGGCTATTTAACATAGCTATGGAAAATGGATGAACATGGTCCATTTATAGAGGAATTCTGATGATTTACCTATCCAAAATGGTGATTTTCCATAGCTACGTTAAATAACCAAACGATAGATGTTTAGGCAAGTTGGCTCCATACCTGGATGGTTTCGTACCTTTTGAACATGTTTTTATTTTACGTTTAAGTCGATGGAAGATAATGCACATGTTTTTATAAACATGTGAATGCCACATACTATATGTTTAAGTTGATGTTTATGTCTAGATGATGTGTGCTTAGATGGAAAAAAGCTGATTTTGCTTCGTTGCAAAACACTGAGGACAGGGGGTCTTTATGTCCTGTGGCGGTGGTGGTGAGAAAGCAGCCAAAGAGGTCCGGGTTGTCCGTGGTAAAGGGCAGAGGTAACACCACTGAGATTGGTTCACCAACCAGTTTTGGGTGGGATTTACCAGCAAGAAATGGTAGTTTGGCGATTTTTGTCCAGCAATTGTTGGGTCTTTTGGTGGATAAACCAGGATCTACCATGGGCTATTTTGGTGAACCCGTCCAAATCTGACAATTAGACTGGGCCAGCCAGAATGAGAATATGGTGTCAGAAAATATTCATATGAGGTCAACGACCTGGTGACTGGTAGGCTCACTCAAAACTCGGTTGTTTGATATCCAGCCAAAATTATTTGTAGGAATCCTTGATCAGAAATGTTTGATGGATTTCCCGTTGCTAACGACAGGAAAGGGTTCGTTCACGTGGTTTTCAACCAACATACTGTAGAAGGGCATAACAAACATAGGAGTTTCAGCAAGGAAAGCTGGGCTAAGCAGGCTCAATGATTATATATATATGTTTTGTTTTAGCTACTATGCATGGAATAATGAACAAACAAATAAGACAAATCAGTATATAAATTGTTTGAAGGGCAATCATCCCTTTTCTTTAAAAGATCAGATTGACGCTTCTTAAGATGAGCTTAGACTCAGACTAACTATGACTAACTTATGACTTACATGTTTCACACATAGGACGCAACAAAACAGCATTAGGTATCTAAGGATATCCATTGAAAACACCATTGGAATCAGGTGCATCGGTGCATCGCATCGCATCGCATCCGCAGTTTTTGAGGTGCCCAACGTGGTCCAAGCGCATCGATACGATGAGAGCACCGGAACGATGAGTACCATCGCATCGTTGGATACAGTCAAGAGCTGCTTGGATCATCGCACCGGATCGCTGAAAAGACGTGGGAAAAGACGTGGCTCTTGAAAACTGCGGATGATCGGAGAAAAACCTCCAATTTTTTATAGTAATTTGATAAGGGTCAAAAACGACTATGATGGCATCGGAAGGGATGGGGATAGAATGGGCTTTGTCCAGAAAAATTGGAATTGCTTGTTGAATTCAACGAAATACCACACGAACCTGTGGAAGTGGATCAGTTGATTGTTGTTTGATCGTGGGGTAAACATGAAGGGGCCCGTGAAGCAACAAACAGTCATATGGGAGTGAACCATTGAAGCCATCGGAATGGATGGGAATGGTATACCGCCGCATGAAGCACCAGGTTCAAGTTCATTGAGCCGCTGTACTGCCAGTTGTGCAATATCATCAATTAGAACAATAGACCTTTGGGCCACTATTCCAGTAATATAGTGTCGCAAGTTGACAGTAATTCGCAACTGTATGACTGTAGGTGAGGCGTTCATTAACATGTCATTATTAGCCATGCAAAGTCAGAAGGCCTCTAGCATGAGTTATTTAGCCTGGCATTTTTTTAAACACCAATCTCGATTGGTGTTGGTTATATAATAGATCACATTTAGATCACAGCTATAGCATACAGTTTTGCAGTTGTTTGCTTAAATCCATCTACATCGATCCATATAATTCCGTTTCTTCATGGGGTACCTGCCTTGGTTTGAAACTTGTGGGCTTGGTAAGCAAACGTCTCCAGTAGTCAAACATGGCAGTTGGAAATCCCCATCTTTTTCTCTCTATACATACATGTATATATATATATGTTCATGTATATATATATATATATAATTTTGTGTGTGTGATTGTGTGTCTATGCATGTGGGCATGTATATAAAAGCGAAACCATGCCTTAGAATGGTGGGTTTTTCAGAGGGTAGGAATTCTGGATATTCCTTTCATTTTTGCCTGGCAGAAGATGGTACTCAGGCAGCTTTGGTGACGCTAAAATTCAACATCTTACCACCCCGTTTTCGCTGCTTAAATCTTAAAGGTGTGGTCGATAACGGGCACATGTTGCTCCATGGCCACTCCTCAAGGTGTGGTTGTCTTCTTGAGCTACGGAGACTTGGCTGCGCATGTGGAGCTTTCATGGGGAGACATCAAGAGTCCAGCGGAGTCGAAGAGCCCATGAGTAGCCAAATTCACAGTGTTTTTTTGTTTCTATCATTTACGATTATTCTTGTTGTTTGTTTGAAGATGTTTGAAGTACAACTAGTTAATAGCATCATTTTTACTAATTTCGTTTCCCATCCCCGCCCCCCAATCCGGTTAGCCAAAGTGATGCCCAGGAAAAGCCCTGGATGTGTGGCTGGGCAGCGTCTCTGGAGGTTCCCGAGCTTTTCAGCTCTCGGCCGGTGAGCCCAGGGCTTCAGGGTCGGATCTGGAAATGGGTTGCTTGTCATGAAAAAATCAATTGGTTTAAGGGAAAATCTACAGGAAATCATCGATTTTCCAATGAAATATGGGGCTTTCCTGTAAATTTTCCCTTAAATCATCTTAAATCAATCCATTGAAAAATGGGAAAGTACGCGAAAGTCCTGTATCTATGGGAGTTCTAGGTCCTAGGTCATTAAACGGCAGGATATGGCAAGCATCTATGAGAATTATAGGTCGTTCGTCATTCCATTTTTTTATGACACCTGAAAACCTTGGATTTACTGATAATTGCATAACTGTCAAGACAAAGGGTGATGATTATGCGTGATATGGGGAGGCGTGCGGGGTCATTGCCTTGGGTTCTTACGCCAACTGTGATGCCAAGGGATAGTGACGGTTCATGTTATCCTCGCAGTCACTGGCAATGTTGATCCCTACATCAACATATATATATATATATATTTATTGCCAGTGACTGGTATATGTTTATGTAGGGATGTTGATATTTGCCATCCACTATATATTTTTTATTTTTCACATGCATAGTGGATGGTACAGGAATGGTTGCCAAAAAACACTTGTGTTTAAATCGGTGAATCTACACCATACAGTACACCCAGAGAATGCAAAGTGATTCCCCCGAGTTGTGTTTGTTTGTTTATAACCCCCAGTCATTATCATATAGTATCAGATATCAATATAATTATATATATATACTGTAAGTGTATGTATTCACCACAAACCATAAGTTAATATAAGTTACCCTCTGGTAAATTAACATAGACCCTGAAAATAGCCTTATTTGAATGGAACTAATCTTCCAATCTCTATTTGGCAGGGTCTATGTTAATTTACCAGAGGGTATATCTCATTATCATCCCATTATTCACTATTGTTAACCATTAAATCACCATTTTCCTATGGTGAACCATGTGGGTTATAATAATCCACTTGGCTTACACAGTGGGCACCCACTTAGGTGGAGAACAATAGCATCACCCAGCTCTGCGAATGGACCACCGAGACGGAGGGGAAGACGCTGGGATTTGACGGAAGCGTTTGATAAAGTTGGTGAAGGGTTCATCCCAATAAAGCATCAATGTTTAATGGTTAAATCAAGTCAAATCCATCACCTTAGTTACCATTGGTTGATCATCAATTCAATAAATCATCAAAGATGATGGGTTTAACCGGATTTCAGCAACAAAGACAATAAGTTACCAAGAAAAACCTTGGGATTTGAGCAACAAAGCAACACTGGTTGGTGGTTTGGAACATTTTTTTATTTTCCATATATTGGGAATAATCATCCCAACTGACTTTCATATTTTTCAGAGGGGTTGAAACCACCAACCAGTTAATCATCAACAAAAAATCCACAAGAATCAAAAGAAATCAATAAGAAACAATAAGAATCAAACATCAACAAAACAGTAAAGAAACATCAATGAAATATGAATAATAGTCAATCAGAATCAAATAATAAGCATCAACTAAACATCACTAAATTAGTGGAACAATACTTAGTGGTGTTTTTTGGAACTGCAGTGGCGGGGTACCGATTGTAAGAGTATTTTATCACATTTTTGGTGACCCCTATTATTTAACAAATTTGGTTTTATGAATCCGGGGTTGGCATTAGTTGGGAAGGCGGCTTCATGCTTGGCTGATTTGTGAATTTGTTCTAAGAACCAGAAAAATAGGTGGGGAAAGAGTTTGCGGGCATGTGTTTCGTTCCATCTTTTACAGTAAATAGTGGTATGAGTACTGTAGCAGCAGTTCATATTCAGGTGTTTTAGGATGTTACTAGGTTATAGTATGTTGACTGTTTTTTCAATCATATCTGGTTGGTGTTTTTTGGGATGATTCTCCCAGCCTGGTGGCAACAGAGGAGTAGGGAAATTGGGTATTATGAACCGCACAATGGTGACATGACCGACCAAATATATATGAGGGTTTAAGTCAGCAAACTTGATGTCAATCCACCCATGGAGCATGTAGATTGAACCAACCAAGAATCAGGAGATAAACCAACCAATGAATCGCGATATCTCATCCAACAGTGGTGGAATGCAGCCATGGTACGGCAGGCAACATCCAAACAATGGCTGCAGATAGTACGGGTGTAGGGGTAAGGCTGGTCTTGATATCAGAGGTTGCACTGGCACCAACATGTTGCCCAATATTTTGCTGGCGCTACTGAGGGGGCCTAGCCAGAACGTGGTCAGGCAGCTTGTTGTTGAGTTTGTGCGGTTTTGTGGCACTGGGAGAGCGAAAAGGAGATAGTGGGAGGACAATTCATGTAGTCTATCCGATTAGCACCTGACACCATCTACTGCATGAACATTTGGATGGTGGCTTCAATTTTCTTAAGTTTGCCCCACTTGGGGTGATACCCCTCAATAGCTCCCAGGGTGCAGTGGGACCGAAAGTACACCCACATTTAAGACTGACAAGCATAGCCAATGTAGTTGGGCATGATAGAACTTAACCATAGCAACACACTTTTTTATATCAGCATCTAAGAATGGGGATGATTGTTTCCAGCAACAACTGAAAGGTGGTGCTCCCACAGTGATAACCTTTATAAAGCCCATAAACTAGTTCTAGTTAATTATATATATATATGTATATACTTATTTATTCCATTAAACCCTAGTTGACCTGAACCCCAACAATTGGTGATTTGCACCAACTACCTCAATCCCATAAAAATCAGTGAATCAGCCTCAAATGCCATCAAATCAGAATGAAATCCGCATGAAATCAGCTGGGCACCAGGCTCTCGCCCTCCGGGCACTTGGTGGCCACCGGCGGCACCGACGGTCGGGTGAAGATCTTTGAGGCAAAAATTATACCTTTGGTGGATGGGAATCCCAGAAAGATTACGAAGAACCATAGATGTATATAGATTTATGGGAAAATGATGGAGATTTATTGGGGAAATGATTGGGATTTCTTGGGGAAATGATGGAGATTTATTGGGGAAATGATGGAGATTTATTGGGGAAATGATGGGGATTTCTTGGGGAAATGATGGGGATTTCTCGGGGAAATGATGGAGATTTCTTGGGGAAATGATGGAGATTTCTTGGGGAAATGATGGAGATTTCTTGGGGAAATGATGGAGATTTCTTGGGGAAATGATGGAGATTTCTTGGGGAAATGATGGAGATTTATTGGGGGAATGATGGGGATTTCTTGGGGAAATGATGGAGATTTCTTGGGGAAATGATGGAGATTTATTGGGGAAATGATGGAGATTTATTGGGGAAATGATGGAGATTTCTTGGGGAAATGATGGGGATTTCTTGGGGAAATGATGGAGATTTATTGGGGAAATGATGGAGGTTTATTGGGGAAATGATGGGGATTTCTTGGGGAAATGATGGGGATTTCTTGGGGAAATGATGGGGATTTCTTGGGGAATGATGGAGGTTTCTTGGGGAAATGATGGAGATTTCTTGGGGAAATGATGGTGGTTTCTTGGGGAAATGATGGAGGTTTCTTGGGGAAATGATGGGGGTTTCTTGGGGAAATGATGGAGGTTTCTTGGGGAAATGATGGAAGTTTATGGCTTTATGGGGAAATGATTGCAACTTATGGGGAAATGATTGTAGTGAAGTTGATTTATGTCAAAAAGAAATGAGATGGGTTTATGAGATATAAAATCCAGCATGACACACATTTTACAAACAGAAATGGGGTGAGCATGAGAGGTTAATCAACACACAATGGACAATTGGGGCTCCACCAGCAGATTATGCCTTTTAGACATCAGGCAGCCTGCGGTTTTCAGCCGGCAATTTCTGGTGACATTCTTCGGGATTCTTGGGGAAACCATGGACATGGCACCATATTCGCTGGGATGAACCTCCATATTCTGGTGTACAAAACCATTGCGCTGTACCATAAGATCCATAAGCCCTAGCTGACCTACTCTTGTAAACTATAAGCCAACTTAGTCCAAACATGAGAAATACCTCCGATTTTAAATCAGATGGTTGCTTTACAAGGTAAAATGATCATGAACCATTTCATTTCGGTCTGACCTATTTTCAGACACACTATCTATGGATAAGTGGACATTTATACATTCATGATATTTGTGCACGGCATTGTTTTGGTGACTGAATCTGACTCTGAAAACCTGCAAGTTATCCAAATATGACGTGGATACATTATACACGTATATTCAATATACAGTAATATAATTATAATTTGATAAAACAACATTTTAATATACTATACCCTGAGGAGCAAAAAATGGTGCTATAAATTCACTTATCAAAACGCAGCAGTTCTCTTTTTTGAATTACTCATGGGCTAAAAGGTGGTGCTGTAAGTGCATTTATACCCATAACAGAACCCGTGAATATCCGCAAAATCTGCCAGTCAGGCTTAGGGCAACATCTAGAAGATTTGGTTTTGAAGGGGCTGTCATTGGCTGCCACGAGCTGTAAAAGGACGCGCCGAGTTTATTCACCGCCCATTTTTGCCCCATGTTTGTTGGTTACCCTCTGGTAAATTAACATAGACCCTGAAAATCACCAATTTTTAGAGGAAACTAATCTTCCAACCCCTATCTACCAGGGTCTATGTTAATTTACTGGAGGGTAAATTTCGCTTCTAGTTGGTGAAGTCACCGACTGGTTCCCTGGTTCGCCCAAGAATTGCCAGGCATCAAAGCTTCAGGTTGAGCCCGTGCTGAAGCACAACTGTGCCACTGGGACGCCTTTTTTTTAAATGTCGTGAGGCATGAGCAGTTAGCAGCTGTGGGTATCAATATGCAACCAACCATTTCAATTCATTTTAATTACACGGGTATGATGGGATATGCAGTGATATGTTTATCTGAAAATGGCCATGTTGCATCGTGTTGCCCATTTAATATGTCATTTTAATGGAGAACACGGTCATTCAGCAACAGGTAAAATAAACAAACCCATTTGGTTGGTGGCACCATTGACGGATCATCACCAGCGACCATGCGAAAGATCGTTGGATCACACCTGATGATGGTCCCAGGTGTTTGTTGTTTTTTGCTTGGCGCCTGTAAGAGGGTCCTGCGTGCACTTTTTGCTCCGCCTATGCTTTTTGTTTTTGCTTCATGTTGGGGTGGGGTTGGCTGGGTGGGGTGGGGTGGGGCAATAACGTCCTGTACTTGCACACCCTTTTGCTGTTACGTCAGAGACTTTTTTCTTGCTACGTTATAAGAACTTCTCTTTTTTTTACTTGTGCATTTTTCTACGCTACGTTGTATTTTTGATGCTATTTTGTAAGGATTCTCTTGCACTTCCATATCTTCAATATAATGTCTTTAGAGTTGATGCTACGTCAAGACAACGCTATGTTATGAAAATTACGAGTCAGAAGATCTTGACTTGTACTTCTACTACAATCCGATGCTACGTTATTATGTAAATTACTTGATGCTACGTCACAAGAACTTCTCCGGAGTTGACACTACGCCAGAAGACCTTGACTTGTACTTCTACTACCACGTGACCACATACTGCCAAAAAAAACTGCCAGAAAGACGTGAAAAAAGTGTACGAAGTGCTGGAAGGGTTGCCGAAACCCACTTTCTGAGCAAACCCTTTCAGAGGTTTTGCATGCTTTTCTGGCAGATCGATTTCAAACGAAATCCTTCAAAACCACCATTTTTAATGATTCTCAAAAGCCATGAATCCGAAACATTCACAAACGCAGGGCCCCTTTTCTAGGCGCCGGCACCTGGTTTTTGGGCCGATTTTCTTCAAAAAATCCTCCGTGGCAAAGTACGGTTGTAAATCAACCAGCTTGGCTACTTGGGCCCAGACAAATGATTTGTTTTCAGTGGCTAAACCAAGTCATTTTACACATCAACGCCCTCATCACAGGTGTAACATCTTAGAGATAAAGAATTGTTCAAGGTTGGCAGATGAAGGTCGTGCTTTTAGTTCTTTAAAACTTCGAACACCACTTGGTATTCCCCATCACTGGGAAAGAAGAATTGTTTCATGTGATCCCACATGGGGTGACCTCTGATGACTGACCATACTGCCTGTTTGAACTGTTTGAGTTTGAACTGTTGAAATCAGTTAAGCAGATTTACCCTCTGGTTATTTAACATAGCCATGGAAAATGGCCCATTTATAGATGGTTTACCTATTAAACATTATGATTTTGCATGGCTATGTTAAATAACCAGATGGTAATAAGCCCATTTCATGCGATAGAATATGTATATATATATATATGTGTGTGATATATGTGTGTGTATGTTCACAGTTGAAGTTGAATCATGCCAAATCCAATCAGATCCCAATTTCTTGATGTGTTTGTTTCCACGAATCATCTTAAACAGCTCTTTTAAAATCCATGCTCACAGCTATATTCTTTCAAATGCAATTTGAGTATTCACATCTTCATCCCACTATTTTTTTTTCCTCCAGGTGCAGTTTGAATCCCATTAAAATCCCATTGAATGATAAATAGTGATGCTAACTGGTTGGTGGTTTGGAACATTTTTTGTTTTTCCATTATCTTGGGAATGTCATCATCCCAACTGACGAACTCCATCATGTTTCAGAGGGGTTGGCTCAACCACCAACCAGAATTCCTGGTTAGCTATTGAAAATGGCCATTTCTAGTTGATTTTCCCATTAAAAAATGTGATTTTCCATAGTTATGTTAAATTACCAGCTAAAATGGTGGTAGGTAAACCACCAACCAGCTAAAATTCTCATTTCCCCGCATGTTTCTGAGGCCAAGAATGACGAGGTCCTAGACCTGGACTTCTCTCCTGAGTCTTGGCATCTGCTAGCGATTGGTGATTGGTGAAAGTATGAAGGATTTTGTGCAGCTTTTAATGAGATTCAATGGCATTCAATATCATGTTATTGGGATTTAATGGGATTTAGAGGTCAACCATATCATGTTTATATATTTTTTGATGGGATTCAATGGGATTTGTCTTGGGATTTCATGGGATTTATTGAATGATAGTAACATTGAATAGGAATTAATGACATGTAATGGATTCTTAGGAAAATTGATGGGATCATATGTAATATGAGATCTATTGGGATCCAAATTGAATGGGATTTATATAATGATATCCAACGGGATTTAACGGGACATAGTGATTGTCATCCAAAAAATGGATGTAGACCAGCCTTGTCTGCAACCTGGAGAAAATCGGAGGCTTCAGGTTTGACATCAGGGCCGAACAAGCCAGCGGGTGGAGTTACGGTCTTGGACCCTTGGAAAGCATGGTTTTGTACCCTCTGGTAAACGTTTACATAGCGAACTGGAAAATCACCATGTTATCAATTGGTAAATTCACTATTTCTATGGCCATTTTCAATAGCTAACCAGAGGGTAGATGTTTGGAAGTTGCAAGTGCCCAACTGGTTTGAAAAGGGCCGCCTTTGATTCGATTGCGATAGGAACTCTTGAAATTGGAACTGCGATGAGACAACAAGCTGTGAAAGGACCGTTAAAAAGATTGGCTGCTGGTTTCACCGGTGATTTACGTGTTCCATGTTGCCACCATCAGCCGGGTGATAACCGTGTATGGAACTGAGCCCAAATGGATCAAATGGATCCAACTGGGCTATAGTAAATATCGGCCTCAAAAATTAGAAAAAAAAACGACTAAATTAGGGATAAATGTGTGTTTTGTCTTTTTGGGGGTTGCGCATGCCAACATTGCAGGCAAGACCACACACCGTTTGTAATTTGTACTTGAGGCTGCACGATTACATCATGTTACATGCCTTGAAGTGTGCCATAGTGTGCCCCAGAACATATGAACTTGTCATAACTTGTCAGTGAACACCTGTGGCAAGGAAAACCCAAAGCCCGGCAGACAATTATGTGCAGATGCGGAGAAGGAATTAATCTTTCCTCAGCCTCCAAAACAGGGAATTGCACTCGCCTAAATATACACATGTTTGTTTTATGATTGATGCTGTAATACATATTTTGGTTTGATTGTCAATTACACCGCCAATGAACAAATGAATTATTTCAACACGCAAAGTTTGGCTAGGCTATAGTGTGCAAATATGTTCCTAGGTCCTAGTAATCAGTCATGCCACCAAGTTACGTGCAATTTGGCCCTCCACTTTGCTGTTTGCAGCTGATTGTGGCCTCAGGATAACAAGACCTTAGCCTCTTGTGATCGTACCGGTTCTTGTCGACTGTGGGACCGAGGGCGGGGGAACGAAGTCTCCATGTTTCTGTGTTTGGGCACATCTAGGTCAATCTTAGATGGGTACTTTAAACCTTTAGTCTTTTGGTATTAATGGGAAAATCTAAGAATCTAAGAATTTAATTGTTTGCAGGGTATCTAAGATTGGCAATGACATGAGGGTATGCCATTTTGTGCCGATCTAGTAGGATTGAGTGGGATGTATGCATGGCTTTGTCCCCAAATCTTGCTTCAGCATCAAGAAATATATGGCTAAAACGCACTTCCAGTGGTTTTATCATCGGAGAATGTCACCGCAGGGTGAATAGTCTTGAACTTCGATCATTTGAATGACTTGGTAACTTGGTATGCACTCAAATGAGCGGCAATCAAACGTTGCAATCATGCGAGTGAACATCCCCCATGTATGAATGATTTCCCAGTATTTTCCCATTAAAATGCCTATTTATAGTGGATTTTCCATTACCATGTGTGATTACCAGAGGGTAGCCATGTCATGGGTTCGTCTCAAGTTTGGGGATATGCCACAATGGTATGTGTTTGCAGGGGCAATGATGATAACCATTGGCGTGTTGGGGAGCCCCATATTGAGACAAAACCCATATTATGGCTAGTTGTTTATTTAATCATCAAATCATCAACCAAATCAGAAGGATTGGGGGTTAATGGGGCAAGATGTTAACCAGCAGCAATAATCCATAGAGTTTATCACAAATTGAAGGTGCTGCACTTATTGCCATGAAGGAATTTTGAAATTTATGATCAATCATGAAACGAAATAGGGGGTAGCATATGTTGAGCAATGTTGAGGTCTGACCCAATACCATCTACACACAAATACGTTTGATAATATTACTAAGGTATTTGCAGTGTTTTTTCTTCAAAGTTACATCGCTGATAAACAACCTATCAATCCATGATCTGGTTGGTGGTTTGGAACATGGCTTTTATTTTTCCATTAAGTTGGGAATGCCATCATCCCAAGTGACTTTCACTCATATTTTTTTCCGAGGGGTAGGGCTCAACCACCAACCAGACATGTAAACTAAGTCACACTGCCTACAGGAAAGCCATGTTGGTCCCTCCAGGACTTGGCCTATGATGAAATCTGGCATGTTTAGTAAATGATGCAATTGCATGTATGTGTATATAAGTATATTTAAAATTATACATATATATACACATGTAGACTTCAGACTATAATTCATATATATATATATATATATCTATATATATACAATATATGTACAATATATATATATACAATATATACAATATATACAATATATACAGTATATACAGTATATACAATATATACAATATATATATACAATATATATATACAATATATACAATATATACAATATATACGATATATACATAAATTGGATCAGCTATAGCTGGCACCCTTGGAGCATGACTTGATGCAGGACCCTGCCAGTGGACAGCAGTTGAAAGTCATCGACTACAAGCGCCTTGCCTCTGGCCAGATCGATGATTTGCCTATTGAGATTGGATGATTGGTAAGTTTCCATAGATGCCATAGCTATCTCAAATTACCAAAGGGGATGGATGATTGGTCCTTGGGCTCTTGAGGTGCCTATTTTCGAACCCATCGATTACCAAAAAATTCTGAGGTACAGGTATTGGGAAGATATGGGACGTATAGAAACACATGGAACGCGGTATGGGGAAATTGGTTGCAATTTTGGACATTAAATCGGGATCACTTGAAAGTAAAATTTGTTGGCTGATTGGTTGAGACTGTTTTTTGTTCAACACAAAACTGAGCAAAAATTGGAGTTCAACCAACAAGAACCTATAATGTTCTCAGTTTTTAAGGGTTGAATCAGCTTAACGTCACGTTTTGGTGATAGAGGGTAGTGGCCATATTTACCTATACAAATGATGGGTTGGAGATGGCCCTGTGGAATTGTTTGATGTGCAGTTTCTACCAACTGGATGGCAATCTGGTTGCGTAATTTTGACCTATATAGGTAGCCAGAAAGAGCTATCCGCAAAATATGGCTAGATTGCAGATCCAAAATGTGATGGGCGAGCCATTGTGGAAATTAAGGCCACATATTTCATCATTTTTGGCAACTACTACTGCAAATTTGATCCACGTTGGTTGCCTTTTGGCATTGAAACCTGAATCCCCTGGCTCCACAGCAGATCCAACAAAGCTGGTGTCAGGTACTCTGGAGCTGCTGTTTCAGTTCGAGTACTTAGATGCTTGGTGAAGTGGATATTGAGACCTTGAGCCGGCCACTGAGCTCCTATGACTGGTTTGGATGGGTTCAAATTAGGTGAACATCGGGGATGGTCTACCTCAGACAATGAATAGAATCCATCATGATCATAATTCATTGGATTGCCATTGGAATTGCCAGGGCCAATATTGCACAAGAATATTTCTTCGGTTTGTCTTAAGATAGGCTATCGCAAGTTTGATGCTTTATCATATTTTTAAACATACCCTCTGGTAAACTAACATAGCTATTGAAAATGGTCATAGAAATAGTGGATTTACCCATTAAACATGGTGATTTTCCATAGTTATGTTAGTTTACCAGAGGGTATCTTTGTTTCCTATTAGAATGGCGGATTGGGGGGTTAAACCCCCATGGTCGGAGACACATAAAGTGTCCCAAGCTGTTCCAATTTGGAGGGCCTGGGACCATGGTTAAACCTCCAGCTGTGGCCAACTCAGCCTCGGGGCGGCATTGGAAGCCATACCATACCCCCAAGAAGTTGTTTCTTCTGGTGTACCATACTGGTTCTGATAGACGCAAGTTTTGGCTTTAGGACCATACCTAAACATTGAGCGAAGCTTTAGGACCTACTGTGAACAGTGGAGTGGGATAATATGTCCAATCCAAGCTTGTTTCAGAGATTTGTGAAAGGCCCGATTCCAACATCCATGTTTTCCGGAAAATCTCACAATTATAATTATATATATATAATATATATATATTATTACATTATCCATTATCCGTTATATCATATCTATCTATCTATCTATTTATCTATCTTTCTATCTATCTATCTAACTTTCTATTTATCTATCTATCTATCTATCTATCTATGTATCTATCTATCTATCTATCTATCTATCTCTCTACCTACCTACCTATCTAGATTATCTATCTATCTGTCTGTCTGTCTGTCTGTGTCTGTCTGTCTGTCTGTCTGTCTGTCTGTCTGTCTGTGTCTGTCTGTCTGTCTGTCTGTCTATATCCACTATGATATTGCCGAAGGCAGCTGATTTCGTTTTCTCCTTCGGAGATCTTAGGATATTTGCCGCCCGCAGAAAATTCGCCACAGCTGCTGCTCGCGGCCATGTCGGCGCCCCGTGGTCCTGCGTGCAACTTGGAGCCATGAACAATACCACGCTGGTAATCTCACAGCACCGGGCAAAACAACATAGTGACTGCAGCAATACATGGATATAGTGATATAGATATATATACTTATATACTTACTTATATATAGATATACACATACGGACATATATGCACATATATATATATATTACATATATTTTTTAAACACATGCATACATATATATGTACATATTCATATATATATATGAATATGCAAATGTTGTTTCCCAAATGATAATAAGGAGTGTTTGTTGGGGAACACCATGGTGATATCAATCTTATAGCATCCAACTGGTTTTTCGGCAGGAACAAAGGATGAACAAAAGTAGGGATCTAATGAAATTTAAAGAGCAACACGTGGGAGTACTGGCATTGAGCCAAGGATGGATGCCCGCTTGGACTTGTAAAAAACATATTCAACGGATATCATTGGAGCCTACTAATTTTGCCCAGAAATAAGGACCCTAGATTTTGGAATCTTTTGGAAAATCAGGGCAAGTTCTTAGGTCGCTGGAAATGTTATTATTTCCATTTGTTTTGACCATAGAGCATTGAGTATTGAGTGCTGAAAATGTGTGGTATGTACTTTGAAATTTAACATATTTGCTTGTGTAGTATATCGTATACCTACATATAATTACCATTTTTTGTTGCTGTTTTTTTTGTTTTTGTTACACGTTTGTTCTGCTGGCAAAGGGGTTGTTACCCAGCGCCCGGCACTGATAGGTATAGCACTTTACAACAACGACGGGAACATCGACTCTTGCCGTAGGATGGGAACGTCAATCATGGGGGATGTGCATCACCAACAAAGACATGGGGAGTGCATAAAAAGCCTACAGGCCTGCAGGTTATGGTGATGTAGTGGGTTTTAATGGGATGTACTAGGATATACTTGGATATAATGTGTATAATATAATGGGTGTTTTTTCCCACCTGCCAGGTGGGGGTCTCTAGATTTTAACAAAGGTGCAACTCCTTCCTTCTCCTTCTCCTTCTTCTCCTTCTTCTCCTTCTTCTCCTTCTTCTTCTTCTCCTTCTTCTCCTTCTCCTTATCCTCCTCTTCCTCTGCCAGCTCTGGATGCAGTGGGTGATGGGTGGACCCGAACTCCATATCGCCAGCTCCGGATGCTGTGGAGTGCGCCTGGACCTGAACTCATGCCAGAGAGAACGCCAGACAGAATGTCAGATAGAATGCCAGAAAGAATGCCAGAATATTATATATATATACATATATATATATATGTGTGTGTATACATATTTACTTTTATATGCCATATATACTTCCAGATGGTATGCCAGAAACTATGTCAGAATGGTGTCTCAGGGCGGGAATCATTCGAAGAAAGTACGTTGTACGATGGAACTTGGACTTATTTTTTGACAACCAACATTCGGAAGCACCCAGGGACCCGAGATATAGTGATACGTACTGGGATGTTTCATGGGGTTTTTCAGGGATTGCATGAGATTGGGTATACGCTGGAAAGAGCGCCTGTGATTATTTGGGATGCTACCCGGCCTGGTAAACATAGAAATAGCTATTGAAAATTGCCATTTATAGTGGTTAAATGGTGGTCAATAGTTGGTTAATAGTGGGTAAACATGCAAAAACTATTGAACATGGCCATTGAAATAGTGGATTTACCCATTAATAGCATTGTGATTTTCCAGAGTTATGTAAACGTCTACCAGAGGGTAATGTGTTTGTACTGATTTTCCATTATTATAAAGATCCCTGATTCCAAATTGACGATCAACTCCAACTCATTCTTACCTGCCATGATGACATTTGGCATTTTTCAACAATCCATGGCCTGCAAATCTCCAAATTGGGAGACGTTTTTAGTCATGTAGACAATGAAGTGGAGGAACAGGGGCACCACACTGCAGAGATTGAACCCACACCTATCTACAGTCCTGCACTCCAAGGGCCCTTTGTTTACCATTTCACTGCATGTGATTTTCGTTTTGCACCCTTGAGGTCAAAGAAAAGAAACTGGATCAAAGCCCACTGACAGCCATGGAGCTTGACCATAGCGCGTGACTCGGACCCCAGCATTGACATTTGCAGTACCCTCCAGTAATCCAAGAAAGATGTGGAATCTTCAGCATTTCTAAATCATTTCTTCGGAAAAACACTACAGATTGTTTATAATCTACGTTAGTTTACCTTAGGGTAATTCTTGGTGAGGAGTAGATGTGTCTCACCAAGAAACATTTGGAGAGAAAGCACACACACAAAGGTTACCAGGTTTATTGTTCCGCAACAACAGCGGGGATCTAACAATGAAACCAGCGGGTGTTCAACCAGCAAAAGTGCAGATATGAACTTGAACCATAAACTCATCAAATCCACGGACTGGACTCTTGAGTGACACCCTTCGAACCGAATTGCAGAGAAGTTTATTCAACGAAAGCGCTGACGCAAACACGTACGATGAGCATCACTTGGTGCATAGTAGGGGGAACTATAGGTGATTTTGTCAGTTCAACGTAGGGATGGTTCATACCCAGCTAGGAATGAACTGTATCGCATGGTGTTACTAGGGTTAATCCAGTCGAAGACAGGGCTGTCGCCCGTAGCTTCGGCCCTGCTGATGCTCCACTGTTTGGATAGTGCTTCTCACTAGACATGTTGTTATTTTTTGGCGACACATGTTTTTACCCTCTGGTAAGCAAACAGTTTGCTATTGAAAATGGCCCAGTCGAAATAGTGGATTTACCCATTGAAAATGGTGGATCTTATAGAGGGTAACTCATAGGTCATTGGCATCATAATCCCATGAAAAATCCCATTCGAAATCCCCCATTCTCCCTAGAGAAATGCGAAGAATTGGATTCCATGCGAAGACTTGGAGCTGTCATTTCTCTCTGTGTTTCTGTTTGGTTTTTTTAGGCAGCAGGTGTGCGTGAACTTCGTCACAGGAGGAGCCGTGCATGGAGTTGCTGGTGAAATCCTGTGACTAAATCATACCAATGTGGTTAATACTATGATTCAATTATCAATAGTTGCTGATTATCAACATTAATGATGAGATAGTAATCACTGCTATTAATGGGACATGTGATATATCACTACTATTATTCACTAATATCACTAATTTGGGTAAACCAATGACAAAAACCACCCATGACTGGGAATGGTAAACATACATGTTTATACCACCTATAAAAATGGTGATGACTGGGGGATGGTGTATTATTATAACCACAAATTCGTAGACATGTTTTGTTCTATTGTTTGGTCCCTCCATTTTCTGAATGTACTACTGAAACCACTGTTGTCTTGGGAAATTGACCAAAAAACACGTGGCGAAAATAGGGACTCAACTTGATATGCGCACACGGTAGGAACAAGGTTGTGTATACATTTATATGTTATCATAATTATTTATTGTAGTTGTTTTTGTTGGTGTGTGTGTGTCTGTTCTGTTGCTTCCACTGACATGGATGAAGATAGTGATGCTACAAGAAATCATGGTTTCGTCGCCCCATTGTCATGAAATTTGGTGATGGCTAGCCAAACCTTTGTGATTCATGATGGCTGGAGTGAAATGGTAAGTACAAATAATGTTGCACACACACCAAACCATAAGCTCTCCACTGTTCAAACATGTGGATAGATATTTATATACCTTTAACAAAATGAGTAGTTTGTTTTTGTCTTTCAGGGTGTACTATATGGCACCATAACCCCCATTGCCGCCTCTGCAGCGCAGGAAAGCGCATCTATTCGATCCCTGCCATGCGATGCTACTCGCCATGCAAAAACGAACCCCAGTGGGTGACCCCTCAAAAATGATGAGATAAAACTAGAAGCTGAAAATACTTTCTGGATGATTCTGGCCCAAAAATCCAAGTAGCATTGCAGTGTACAATGCATCCAGTCGTTTACAAATAATTATGCAGTTGGGTGTTGTTTTCCCCATAGGGCCGGGTACCAGTGGTCAATTGGCCAGTCCTCCGCTACTTCAAAAAGCGCATGGCAATCCAACCGCCCACAGGTTTGAAAAAAGTGGAGAATGCAGCTTGGCTGACACAAGATGCATTGCATTTTGGCGGATAATGACAGCTAAAGATCTGGCAACCTTATCATAGGCAAAAGGGCCTATGGTACCAAATGGCCGCTAGGAAACGTCGAGCTCAGAATCTTGGAATTTGATATTAAATAAGTTGTCTGAGAGTCAATATGAGTACATTCGCGGGGTAAACAGTGTTATCATAATGTTAGTGGTTAAATAATCTATTTGAGTCCATTTGAGTTCCCCCTGAGACTGTTAGAGCTTCCATTGAGCCTCTTTGAGATTATTGCATTCTGTGCATTAAAAATGTAAATGAGTAAAATCGAGTGACTTCGAAAGAAATTGAGGTAATTTATGTTGCCCAAAAAATAACACTGAAACAGCACTTCGAAAGAAATTGAGGTGATTTGAGAACCCCCCCAAAAAAAAACGGTGTCTATTTTGTTGATATACAGCAGTTGCAGTAGAATGAGTTCGCTTCAATTCTGGTTTCCTAATGCGCACTACGCTGCTGAATGAAAATCAGGACATGATGATTACCGGGGCCCCTTTATTTCAATCTCAACTTTACCTAATAGATTATGTAGTATACACTTCCGTATGCATGTGGCCCTGCTCCTTTTGTGGACCTCGGTTTGGGTTTGGTTGTTTGTTCCCCCCACCCATTCTGTGAGAGCATTTGAGTGAGATTGAGTCAGGGTGAGAGCTTCTAAGTGACACTAGCCCCCCATTATGTGAGAGCATTTGGGTACATTATGAGCAGCTCTGAGTGAACAAATCC
>Ga0126342_10002743_pt1 | contig 28045 bp, 30 predicted proteins | sample Cyp1metagenome_FD_92528 | JGI IMG/M metagenome (GOLD analysis project Ga0126342, IMG submission 92528) | Coral microbial communities from Lord Howe Island, Old Settlement Bay, Australia - Cyphastrea 1 metagenome | ecosystem: Host-associated > Invertebrates > Cnidaria > Coral ... | reverse complement strand
ATTTCCGGGGACGTCTGGATATGAGAACTGGACTGGGTTCGAGCTGGTGTCTGATTCTTTAGAGCTATACCCTGCAAAACGATAAACATATTTATTTGTATAAATCAATATATGCAATTTGCTTCCTTTATCATATCTAGTGTCAGTTTGGTTGCGTTTATTGAGCCATGTTTTGGCCAGCAGTTTAAACATTGACAAACTCAACTTAGGGTTCCAAATTAAATCTCTAAAGAATCAAGGGGGAACTGAAAACCCGGGTTGACTTATGTTTTAGCCAGGGAAAATTCCAAGAGGGATAACACATGATAACACCATATGATTTTCAAACGCTCTGTTTTCAAACGCTCATAAATGTGCAATAGTCCGGCGTCCCTGAAGAATGTCCTTGCTGAAAAATCTGTTGAAATTTGTTGTCAATGTTGAAACTTGTTTGGCTCATCTGCGATACAAACGATGGCCGGCGCACAACAGCAGTTTTAGCAAATCACAAAAATTCAAAGAGTAAGATGCACATGCAATCATATGAGAACATATAAATTTACTTATTTGTGTCCATATTAGGATTATTGGATTTTATTAGGCTTCTTTAGGTGAATTTTGAATGCACATCTTCAACATTCTAGAAGGTGTTTTAACACAAATTCTTGCATTTACAATCATTTACATGCATTCACTATCATTCACTCTGACGTTTGTGAGCATCTCCAGAAGCGGCAGGCATTTGACACAGAATCCCAAACATACCAAAACAATCCAAAAAGCAAGTTCCTAGAATCTTCCTAGGAAGGCCTCTTAAAGAATAGGAGACCGTTAAACAACAGTATTTCCTTAAAAAATGAAACTGTTTTTTTTTGCCAGCCAGGTATGTCCCTTAAAAGATACAGTTTTTTAAAGACATCATGTCCTCCAGTCTTTAGGCTAAATTCCCAGGAGGATGATAGACCGATAGATAGATAGATAGATAGATCGATCGATAGATTAGATTAGATTAGATTAGATTAGATGAGATTAGATTAGATTAGATAGATAGATAGATAGGTAGGTAGATAGATAAATAGATAGATAGATAGACCGATAGACCGATAGATAGATAGATAGATAGATAGATGGATAAATAGATAGAAAGATAGATAGATCGATCGATCGATAGATAGATAGATTAGATAGATACATAGATACATAGATGCATAGATGCATAGATGCAAAGATGCATAGATATAGATAGATAGTTAGATGAGACACGCTCTTAACCCCGAAGCAGATTCAGGAACTTAACCCCGAAGTTTTTTTTCTTAGCTACGAATTGTGGTCAGTTTAACTCGGAAGCAATATTCTTTTTTAACCACGAAATACGATACAATATACATTTGAATTTATTTTAAAAAGAGGAAAAGTCTCCATAGAGAAGAGTCCCGGTAAAGTCCCCGTAAAGAGGAAAAGTCTCCATAGAGAAGAGTCCCCGTAAAGAGGAAAAGTCTCCATAGAGAAGAGTCCCCGTAAAGTCCCCGTAAAGAGGAAAAGTCTCCGTAGAGAAGAGTCCCCGTAAAGAGGAGTAAAGAGGGAAAGTCTCCATAGAGAAGAAGCCGTCAAGTCCCCGTAAAGAGGAAAAGTCTTCATAGAGAAGAGTCCCCGTAAAGAGGAAAAGTCTCCATAGAGAAGAGTCCCCGTAAAGTCCCCGTAAAGTCTCCGTAAAGAGGAAAAGTCTCATAGAGAAGAGTCCCCGTAAAGTCCCCGTAAAGAGGAAAAGTCTCCATAGAGAAGAGTCCCCGTAAAGTCCCCGTAAAGAGGAAAAGTCTCCATAGAGAAGAGTCCCCGTAAAGTCCCCGTAAAGAGGAAAAGTCCCCATAGAGAAGAAGCCACTGTGAAAGCGAATTCGAACTTCGTGGCGAAGAAATAGTCCGTGGTTAAGAAACAGTTCTATTCGGGGTTAAGAAACATCTACTTCGGGGTTAAAGAATACAAAGTTCAGGGTTAGGAGGGTCCTTGATAGTTAGATAGGTAGATAGATAGGTAAACAGACAGACAGCCAGACAGCCAGACAGCCAGCCAGCCAGGCAGGCAGGCAGCCAGACAGACAGATACTGTAGATAGTCAGATCGACAAATATTGAGATAGATTAGACAGGCAGATAGATAGATAGTCCAGTCAGATAGACAAATAGAGAAATAGACAAATAGATAGTTGAGTCAGTCAGACTGATAGACCGATAGATAGACAGACAGAAAGATAGACAGATAGATAGATAGATAGATAGAAAGATTTATTGATAGAGATAGAGACTCAGATCCTCAACCACCTTTCGGTCCATCAGTTCGCTCTGACATCCATAAATCACAACAACTCACCTCTGCTACAGTGCTACAGTATAGGTTTCCTATCTTTGAAACTTCCGCCACCGCCTTGTGCGTTGGACCAACGGATCGTTCCAACGACTTCCCGTGTTCAGCTGGTGGTCTTGTGCCATAAATGGGGCACCCCCAATGGGTGAGACAAACTGGGCAGCTGCAGGGGATCAGGTGAAAAATCCGCGACATCTGCCAGGGGATGTTCCAGACATATCAAAGCTACCAGAGATCAATAGGGAGTTTTTTTTTAAACATGGAACTCATCTGATGGTTTCAGTTTAGGATCCCAAATCTGTGTGCTGCATCTTGGGACAGGCACATTGACCAATTCTTGCTAGACTTATTGTTCATAGGAACATCCTGCTCTGAAAGGGGAACGACTTCGAAGTCGAACTTCGTTGCTTCTTTTCGATTTGTTGGAGCCAGTCTTCCCGTGAGGCCCGTCTTTTTGTGTCTCAAAAGAAATTGTCCACAAATAGTGCACGGAAAATCCCTTGCAGTTCAAGCTTTCTAGAGACATAAAAGCAGCTGTAACATGCTGTAACTTTATCTGCGGAATAGTTGGTGGAATAGTCTTGCAGCTGCCCCCTTGGGCCACGGTCTGTCCAGGCAGGGGTTCTCACAGCAGTTGCGCCTTGGCACAGCGTTGGTGGGCATGGTATTTCAGATGTTCATCCCTTTGGTATGGTCCCATCATATCCCATCCCCAATCTTAAGCCCTTAAGTCATCACAGCTTAGAATCTTGGGCCAAGGCTGGCAAGTGGCACATGCATTGCAGTAAACTTAACCCAGCACCCGCCCATCCTCTTTGCGGAGCAAGTTGCACTGCGTTGTTTGGAAGAAATATGTATGTACAACCAGAGATACAACCTGCCAGGGAACAATGCGCTTGGAATTGGCGTGAAGTTGTGCGCTATCAGGTCTCACACATCTTGCAATGCCCATCTGTTGAGCTGTGAAGACCTTTCCACGCTTCCCCCTTACACACCATGATCAATGGGTAGGCTCTTACACATTCATATGGGTGTGATGGACAATGGAATATTTCTACATTTGATGGATAGCAATGATAATAATCATTATTCTTACAAACTCATATTCAATGTGATGATGTGGATCTTGCAATGCACCACGACGATTATCCATGTGCCCTGCCTTCGCCTGCAATGCCGGCAGCAGTGGTTTAAAGTTTCGGTTGAGCAGTGAGGTCTGGTAACCAGCAGCTGGGAATGATGCCGCGACTTTTTCTTTACATGATTTTACATGCTGAGTCAGACCCTTTTTCTGATAGCTATGGATCAAACATTGAGACCGCTGATAATCCCCAAGAATAGGAACATCATGGGTTTTGACTTACGACCATATTTAATTCGAGGACTCATTGCGACTGCTTCTGGCAGAAACAGTAAAACTACCCACAATGTCCGACAGGCAAAACAGCAGTCTATTGCTGTACTCGATCGCAAGCCTATTATTCCTATTCAAACAGCACCAAAAGGATTGCTCAAAGAATGACTGGATCAGCAAATTTGTTTCCTTTTGTGTTTCACCAAATGTTTGAACGGCCGCTACACGACCCAAGTCATGGCCACTTTCCAGTTTGCCGCTGAACCAGAGATGCCATGGTCTGCTCGTGAAACTGCCAGCACCCGTAAACACTTGATGTCCGCAAGTCATAGTTTGAAGCACTTCGCATGAATAGAGGTGGTCTTTTGTTTGAATCGATAGGCTCATCATTTCTGATCCAAAGTGTTTGGCAAACTCGTTTCGAGAACAGAAGGATGGACAATTTCATGGAAACTGTTGGTCGCAATGGCTTCCTGTTGGCAAGGACATGACCACTTACATAATATGTGTATACATATATTATCATATATACATACACACATATGAGTAGATATGTAGCTACGGACTCAATCTGAATGGGTACTGCAGCAAGAAAACACCAGAAGATATCACATCACATCACCGGTATGGTCAGCATGTCACAACGGGGGAACGAGGTCTTATATTCTTACGGTCCACCTGAACCATATTATGTGCGTATATCACAATGTAAGTTTGGTGGACTTATAGATTGTGACTGAAAGGAAATGGCGTGTTGCAAAAGGGACATCCAAGATCAGGCACAACGCTGTTGCGGCCCATGAAAAAACATGGATTGGCCTGCGCTGGTTGTTCTGGCATGTTTTGGCTGCACTGCCTTTTGATGACTGGTACTGGTACTCTCAACCAACGCAACCAGCACAGCCAATTCGCATAAGAGAGTCTGCATCTGCAGATCTGGCAGCTTCCCAATGCTCATGAATGAATGTTGCGCAGTTGCCATCTCTCGGTATCTTTGTATCTCGCTATATCTCGAACAACATGGAACGCATCTTCCAGATCTGGGCCATTGGCCAAACAAAGATTTGAAGTTGGAGCAAACAGGGGGACTGGAAAAGGATGGCTTCTTCCCTCTACCCTTGTTTTGATGACTTTTTGGGCTGAATATGGGTGAATAGATGGCCAGATTCGGTAGCTAGATGCTGCAAATGAGTCGAGAGCCGAAGCCAGATTCGGTGGCCGCTCGCTTCTGTCAAGTTTGCTTTGCCCAGATGAGGTGAGAAGAGATCTACTATCCTGCCCCTTAGCTTGTTCACTAGTCGTAATCCGGGTCCGCTACAAGATGAGACAAAGGGTTTTTCAAAACTACCCGAAGGACCGTTAACAACTCCTGTTGGTCAAGCATTTGGTAAACAATTGGCAAATCAAACATCTTGACAGCAGCGAAACCCCTATGACCAGCTTCTTCTGCAGTGCACTCCTGACAGAGTGGCCGCCGGGGAGGATTTTTGGTGATGCTTCATACAATCGCTGGATCGATTTGGAAATCAAATTCTGTTTTTTAAAGATTCATTTTCAAGGTCTTCACATGTTTTGTACGATTTCCATCCAAGTCTAGAAATCAAGAGTCTTGATTTTCTGCGAACTAATTTGCCTTGCTGCAACAAGAAGAACCGAGAAAGCAGTCCTCGTTAGATATGCACCACTGTGCAGTGGTGAAGCGGCAAGTGCTGCTCAGCCTGTGCCATTTCGTGAGTTTCGGCGGGTCGATCAACGTGGTGGGGACACAAAACTACTTGTCAAAACTTGTCAAACACATTAGTTTGCTGCGGATTTTCACAGTATGTCCCAAAATCGGGAAACAAAACCGATGATTGAGTCAATCTGATTGAGGCATGCTGCAAGTTTGCACGAACTGGTCTGCAGTTTATATGTCTACAACACTGCTTCGATTGCCACAGGTTTTGCCCAGCTAGCCCTCAGGTATCCCACAGCAGGGAGAATATGGGAGAAGATGATCTCACCAAGATCCACCAATTCAGCTCTCTTCGACCCCAAACAACTTCGCAACTTCGCCACTTTTTTCACGAAAATGTCGAAGTCGCCACCATTTTCAGGTGCGTCCACGGCTCCGTGAACGGGTTCCATTAACCACCTCAACCACCTGTGGCAAGCGGTTTTTCTCGGGACCGGTTTGGATATGGGATGCAGATGATGCAGGAAGCCAAACGATGAAAATGGTAGGTCTTTCCGAAGCGGCACATGAGAGGAAAGAGCTCGTATTCCATGTGTTGAGGATTGGAGGATCGAAGAGATTACAGGGACATTTGATGATCTGTTCAAGTGGGGCAAAACCATTTAAGTGGATATTTGTGGCTCTAATCTTGTGCATGCGACAGTATCTACTGATATTACTGATTCTGCTGATTGGTTGGTTTAACCAATTCCCAAAGTATTGATGAATTCTACTCTAGATGATGCCAGGTAGAATAGGGATGGAGAGTTCTTGAACATTCAAAACCTTCGTCAACCAAACGATCTCCATAGACATCTCTACACCACTAAATGACACTTTTTGTGGCTTCAATATGGTTCAATTCCCTGAAAGAAAGGGTGCAGAATAGTTATTTGTTTTTTTTGGCTCAGGTTTTGGAATTTTTGTTGGCTTTCTTTCCTGATGCCAGCTGCCTTGTATTTGCAACAGTTTGGAACTAGAATCTGTCATTTTGCATGGTATTTGCTACATTTTCACTTTGCATTTTGCATGGTATTTGCTACATTTGGCCATGTCCGCCTTCCATTTTGCATGGTATTTGCAACGTTTTGGCACTTCAACCTCTCATTTGCATGGTATTTGCTACATTTTGGTACTTCAAAGCGTTCATGTGGGTTTCTTGAGAGTTTCTTTAGGGTTTCATTTAGGGTTTCATTTAGGGTTTCTTTAGGGTTTCATTTAGGGTTTCATGTAGGGTTTCATTTAGGGTTTCATGTAGGGTTTCATTTAGGGTTTCTCTAGGTTTAGGGTTTCTTTAGAGTTTCGTTTAGGGTTTCTTTTGGGTTTTTTAGAGTGTCGTTTAGGGTTCTTTAGGATGTCATTTAGGGTTTCATTCAAAATTTCTTTAGGGTTTCATTTATGGTTTCTTTAGGGTTAATTTATGGTTGGTTTCTTTAGGGCTCATTTAGGGTTTCATGTAGGGTTTCTTATCAGGAGTTCTTATCCAGGTTTCTTTTTAAGGTTTCTTTGGGTTTCACCTAGGGTGTTTTTTTACAAACAGGAGAGGATAAAGCAAAAGAACAGAAAAAACAAAGAGGCAGTAAAGACAGGAAGCAGAGAAGCAAAGGAGCAGGAAGTAGAGCAGCAAAAACACATGACTAAAGAAAAGAACAAATAGAATAGTAGAAGTAGAAAGGCACAGAAGCACAAAGCAGAAAAGCAGAGAAGGAGGGAAAGCAGAGAAGCAGAAAAGAAAAGAAACAGGTAAAGCACAAAAGCAGAAAAGCAGAGAAGCAGGGAAAGCAGAGAAGCAGAAAAGACAAGACGCAGGTAAAGCAGAGAAGCAGACATGCAGAGAAGCAGGAAAAGCAAAAAGCAGAAAAGAAGAAACGCAGAGAAGCAGTAAAGCATAGAACCAGGAACCCAAAAATAATTCCAAAACTTGCCGCAAAAAAAGATACCAAAAAATTTATCAATGGTCATTTCAGGAACCTAAATTGGAGGTACCTACCATACTATATAAATAAGGCATATGTAAGGGAATATCACCACAAAATATGGCCTTATATGGCACAGTACCTACATTTTAGGACCCTGAAATTCCCATTGAATAAATATATAGCCCTCCCAAAATCCTGATTAATGTTAATGATGTGAGCCCCAATCTTTCTGCTTTGGATTGTCTCATGGCTTTCATCAAAGCAATCTCCCATGCACCTGCAGCTGGTTTGCCTCCTGGTGTGATTCGGTTTGGACGCCAACCAAAAAGTGAACATCCGTTTGGGGCCAGCAGGGTACCAGGGTTTTGACCCGTCCCCAAATGGGTTTCTGAATGTTCATTGGTGGGTTGATATCTCCCTGCTGGTGAACGTCCTATTTAATGATTTATTCTCAATCAGAATAAAAGTAGCAAGTCTCAAAACACTTGCGCGTGACAACAACACCTGGGAAACATATAAACCGGCAAGATTGGGCGTAAACATGTGTAAACTGACAAGCATGGCGATATGAAACAATTTTCAAATGGGGGGTCAGTTAGACAAGCTGATTTCAAAGAAGCAAAGTGCGGTACTGGCTTAGAACCACCGAAAACTTCTGTAATTGGGAGATTTTTGAGACCAACAATTTCAGTCTTTGTGGTTTGCATCAAACATCTTGACGCATGGCTATGGGTCAAAAGCATCTGAACATCAAAATAGCTGGCATATAGATGCATATATAGATGCATGTAGCTGGATGCCCAAATATGGTATACCTGGTATCACAAGTCTCGACCCTTCCCAGGAACACTCTCAGTGTCTCAACCTGCCCGTCCTTCTCCCGTTCTTTCCGGGCATCACGGGAACAGGACACATGCTTCTTTCGCTCGCTCGCCGGGGGGAGTCTCCTTAGTTTTCACAGCTGTCTGTTGGACAGCAACCGGGAAGTGATCAAAGGCCACAGGTCTTCAGGTGACCCAACCCCTGAGTCTTCATACCTGATGTCACACCTCAACCTGTGCCGTAAGTGAACTGGCAACCTACTAGTAAAACAGAAGTGCAAACATAAAATGAGGGAAGAACCTTCTGGAAATCAAATGTGGCAATGAAGACTCTTGTAGCTGAATTGTCCGTTTCATAGAAACGGTGAGCCCTGCTCGCCATGTTTGCATGGGGGTAGCAATCAGTTGCCACAACGAGCGTCATTCCTGTCCAGTCGAAAATGCCATCATCGACAAATCCTTCCCTGAGCAGAAACGAACACTTGGAAAACATGGATGGCCTGTGCACTATGGTTTCCCCTTCAAGAAAAACCATGGCAACCAAGCTTGAATTCCCAAGGGTACCTGGCAATAGGATGGAATAGGAACAGTTTTAACCTGATGGATGGTCACTTCAATACCCAAAATTCGTGCGAACTGTGTTTCTGCGGTAGCAACGAATTGACAAATTGAGGGGGGAACCGAATGTGGATGATTGCAAGGGGTCTGTCTGAAAATGGGCCTATCCAAATCGATACAATCCATTTTAGGCCATTATTGACCATTAAATTGTGGTTCCTGGGTGTAGGGATAGCCTATTTTCAGACTGATGCCCTCCTGGCCTCTCGAAGAGTTTGCGGAAAAGGTTTCGCCTCAGGTCGTTCGTTTTTCACTTCTTTTCATTTTTTTCACAAGAAGTGGGGTTTCATTCTTCATCAGCAGCTTTGATGAGCAAACATCATTGCCTTTATCTTGCAAACAATTACACCTCTGACTTTTGTACACTATTGTGACAATCAGAGAAGCAAGTAGCAGAGTGAAATTGACATGGCCACTGTCAGCAGACTCGCAACCATGAATGGTTGGCAAGGTGCAAGAAGTCGTAGTTCGGCTTCTCGCTGAATTGCAAGGATCTGCAATACTGCAAAAAAACGCCTCGGGTTCAGCATTTCACCAAGACTGTTCAGAAAGGCTACGAGAAGACTTAGAAAATAGGCAATCTAATTTCAGTGGTAGCAATGAAACATCAAACGGCTGCAATATATATTAATATATATATGCTCACCCCCCAAGAACCACCCAAAACCAAATTTTCATTGGTATTTTCAAAGAAAACAATTGTTTTCTCGCCATCCACTTCACAAATATTTTCCCAAGCATGAAAACACCAAGTACACACTTATACATATTTACACAAATGAAAAGATGCCTATATATGAATGTATGTGCCTGTTTACGTATATGCATCTGCGCCAGCCGCTAGTGATCCTTTTTGGATGCAAGTTATTAGTGGTCTTAAGTTTGCGCCACAAGAATGTTTGCCTACGAGGCAACCAAAAAGCCGGTTCCAAAACCAAACAATATGGTGCAACATATGAACACAGCAGACTATGGACATGACTTGGACAAGTTTTGATTTTGTGAGAGTGAGACAGGCCATGCGTTTCAAATTTACTGGCTTTCTGGTGTGCGGGGCGCAGGTTCCAGAAACTCAGGCGGCTTAATTGGAATATATTGGAATCATGTGGCGGGTGGGGGGCTGGGCCAGGCGGCGTAGTTGGCGCTCGTCGTGGGCTCCTTGAGCACTATCGCGCAGGTGGTGGCGCCTCTTCCCTGAGCCTACGCTCCCACCAGCTAGAGCAGCTAGGGTGGCTTGGCGGAGGCAAGGTCCACGCGGACCTGAGTAGCACGCGGGAGTTCATTGGGAATGCGTGTAAGACACTTGTGCAACACAGTTAAGTACTTGAGCCAAGGCGCTCCCAAAGGTCATCTTCAAATTGTCAGGGCGGAGAGTCTGCCGCAGCCATTGGACAACACAAGATCCGGTGTATAGCGAGGCTCAAGAACGAGCAAGCACTGGCTACCGGGTAGACGAACGGAAGCTGCCCCTTATGCCAGTGTGTCCACTGGGCCGCACGGATTTTGCGCCTCAAGGCGCACGAACCCACGCGACGGGCAGAGTGTTTCAAGTAAGCACGGAGGTGTCCCCAAAATCAGTCAATCACCTGGGTGCCCGCTTTGACGCGAATATTCTTGCCATTCGGCAAATCGTGCGTGCAAAGCTTTGTGTAGTGAGGCCTCACCCATGTCTGCTTGCCATTGATGGGGACCCGCTTCTTCTTGTGCACCACGTTGTCATGAATGACCCCGGGCAACGAAAGTTTGTATGCCTTTGCGCCATCGGTATGTAGGATGACTTGTTGGTCCTGTAAATGCTTCTTGGCTATGGGGAGCCACTCTCGACGACGGATGGGGCCGGGGCTGGGTGACCGAGGCTTTGTGGGGGAAGGCTACAATCGAAAGAGCGTCATTGTCTTTGGGTGGCCACGTTCCACGAGGCCCCCCACTTCCCCCATTTCAAAGACGAGCCATCCTCACAGAGCTCTTTGCCTAGTTCCACCTCATCTGCCTCCACATCACACCATTTCTCCACCTTGCCATAGACAATGTCCTTCTCCTTCTTCTCCGCATGTCGCGCACGGGTCACCTCTAAGTTGGCGAAGATTCGAAAGACCGGCTTGTCATCCATGTCTAAGATGAATGACACTGCTGTCACAGGCACTCCAGCTAACACGCACACAAGAACGGCTGCTTGGTGACCAAGAGCAGTAATGGCATTGCCCCTTCCACCAAAGAAAATTGGATGAAAGTCATGTGGCTGGACTCATTGCTTGCAACCCTTGTGACCGCACCGATGGACCCACACTTGCTTTTGCTTGAAGAACTGCAAGGAACCCAGGCGACCAGTTGCACAATGAGGGCAAGTAGTTCCAGTCCAATCCGGGAGGATACCATCCTTGGTCAAATTCTGACTCAACCGTGCCATGCTAGTGAGAGCTTGAACGGAGATGCCATAGCGGGCACGTTCTTTGCGAAACTTGGTTTGCACTCCTGTGGCACGAGTGTAAGGGACAAAGGGCTTCTTGTTCGACTTCTTCCTGGAAGCGGAAGGCCTCTTCATGTTTGCTCTGCTCTGCCCTTGCCTCTTTTGGGCGCAAGCCACGGCGTTCGATACTTCATGGCAAGCTTCGGCATGGCAATGGCAAGTTCAAAACTGCTCTTAAGCAAAGCGAGAGGCCTACAGCAAGAAGCACATGGCTGCAGCAAGCTGAAGATATGCAAGAAATCAATGGCCGCAGCAAGCTAGAGGCATGCAAGAATGGCAAGAAAACCGCATCCACTGATTCGTTTTTCTTTCACATCGAGAATTTCACACTGACAGCTTCACTGAAGACTTTTCAAAAGCAAGAAAAGACATCTGCATGTTCTGCGCACTTGATCTCTTGTAAGGACATGTGTGCAGGGAAGAAACGCCGACTCAATGAAGGAAACAATCTTTTCGACAGACGCTCCAACTACTATGCGATTCCTATGGAAAAATCTCAAGGACTAGCGGTTCCGGATCAGCCCTGAGTGTTCAGCATGTTGTCCATCTCCTGCTCCAGAGCCGCCTCCAACGCATCTTGTTCACCTACACCTGGAAAATCACCGACATCCTCCTCATTGCGCAGACCTGGAAGTGATGGATTCATAGGCACATTGTCAGATCTCTCTGCTCGAGAACGTTTGGAAGGAATTGGGGAATCCAGCTCGATGACCTGCTTCAAAGGCTGGCACTTGAGCCGCTTGAAGACCTGGACCACTTTCTCTTGCTTCACTTTCACCGCCGCTTCTGTTGCAGAAAGAAGGCGTGGGGCTTTCTGAATCTGGCTCATGTCCTGACCAAAGAGGCTACGATGACGGACAGTGATTGTCTTTGGAACGTGTTCACCTTGAAAAAGTTTGTGAAGCAATTCCTGCGACCAGACGGAATCAGCGTGTTACCCATCTGGGAGAGCGTGATTTTCAGGATCTGCTTTGCAGGCCTTGCAGATGGGCTTGTACTTTGCGGCCAAGATGTCTTTTCTTTCATGCCCGGACGTGGCCATGGGATGCACTGCACCTTGAGCCTCTCAGTGCTTGCAACATGGTAATACGCGCCATTGTCAGTGAGCACGATGATGTGCGTGCGGGCAAGAATCGCGGCCATATCTTCCGAATCTTCGACGCCAGAGAAGGAAGGAGCAACCATGTGTAGGAAGTCCTTGTGTTCGATGTACCATGTCCTTGTAGCCTCCATCTTCTGGTAGAGCATGGCGCCCTGAACCTTGGTCGAGCTGCGCGGAGGAGTACCGCGCCCACACGGTGGTGTCTTCTTCCTTGGAAGTTTGGGAAGCAATGAAGCAGATAAAGATTTACAGATTTACGCACGGAAGAGCATGTCAGAGAAACAGCAGACATGCGACGCTAATATTGCAACATGGGCGAAGTAACAGACACATGATCATGAATGGCCAAGGCACCGATGGATTCAAGAAGGCTTTGAGGAAAGACGCATCCATTCGCTGTAGCATCCCGTCATCAAAGACACTGGGCTTGAACTTGGTGATCGGCTCGGCTTTAAAGAAGTCGAGGTGCTCGGCAGTCACAATGGAAGGCACGAGATCTTGTCGATCAGCCTGCGTGATCTCGCACTTGGATTGGGCGAACAAAACTGTTTTTGAGCCCAGAGATTTTCCAACCTGGGTACGCCCAAGCCAGGTGATGGAGTGCTGGCGCATCGGCGCATCGTCGGGAGCATCTTCATGAGGATGTTGTTCAGAAACCCAGCAACGAAGCTCTTGAAAGTCAGCGGCCAATACTCAATGGTTTTAGCATTCTGACGGCCTCGGTAATAGTAGTTGTGAAGAGCTTCCTTGACTTTGGGGGGCAGCCCTGCAAAGGTCCACCAGGAAGATGTACTTGTTCCTCGGCCCACTCCATGAACTGAATCCGGTTGTTAGACCGAGGGCCGTGATGAAGCGATAGCCAGTCTCTCGGTCTGATTGGTCCATGGTTTGTTTCTTCTCAAATTTGGGCGACAGAGCCCAAAGCGTACCTGCATGCCAGCCACACGGTCAGGCAAATAGTTCAGTGCAGAGAGGGCCATGCGAGGCTGCTTGCCCCAATCAAACCGGACTAGACTTCCTTGACAGTATGAGATGCAGTCAGTGGAGAGGACTTTGTTTCGATGCAGGTAGATGTGTTTGAACATGTCCACATACTCCCGATCTTTGCCTGGGGGAAGGTAAGAAGGAACAATGGTGATCTGCATGCTGTATGGCACCTTTGGTACGTCCTTCATGTTGAATGGTTCTGGCAAGTCGCGATACTTGGCCTGGGCACACAAAGGATACAAGGTGTTGTCCAAGAAGTTCTTGTCAATGGTGATGCTCCCAGATGTTGGAAGGTTCTGGGTGATGTCCGCAAATTGCTCTAGCTCTCCGCCTGCGCTGTCGAGGTCACGAACCGTCAGGTCGATAAACGACACATCGCCTCATGGCCGGTCGGACTTGAAAGGCTGCACTTGAGGCCCAGCTAGTTTGAGAGATTGGGTGTGAGAACAGGCCACTTCAGATGAAAGGACACCATCGCATTCCCCCAATGCGTGCCGGAAGCTGTCGATGAAGTTGACGTCGATGTTCGCCATGACGGCAAACGAGGCAAGACCTACGACTGAGAACGAGGGAGGCTGCTGGCAAAGACTGCGGCGCAAGCTTGCTGTGAGGATGGAAGTGTGATGCTTTGGAGTTGGTGTTGTGTTTTTAAGGTCGGGCAATGATGGGCATGATGAGTTGCAAACGAAAGTATAAAGGCCAACCGATACCAGCTCTGAAACAACAAAATGCTACAGAAACAGATTTCATATGTTGTCTGCGGGATCGGTGAGTCCAACCAAGGTTCTGAAAAAATAAAACCCCAAAAGCTCCGGGAAAAAAACAAAAAACACATATGGGTCCAGCCAAGAGTCTCCAAATATTGTTTTTTGTTTTTCCAAGGTTCTTTTCTTTTTTTGGTTTTCTGGATGGGGTTCTCCCCAAAGAGTCTCCAAATATCTATTTTTCGTTTTCTTTTGGTTTTCTGGATGGGGTCCTACCCAAAGAGTCTCCAAATATAGTTTGCTTTTTAGTTTTTTCTGGTTCCTGGTGGTGGTGCGGTGCAGAATAGATGATTCAGATAAACAATGTGGCATTGGAGGTTGTCATTTTTGATGCAGAGACCAGTTGAAGATGATGGCAAGTGTGTCTTGGTTCTGGGGGGGTGGTGTGCAAAGACCAGTTGAAGACTGTGTCAAGTGTAACCAGTTGAAGACTGTGTCAAGTGTGTTTGGGTATAGTTGAAGTTCTTGTGTCAAATGTGTTTTGGGGGGTTCTTGGGGGGGGTGACCATATACATATATATATACACATAAATTCATATGAATTCCACATTCTAGTTCATTGCTAGGCCAAACAAACATGCCAGAGATGCAAAACTCCTCAGGGTAGCCACGGCCTCAGGACATGATGCAAAACGGCCCCCTCTGACAGATCTGCTGGACCAGAGGACACCATATGTGTCAAACCAGGCAACAGTTGTGTCAAATTACGCCAAGTTAGGAACTCATAGGAACTCAAGAATAGAATTCTTGGACTATCTTGGACTTTTGAGAAAACACACGCCTGCATCACACATATCTAGATGCAGCCGTGCTTCAAAGTTCTTCGTCGGACGTGTCTTGTTTGACACCTTGAGTCCGCGCTCACTTGCCAGCATCCCCGCCAAACAAGCTGCAAAAAGAAGTGGCTTGCAGAGAATTTGCAGCGGACCATTGGGAAATAATAACGCATGATACGTGCACATTCAAGATGGTTGACATATCCATAGGAATTGGGTATGGCTTCATGGTGATGTAGCAAAGCTACCACAACCTTGATCATTTTCAGCAGTGCACAATCTACGTATTCATACACATCACTTATTTTCAATGTCTCCAAACTGAATTTTGGATGCAGCATTGACCCGCCCAGTTTTGGCCCTGTCCCGTCTCCATGCCATGCTCCATCTCTGCTGGGGCACCGCTGATGGCCTTGTGCTTGGACTTCTTGGACCTTGCTTTCAGGCCCAGCCAAGGTAGGTCACCTGGCTGCCCATGAGCTGCCCAAGGTAGGTCACAAACTGCACTGACAATCGGGTCATCTTGAGATCTGAGGCGCTTGGCCTCGAAGGAAATGCATCAGCATATATCCTTGGAAGACACTTGAACCACATTTTCCAGGATCCAGGCGAGGGCAAATGAAAACCCTGAAACATCCAGAAACCTGGTCTTTGTCCCAACATTGACCAAACCTTGGACTTTATGGGATGCTTTTTTATCTTTGGGATACAAAGTCACAGGCTGATTCGTGCAGACAGGAGATCGGGATACTGCGTCCTGGTAAACATCTATGTTATCTATCTCTATATCTACCTGTCAGTCAGCCAGGCAGCCCAGTCAGTCTATCCATCCGTCCATCTGAGGATCTTTTTTTTGCAATTGAACTACTCGACACTCAAAAGCCTTGTGAAGTACAAATCTTTTGGCCGTGCCTGTAGCTTCCAAATCATCTCGACGGGAAGGCTCAACTCCCTCATGCACGTTGATGCTGGAATACCTAAAAACCATTTCAGATTTCAGATGGAGCGCGGTATTTGCACACTTTCAAGCAATGCAAACCAATCTTGAGTCTTGACAGTAGCTCACTTGCGATGCTACAAAGGGGTACCAGTATTGTGTGAATCAGCAAACATCAGAGTTCCCGACCTCACCGTGCCTCAGGAGCAACGAACAGTATCTCCACCAAGCAACGGTGATGTTGTCTAAACTAGGATCAACATGGAGATTTACAAGATCGCCTATCAGAAGAAAACACGCAGCTGCAAGCTTGGTGGATCTTGGTGCTGGTTCAGCCATCTCCCTTGAAAACACAAGCTTTTGGGGATCATCATCCCCTCCTTGCCACTGAGATGCCAGTGATACCAGTCCTTTTTCTGCTGGAGCAGGAAACGTGCCTGAAAGCACGGCCATTTGGTGCAAAGATGTGCAAAGTTTCACATAATAGGGCGTCCCATTCCATCCCATGGTTTAGAGTTTAGAACTTCATTTTAACCCATTAAAATGGCCTTCTGAATGGGGGGTCCATCCCCTCATTTTCAGACCCATTTGGACCTTCCCCAGAGTTGCACGGTGGAAACCGCTGAGGCTGCGGCCGTCCGGTCTTGTCAACATATCCTTGGTGGACTTCTCACACCAGCAGCTATGCTAAACCAACCATTCTGAGGTACCCCGACTTTTAGAAACACCTATTTGGGGCTCGGACATGCAAATGAGCCATTAGTCGTAGACACCACGAGACTCCACGCAACATGTGTGGCCATATCCTCCAATCACGAACTAATCACTAGTCTCAGACCCCTGAAATCTCAGCTTTCGGTAGAGAAAGCTGGTGAAGCCAAAGGGCTTTTGGCCAAACCAAAATCTACGATGTACACTCGCGCGGAGTCTTCCTCAAATCCGGGCAGTGAACGAAATTTCGGCCAGCCGGAATTTTCCAAGCAGGAAAACACACATTTCTTCAAAGGGCATTTTTTGTACCTTCGAGAGCAAAGTCATTGGAGTTTGGGCTCTATTGATGTCTGTCATATTGATTCTTGATCTATCCTGAGGCCCCAGCTCCAAGTCCCATTAAAAAGTTGTGTGGCCTCGGATGTCGGTCATCCTCTGGGGATCCAGGACATCTCGGATGCCGGATGATGCCGGAGCCAAGCAACTTGATGTCGCGGTACAACAAACCGCAGTTGTGCACGTATTCGAGCCGGTCAATGATCCTGGGCGACAGTCGCATCGAAAAGCCACCTGGAACACATTGCGAAACCACAAAGGTTGATGGATGCTCAATGAATCAACGTATTCAATCCTACTCATCTCTATTGTTCCTTTCCATTCTTCAGTTTGGCAACCAGGCATATCAGTGATGAACAGACTTAGTTGATCTGAATTGTAACTTTAGGTTTTAAACAAGTACCCAAATCTTGTTGGCTCCGGTCCCAAACCTTTGTCGGAAGATTGCAGCTGAGTATCTGAATTGCCAAAGTCAGGATGGTTTTGAGGCTGAATTGCTTGCCTCAGGACGAAACACCAACACCTTCAAATAATTTTCCGGAACATCCATAAGGGGTTGTAGAATGACTATTGTCGGTGTTGTTACTATTCATTAGTATCATCTATTACAATGAAATAATCATTATTGTTCATTATTATTATTATCACTATTATCATTATTATCATTACTATCATCATTACCACTATTATCATTATCATTATCATCGTAATTATTGTCATTATCATCATCATTCTTATATCAATATCAATTATATATATATATTATATACATGGTACGTATCATGCACATACTGGCACATACACCATACGTATGTGTCAGAAATCAACCATACTGATTGTACAGGTTCAGGCTACAGCGGAACATTCGAACTGATTCATCACCGATATCACGGCTCGGACCACACTGTTCATCTTCAACATACCGTTCAGCTTTTGAAGCAGTGATTTTTGGGTCATTTCTAGAATTAATATGAATTGATCATCCAATTTTTTTCGGGCAGCTCATTTTCCTTCATTTTCACAGCCGTGCCATCCTGTGCAGCGACCAGGTAACAGTGCTTGAAGTAAGCGTCCAATGATGGACCTAGAAGATCCATCACCATGAAGTTGTACTCACCCTGGGAGCCAATCCATCCTGAGTCGCGTCGCGAATGACTTCAGGGAACACTTAAAGGGGAGATGGTCATATTTCTCCATTTAAGGCATGCAAGAAATCGCCCTTGTATTCCACTATATCCTCATTTATACCACAATTTTTGCTAGTTAAATCACCAAAATTGATGAATATCCCATTAGATCACCATTGATCTTCCATTTTTCATCACCACAAAATCACCAGAACAAAACACACATCTGAAATGCACAGATTGCCAAGTCTCTGATGTTTGGCGCCTGGCGAAGTGCGCCCAAGAAATGCTTTGGACCAATCCCATGGGGAGATCGTAACACACCAAAACCACCATGGCCTGGAGAAATTCGTTTGGTTAGTCTGACATTTTCGGGAAAAAAACACCCCAAACTTGATGGTTCATCATCGCTTCTTGCTCTAAACTAGCATTTTTTTTGGGGTATACCCCATTTTCAGACATAGCCAAATATCAAGTGCTTGCTCCTATCGCGTGATTTCCCCAGTATAACTCTAATTTACCCAAATGTTAATGGTTCAACAGCCCCTTCTGATGGTTGCTTGAGCCATGAACAATACCACTGTCCCATCCCATTATACTGCTTGGGTATCTGCAGTATCCCTATGAAATGGATTATCATAATCACCAACAAAACATACAGTTAGTATAAACCTCCACTAATAACAGTTATGTGCGATACTAATTAGCATGGTTCTTCATCAATCAAGTGAAGAATAGTAACTATAGTAAAACCAGAAATATGATTAACATTGATTAACCATTAACCATACTTAACCATAGTTATTAGGGCATTTTTTAAAAATCCCCCGTTTAAATAACCAATGGACAGGCGACGTTTCGCCAGGCCGCCACGACGCCCAGCGACGCCCAGCGCCTCGCCGCTGTGCAGCCCCAAGGCTTCGTAGAACTTGCCCTCTCCAAGCCTTAGGGCTGAGCCAAGGTGTATCAAACAAGAATAAAACAGCACCATAGAGCACCATGTTGTATTATAACATATATATATATACATCTCACATATGTATATATATATATATATGTATACACACATATGTAATATATATATATATATACGTAATATATACAATATATATATATGATATATGTATATACATACACGTATGTACGGATGAGCCACACACACACATGTATACAGTAGATGCTATATATAGATATTGTTATTATATATCAACTCAACTTGATGTATCCCGATTTTTCGGTGAAATCAAATGATTGCAATAACATGCAATAACATGCAATAACATGCAATAGCGCTTTAGCATCTTCAATAAACTGACACTTCCTTTGAACATCTTTGAACCGTACGTGTAAAGGATAGTTCAGGGGCCTGTTTCGACACAATGCTTGGGAATGAGATTGAGATGACTTGCTGGTGATTCTGGAAGACCTGTAAAATTCAGGCCCCGGCAATTTGTTTCCTTTTTCTGCAAGCTGCCATTCCTGTTAGCTGCTGAACTGCAGGGGATACATGCCTGCATGATCATATCTTTATCAGTGTGTAAAACCTCCTGCAAACGTTGGTGTCAAGGCGAAAACCAAACCCTTTCCAGTTGAGTGAACAAGGAATGGCACATTCAAGAGTTCTCTATTGGATGATTTGCAGGGAAGCATCTGCAAAGGTTTACATTCACTGACTCGACATCTCTGGATGCACACTGAGGCCAAGTCAACCTTCACAGCTACATTGTCACCTGTTTTCGAGAGCACACAGTTGGGTTCGACTCGATTCGAATGTTGGGACTGCGAACAACGATTAACAACTAGAACCGATACACATTGGACAAGATCAAGTTGAACGACCGACAACCTATATATAGCTCCAATGGTTTGTCATGGTTTGTCTGAAAATAGTGCTCCAAATCCCTTGGGATCATCGTGGCTGGGAATGTCCACAGCCCATGGGCCCTACATGGGCCATTTTGATTCACTTTCCGTAGACATGTTCATACTGTAAGATTACCAGAGGGTCATCTAGATATTGGATGATATTGGTATTTAACATTATTTAACCATCAAACGTATGGCTTCAACCAACGACAAACGAGGAGATCATAGCAGCTTTCAGCTTCTGGAGCCTGTCTTCTCATCAACACCAAGGTAAACCTCACTGTAGGATCCAGAACCAATTTCCCCTTGGAGTCGATACCGTCCCGCCACCTGGGAACCGAAGATGGATTTGGGCGAACAGAAAACTATTGAAATGAAGAGGTTTCTCATCATGACTTGAGCTGAATTTGGTGATTCAAAGGTGACATCTCAGAAGTCCATAGGTCCATAGGTGACTCATTTGCAAATGGGAAGAGTTTGGGTTGCAAAGGGTAAAATTGTCAAAGACGGTCAAAGTAAACATGGCAAACTTGTGGAAGGTATGGAGCCACCAACTCTTACCCACACTCAACTTGTTATTGCAACAAATTTGACACGGCGGCTGAGCTTCAAGCCAACTGTGGCAAAGGCGGTGGATGGATAGAGGAAGCCTCTGACTCCTAGTCAAAGTGGTAAACATGGGAATCCTGGGTTTTCATCCCCAGGTTTTTAAATTGTTTTGACCCAAAAATTCAGTTTCCAATTTCATACTTTCACCCAGAAGCTCTGCGCAGTACTGCCAGCTGGGTGTTGGAAGCATGAGCCACCCATGTCGCATCCCAAAATACGCTCGTCGCCTGAATCATCCCCAATAAATCATTTTGCCCCAGTTTTCTCTCCATTTTTCCAGGTTGGATTCCGCTTTGCCCCTTGCCCCTTGTTGAAGGTCGTCCTCCGTCTCCTCTTCAGACTCTTCCTCTTCTCCTGGCCAACCAGATCACAGGGTTTCACACCATCCAGAACTGGGTGACCAAGAAGCCATGCAGTTGATCACCAAACGGTCACAAACAGCCTTCTACTCTGGCTTTCATTTAAAAAAAAAGGGATATTCTGCGGGATATTATAGGCTTAAAGTTGTGTTACTCCAAATCATATAAAATCCGAAACATGGAAATCTGTAAGTCTCCAAATTGCTACTCCCCGGTGGATCACCCCCCTTCCCCAACCACGTAGCACGGCCCGGCCCAGCTCTCCCGCAGCTGTAGTGTAGCTGGACTTCACCAAGGACATGGCTTTCAGTGCAATGGGGAAGTGCAAACCGCCCGGTCAAAAATCTCGAAAGTTCCTGGAATGCTTCTGAGAATGATCATCTAAACTGGTAAGATAATGATAATGGCAATAATGCACTAGTTCCTGCAATGATAATGATAATTGCAATGATAATGACAATGATAATGATATTGATAATGGTTCCTGCTGAAGTTCCTGATCTTTTTTTTCCTTTTTTTCTTTTTTTAAACTGCGACTAGGACAGCTGCTAATGTTGCTCATGGCTAGATGCAGGGCTGTTGTTTTTGTGTCTGTCTTATGCTGGCCCATGCCACGCATGCTGACAGTTCTTTCCATGCTGAGTAGGGAGTAAACGGTCATAGATCAGTTCACTGGTGGGTCTGGAAGGTATGGCTTGAGTGGAGTCTGCAAAAAGGCCCAGCATAGCAAAGCAAAAAGGATACATGATCTGCCAATGTCAGAGCCCCCAAGCGAAGCTCTTTGATGTGGTTGGCTGCAGAGACGCAATGCACAGATATTCACAGGATCTGTGGTTGTACTGAACTCATTGCAGATCATTGGAGCCATACCCAAAAAAAAATTGCTTCTTGATATAAATGGGTACCCCAAAACATAACGGTTTCCCTATTAAAAATGACACAATTTGTATTATCTTGGCCTTCCCTGTTCCAGGAACACCCCCTAATATCGAAAACACAACCCGATGATTTTCCAATATGTATATATGTATATATATATGTATATTCCCATGATTGTTGGTTCCAAGTTGGTCAAATCATGTCAAATCCCTATTTTTGATGTTTAAGTAATTTAAGTATCAAAAATCCAGTTCCAACACAATGCACTCTGCCTGGCCCATCAGCCGGCGATCACAGCTAGCCAAACCTGCCTGCAGGTTTGGCTCGGCGACATCGCGTGAAACAATGTCCCGAAGCCCAAGGATGATCCGGATCGTTCACAAGCTTGGCAATCTACAAGATAGAACAAATACATGATTATAATACATGATAGTAAAACATAGTAAAACATCATATCACTCATCACTTTATATCAGCCATAAAACAAGTAGAACAACCACCAGCAAACATTGGAATCCACAGCTAGGCTGCCGGCGCTCCATTTGGGTGTCCATTGGCATAAGTCCTCGACACAATGGGAACCACTGGTCCACTGGATGGTGGCAGATAACATTTTCATCCCAGGCTTGGTGGTTTCAAAGTTTCAGCACTCAAAGTTTCTTTGTTCAACTCATCCCCAGCAGTTGATGTGGGTTTCAGTCAAGTCCTCTGGGACGCCCTTTTTTATCACCGCAGTTTTCCATACATCAGACTCTGAACTTGGCATTTCATTTGATCCAAACATCAACTGTGGTTTAACGCCCTGAAAGCATTGGAAATTTGGAACCAAAGGTGGTTGGTGGTTTCAACCCCTCTGAAAAATATGAAAGTCAATTGAGATGATTATTCCATATTATTCCCAATATATGGAAAGTCATAAAATTCATGTTCCAAACCACCAACCAGAAAGGTGGTTAAACACATGGTTTTCTTCTGTTTCGAAGCCTTAAAAAGCCTCAGTTGCACAGCTTCAGCTTGCTACCAAGCTTCATCTCGGAAGTTATGTGTTCAACCGTTGGGACAACGGTCGTGGCCGGTTGGACGGGCACAGCCCACACAAGAACAGAACCGTCGAGGCCTGAGATTTTCATGAAGGAATTCTGCAAGTTCCCGGGAAGTGTCACTGTAATTTTCAAGTGTCCACTTAGTCCACTTCGATTCATATCGGGAACTGTGAAATCATGTTGATTTTGTGTCATAAAACTTTGATTCTCTAGAACTTCGCAAAGCTGAACATGTACACAGCGCCCTCTGTTTTGACCTACTTCTGTGTGTTAGCGGCGTTAGCGGTCCGAACCAGTGCGCCAACAATTCATCGGACCACTACTGTATCACTATCATTGGGTGTTGCTCCTGCATGGTTGGCTACAACTCTTCACAACTGTCTCCAGCAGGAGACAGCTAGCTTCATCACAAGGACATTCCATGGTCGGATACTTATGTCAATGGATTGGTTTAAGGGAAAATCTACAGGAAACCATGGTTTTTACCATCACATATAGGGTTTTCCGGACCTGCAAATTTTCCCATCATCCAATTCCATGATTATGCCAATGGTGCTTTAGTACAGCTCCAGGGGTGGTTAAGCATCCACAAAAAATCCTGAGATCCACCCAATCGACGAGACGGGGGATTATCATAAGGCCGTTGCCTAAAAAATCACCATTAATATAAACCACTTACGACATGGACATCTATGGACGATATGGACGACTGACATCTCTATGTTTTCGCGCCTGTGGTCACCAGATTTGGAGCTTGGCATTCAGCTTCCGCACCTCCAGCCATGGCGAGCCATGGCATATGGCATCCCCCAGCGGAAAGTATCCAATCCATGGAGGCTTACTTTGGATGGGAATCCCATAGCCTCTGGTAATGACTAACATAGCTATGGCATCTATGGAAAATCACCATCTATAATTCGTAAATGATCTATGAAATATCTATGAAAAATGATCCTCTTTGCGATGCTCGGGTTTTTTAGAAATTCGCCTGCGGAAATCAATGCGATTTCCATGGGATGTTTCCGGCGAAGTACACCTCCATGGATCGGAGATTTTCCAGCCATGGAATTGATGACACCAGAGGGGAATGACTTAACCCACCATAGTGACTTCATGATCTTCACGATTCTCTAACCGACAAAAAGAGGGGACCACATGTTGTTTTTCCCCATATTTTTTCAGATGGGAAGGAACCACATTCCTGAAAACCCAGAGCTGCGGTAGGACACCTGTCCGGTCCCCGGAATGACCTGTGGATCTGGTCCCCGTCACCAGTATCGGCATGGCTGCCTGACAAAGCACTGAGCGATACCATGACTGCACACAGTGTTTCCACATAAGAATGAGGAGATACCGCAATGACTGCTTTCCATAAAAGAACAAAAAACCAAACATCTTGCCAAATTCTTGGTGTTTTGAGCTCAAAACACAGTAGTTATTTTGTTGCTAAATATTTGTGTCGCTTATTTAACGCCTGTTTTTGCATGTTTTTGGAATGTTCCAAACTCTTGGAGACACCCACAGGCCATTCCGAAACAATTCATGGCCACAGCCGCAGTTACTGCAGAAAGCCTCTGGCTGACAGGCTTGCTCCACGGGTTCCTGCCACTGCACAGCATGTGAAAGCAACATGGTTGGGGCATGTGAATACAATACCTTTAGGGGAAAAACATGAAAAAACCATAAAAACCAAACAAACCAAAAAACGATGTCCTGCTTCTTTTCTTTCCGCCAATGCAAGCTTCTGATACAGAGACTGAAAATCACTGCCCTTTTTGTCAAACCTATTGCATGGCCATGAATCTAATTCACTGAACACCACAACGCCAGCATTTTTTCCTTTCTCAATCCAACTCACCTATTCCAACAAAACACAACCATACAAAACCAAATACGAACAGCATCTTTTGGACTGCCTGAACATCATGAATTAGAACAAAGTAATATTCCGATGATATCCAGTATATCCAGTTCCCCAGAAAAAACAATCTGCAAAGAAACACCACTTCCTTCAACCAGCGCGTGGCACAACAGCCGCCCAACTCGACATCCTGCGGCCCTGGAGTGCTCAGCAGGGGCCACTGGCCTGTAGTTCCAGGAGTTTTGATGATTTTTGGCTATTCAAAATGCTGATTTTCTAGCAAACTCTTAGTCCAGTGATTTTCAATATCAACCTGTTCCATCTGTTAGATGTAACCAGTGGGTCAGGATATTAGATGTCATCCAACAAAATCAATGCCTTTCCCAGACAAAATAACAACGAGAAACAGCGCACAGCGTGGCCTTGTTGAGGATATCCGCTGTCCATGAAGGATGTCTGGCACGCGTATCATAGCTCAAGCATGAGAATTTGATGGAATTTCACTGAGGGACTGAGGGTCAATCGCAAGTACCAATCTTTTCAAGGGTCTCCATCATTTCCAACCGTGGAGACAAACCTTCCACACAAGTCATTGCTACCGTTTCTCATTTCTACCGAACCCAATATCCATCCCCTAGGTCCTGTAGTTGACTGAAATACTCCGTAAAACTCAGAATCTTATGGTTGATCATCATGTTTCCCACTATTTTTGATGGCCATTTCTGCTGGTGGTAGATCTCCCAAATTGACACAACCCCCAGCCAGCCATATCTGTGGCTGGTTACCCTCCGTAACTTTGTCAAATGTGGCTGGGAATCTGGGAAATCCCCTCGCATCCATGGGAAAATCCATGGGAAAATCATCATCGTTTCCGTTGAAAACTCTCGTTATTTTCCCATGGATTTTTTTCCCATGGATTTTCCATGGATTTTCCATGATTTTCCATTATTTCCCATGGATTTTCCATTATTTTCCATGGATTTTCCATTATTTTCCATGATTTTCCTGGATTTTCCATGGTCATGGTTGATTACCTTTCAGGGTATCCCAATTTTTGTGAATTTTCAGTACCTGAAATCCTCCCATTCTTGAGATCTTCGGCCGAGTGCCACAACGCCTCTTCCCAGCTAGGCAAATCGCTGGGCGGATAGCCCTGGCATCGCACAGCATTTTCATCCATTTTCTGCAGGTCAAACATGCAAAAATGGATAAAAATGGGCAAGTTCCCTATCCATTTCTCCTGGGGAGATCATTTTTGAAGCATAACAACATATAACAACACCAGTACAGTAACCAGCGGAAACCGAACCTCATCCCAAGCACCTGAATCAATGAGACACGGCCCTACAGGAACCGAACTTGCAAAGGAATCAACTGACACACTCCAACCACTCTAAGTTCCTTACCTTCATGGTGAGCCTGGCATGATGCCACCAAGGAAACAATCCAACAATGAACACTGGGCCTCCCATCTGCATAGTATGGACATGGTTCAAAAACGTTGACGCCCCCAACTGGATGTCGAAAAAAAAAACAAGCATTGGTGCATCCATTTTAAATTTTGTGCCTCATTTTTGAATCATGACCATTTGATTCCTGCATACCAACCACATATCCCAACTATTTCTAAAGTAGTACCTTTGAGTTGCACCCAAACATCCAACAACAAATGGCACCTGAGAATCCTCGGTCCAGTAGTTGTAGCTGTAGCCTGCCATTAACATTTCTGCAACTTAGCAAAGGACCAAATGTAGCAGCACCAATGACAATTGATTTCGCTGGTTTACATTCTTGGAAACCACGTTTTCGCACTCGAAACAGGTCAGCATTCATCTTGCCTCCTTGAAAATAATTGCCGCTGCCTGCCGAAAAACGACCAGAACTGGACAGCGCTGCAAATGGCGACATGTGTGCGTGTATATGTGTATATGTGTGTATGTGTGTGTATGTGTGTGTGTATGTGTGTCTGTCTGCATGTCTGTCTGTCTGTCATTCATTCATGCACGCATGCATGTATGCAATGCAATGCAATGCAATGCCATGCAATGCCATGCAATGTGATGTAATAATAGACCTGTGCATCATACATCTTCGCTACCTGCCACAACCCAAGCTGAGCCAATGTCACAACACCATCAAACGCCTGTGCCATCCGTGTGGAAGGACGTGGCTGTGGACGCTTCGGAATATGCGATGGAGCGAAAGCGCTTGGGACCGTCCTGGGTGACCTGGGCCCGCGGCTGCTTCTATTGAAATATGATGGATATTCATCTGGTAAACAGACAACAAACTATGGAAAATCACCATTTTTAATAGGCAAATCAACCATAAATGGCCATTTTCAATAGCTATGTTAAATTACCAGAGGGTATTCATATGATTTACTCCATCAACTGGTGATTCTGCCGATGCTCCTGATGCTCCTGATGCTCCTGATGCTCCTGATGCTGCTGCCCATGATTATCATGATGATCCTCCTCCTCATCATCCTCCCCCTCATCTTTCATGAAACTGTTTCAACCATGGTCAATCTTTGGTAGTCCACCAAAAAATAATCCTTTGCTCTGTTTATTTTCCATGTATAGCCAAAAACTAAAGGACATTCAAGGGACTAAACTACCTATAACTACCTATCCAGTCGGTGATGCAACCAACAACTTCCGTTCCCCTGACCTGGAAGTAGAGTTCCAGCGTTGCCAAGGCATCACTCCCCGCGGTGTGAGGAGTGCCGTGCCGCTCTACACCTCGGTGGGAGTGGCATCAGTGGCATCAGTGGCATCGGTGGCATCGGTGGCTCGGAGTGGCACCGCTCGTGATGGATTTAACCATCAAACATGGGCATCAAATCAGCCAAAATGAGGATCGAAGCGTCAAAATAGGGCATAAACATCATAAACCCTGGAATTCACGATGAAAGTTGAGGATCTCACCGGCGAAACTGACGGTTTAAAGTTTAACCGAAGAACAATGGGGATTATGGCAGCAAAAATAGGGGGTTGGTGGACATTTTAGTTATCAAACATGGTCATTCATCCCTCAGACATGCAGACGAAATTGGCTGAAGCCTCTGGTAATCCAACATGGCAATCGATTTCACATGGCCAGTTTTGATTCGGGAACCCAAGCCCCTGGATTTTCCCGATAATCATTTGGTATGATATATATATACATTATATAATTATATAATCTACTGTATACATATATATATATATATATATATATTGATATATATATATATTATAATGTAATATAATATAATATAGTATAATATAAAATAATACAATACAATACAATATAATATAATATAATATAACACAATAAAATATAACATAATATAATATAATACAATATAATATGATACAATACAATATAATATAATATGATATGATACAATATGATACAATATGATATGATACAATATGATACAATATGATATGATACAATATGATACAATAT
>Ga0126342_10002742_pt1 | contig 28045 bp, 27 predicted proteins | sample Cyp1metagenome_FD_92528 | JGI IMG/M metagenome (GOLD analysis project Ga0126342, IMG submission 92528) | Coral microbial communities from Lord Howe Island, Old Settlement Bay, Australia - Cyphastrea 1 metagenome | ecosystem: Host-associated > Invertebrates > Cnidaria > Coral ... | reverse complement strand
GACGTTAGCTATATCTCAATTTTTGTGGTTCAGAGTCTCTTATTATTAAGGGCTAGTCAAGAAACTAGCCAGAAGGTACCCCCCTACCTACCTGGTGGGGGGGGGGTTGATTAATCCGATGTTGGCATTATAACTGAGGTTGTCATTTTGCTAAGTGGGACCCGCACCCCCAAGATTAAGAAGACCTAGAATCCTCAAAAACGTCCATGTTGATTTCCAAATTTCAGCCGAATCTAGTACCCTCTGGTAAACTAACATAGCTATTGAAAATGGCCATTTATAGTGAGTTTTCTCATTAAAAATGGTGATTTTCCATAGTTATGATCAGTAATCTAGTCACCCTTAACCCATGGAAAAAAGGCCCGTTGCAACATCTCTGCTCGCCGCAGGCTGCGGCGCCCTCACGCCGCAGAACTGCCCGCGCCGTGTCGGCCGGCGGTGGGTGTCCGAAGGTGCCCCGAGGTGCCTGAGACGATGCTGTTCAGGCGTTCGTCGTCGTTCAGCAGCATACGTTGCAACACGAACTCCCGGGCACCTGTTTTTCGCTGGGAACGCTGGGGCTGGATGTAATCCATGTGTAAAGGAAACCACCAGAATGTGGATATAGAGATATAAAACATGGATTTCATAGGGATATTTCATGGAGATACAATGGAGATACAGTGAAGCCATAGTTGACATAATTATAAGATGCAATGGAAGTAATGGAGATATAGTGCAAAGATACTGAAGATATAGTGGAGATATAGTGGAGAGATTGTGAAGATGCATTTGGAGATATAGTGGAGCTGCAACAGAGATATTGCGGATAGCATGGTGATGTTTTTCCATGTGCTATGGGTGTGTCTGAAAATGGGATTTACCTCAAGATTATTGAAGCAAATTAAAGCATTAGATTCTTACCAGCGAATGGGTTTCCACACAATTTTGGCCACGGAAATGGTGACATAACAAAAAAAATGTGGATACCATGGGCAATGCTGGGTAGCAAATAAGAATACCACCAGGTCTCCTGGCAAGATCAATATGAAACAACCCTATTGGAGATAGATAGATAGATAGATCGATCGATCGATCGATCGATCGATAATCCAGATAATCCAGATAATCCAGATAATCCAAATAATCCAGATAATCCAGATAATCCAGATAATCCAGATAATCCAGATAATCCAGATAATCCAGATAATCCAGATAATCAAGATAATCAAGATAATCAAGATAATCCAGATAATCCAGATAATCCAGATAATCCAGATGATCCAGAGAATCCAGATAATCCAGATAATCCAGATAATCCAGAATAATCCAGATAATTCAGATAATTCAGATAATTCATATAATTCAGATGATTTAGATGATTCAGATCATTCAGATAATTCAGGCAGATAGAAAATTCAGATAGATAGATAGATAATTCAGATAGATAGATAAATATCAATATAGGTGTGTCTATCTATCTATCTATATATATATATGACAACTCCGGTTCTCATCTTTCAAACCCGCCCTCCCTCCAAGGTTAATCTTTTTGCACATTGGTGGATTTGACATCACATTTGATGTCTCGTGTGCATTGACCCTTTTCATTTTGGCCATTTCTTTCACTGGATGCTGGCGCAATTTTCTGCCTCTCTGACTTGTCGCGCCTGCTTCACCGTAAAGACCAACAAGGTAAGGTACATCTTAGATCTGAGGCAAGTCCACGAAGTACCTTCATAGATGCTCCAAGCTGCCAACGTTGAACTGTCAGGTATTCTCCATAATCGTAGAGACATTCGGATTCGATGCACACGAGTGTGAACCTGAAATTAAGGGATGGTATGGAAGACAAAGTTCTTAAAATATTTGAGATACTCAGTTCGAGAAGTTGCCCATCGCCTTGTCCTGCACAGATGGCCATTCTGACTAGGTCTGTGCAATCTCCACTCACGACAGAGTACATTGTCGAACGGAAGACACACGTTCTGCTGTCGCCACCTAAAAGACACACCCATATAAACAGACGACATTTACGACCGCCACTCGAACGCAGTCCATTCCGTCAAGCCCGAGGATTGTTTTTGTATGTTCAATGTGTCTGGAAGGGTCAGCTTTCCCCCCAGCCAGCACTTGGCGACACGACATGAAGGACGTCATCCCATCGCTAAGCCACCTGTCCATCACCTTTGCGCCTATGACGCCTCGGCCGTAGGTTCTGTCATTTTGCCATTCACACATATGTACCGTACCCCCTGCCTCATCGTTTGGTGTCAGTCCTGGAAGAGGTCACGGAATTTTGCACCCTGAGCTTGTCCTCCGCAGTTGCCTTACAGTTCATTCTTGTTCGTGTGGGTTTGATCTCTGGCCTTGTTGAGTTTCCCGGCCCAATTTCCTGACTTCCATGTCCTTCAGGCTGGGCCCTGTCGGCCATGTGTCTTAAGATCCGTTCTGCATTCCGCACTTGCTTTTGTATGTTCTCTCGGTGCATGTTCTACATCAACCACGCCCCCACGTCTTTTTCTCGGTGTATGTGCTCCATCGAAACGGTGTCCGATGGGAGTGCTGCCCCCTCCTGTCACATGAGATACTCGCTCCCGAATCTGGACACTTTTTGACACACAAGATGGCACCCTTCCAATGCTCCCTCTGGTGGTCCACCGCGCCCGACCGCATTGCAGGCAGGTATAGCAACACCATGTGAAGCATGAAGGCCCCAGTAAGAGACAACCAACCAAACCTAATTATACCCATGTCAGTTGGTCGTTCTCGACCTCTGAGTACACTGTCACCTCCATTTTGAGATGAAAAATGGCTGCGGGACACAAATCTATGTGAACCATCAAACATTTTCAACCACAACCGTCCTGAACTTCCTCTTTTCACAGGTTGACAAAAGCTCTGCTTACTCGGGCGGTTTGGCCCCAAAGCGATGAGTCCTGGCCCGGAGGGGGGCAACAACGTCTCCAGCGCCCAAGCGTCAGCCCGACCAATTGCCCCCCTTGAATCTGGCCTGGACAGTCAGCCCCCTTCTTTAAGCGACCGGGCAAGTGGTGAGGGATGATTTCTGCCACTTGCCACACTTCCGATTGAGGTTCAGTTCCGCGCCCACCCATTTCAAGGCAGGAGTGTCTACTTCTAAGCGCCTCGTCTGCACGTAGGCCACCGTGCTGTCGGCGGCGCCTCGCACCTTTGCACACCAGAAGCGCAAGCCCACCAGGATGGCCCGTGCCTCCCAAAAGACTTTGCTCGTGGCCTCTCTGAACTGAATTCCCAAGGCCGTCGCCATGCTAATCGAAATTTTCATTTCGAGCGCGACCGTGGGTTTGATCTGGCCCGTCGAGAAGTCTACCTCAGACAAAATCACACCCATGCCGAAGAGGGAAGCCTCCAACGTCAGCGCCCATTGAGGCGGCGCCGGTGAGAGAGGCACACCTTCCCCCTCCAAGAAGGCCAAGAGCCACCTCTTTTCAAGCTCCAACGTTGCACTGTCTACCAGACCTAGCTGTGCCCGCTAGAAAGCCCCTGCTCCCTCTCGATGCTCATCTCCTCTTCTGCATTCACCATCACCTTGAAACAGTTGGTTTCCATCCATTTGATCCTGGGGATGACTCCTGCCAAAACGCTCAACTTGCCCACGACCGATCTGAGCTCTCTTACTGGAATTCTTTCCTTCCACCATCTGAGGTATTCCACCAACTGCATGATCATCTCCTTGGGAAAGTCGATCACCACTTCCTTCGCTTTCAAGTCGACTGCCAGGTTCATCCCCATCAACTTTGTCCGGCTTCCACGGGAGCCCCTCTCATAGGACAAGTTCAGGCCGAGAACCCGCGCCGTGTAGACCAACAAAGCCACCAAGGTGTCCCTCGTTTTCTTTGGTCCCTGTATCATGACCAGCTGCTCTTCCATGTGTGCCTGCACCGCCCCTTGGTGATCATCCAGAAAGGCTTGCCACATTCGCCCCACCGTAGCTGAAAGGCGTCCCAAAATCAATGGGGTGGCCTCAAACCCGTAGAGCACGGTCTTAAAAAGGATGATGCTCTCTCCATTGGGGTGCAACGCCAAACAGTGCTCCTGCTCGGCCGTGGCGGCTCCCAGTTGATTGTACGGGTCATCCCACACGCACCGCACCAACTCGACTTGAAAGTCTGCATTGTCCGCCGCTTCGCCCCTGTGCCTCCACATGTCTTGCGCTCCCTTGAGGATGTCCACCACCCGTGGGAGCATGATCCTCTCCGTTACGTCGCACCACGATTTCCTTTCGGCCATCTTGGGTCGATGATGATGCGGTGTTCTGTGGCGTCATTTGTGGGATCGATCTTCGTCCGCACGAGAACATCTTGTAATCTCGACCCTTGTGAAAAACTCTGGCATGCCTCCTCCTTCCTCATGACGGCGGCAAAGCCCTTGCCGACCATTTGGTTGATGTTAATGTGAACGAGGGCATTCTCAGGGTTGTCTGCCAAAGAGCCGTAGTTCTGCAAGCCAATCCCGTTGTCCCCGATGACATGCCAAACGGGGCTCCGTCTTTCGCCCATTTTGCCAAGCAGGGTTCCGGGTCCCCGCTGAACTTTCTCCAGGCCTCCCAGAACTGAGGTTGCAAGGGCGGCGCAAACAAATGCTTGCCCCGCAAGTCCACTTTGGCATCACCTTCAACCCTCCATAGTTTGACCAACCTGTCGCTCCATTCCTTGAGGACGCCCTCGTCCAATACAGGGCCGCTACCTCCAAGGCCTCCGGCTTGTCCGTCACCAAGTTGTTCCACATCCGAGATACATCCTTTCCCGCCTCCTTCAAGCCCGCAAGACGCCTGAGGGCCAGGGCGGGGTTCCTCATGCCCCCCGAGAACTTGCGCTCTTCCTTCTCAAGCCTTACCCTTTTGGAAGGCCTCGGCTGTGCAGGAAAAATGTCCATCTCCGCGTCTTCGGCGTCCCAAGCTCTTTTGACGCCCTTATACAGTAACTATTTCATGATCTCGTTCCCCACAGGTTTGATGATGGCCAGCCTCTCCTTTGACGCAGCCCACCTTTCCTTCACGGAGTTTGAGTCGGCGCCCTTCACCTTTTGTTGATGCCGCCACCACTCCAAGTCCAACACGATGCGAAAACTCTTGATCAACAACTTTGCATACTTAATGCAAAATTCATACGGGTATCTGGCCTCCATATGATGGTGCACGTGTTTGAAGAATTTGGGGCAATTACACTTACGTCCCAAGGCTTTCATCCCTGTCAACTTCCCCCAACTCTTCCCTGTTTCAAGTTTCTTGATCTTTCCTTTTGTTGAAAACCGCAAGCATTGAAGTCTACAGCTTCACAGGCGAAGTCGCTCATGAACTTGTCCACCTCGGGCAGGCACCACGCAGTCCCCTCTCCTGAGGTCATCCGACACGGGTTTTCCAGTGTTCCACAATCAGGAACCCTTCTAAGCCGTTGACTTAGTTGACTTTGAAACAAATTTGCACGCTTCTGATAGCGAGCAGCGAGCCCAAGTCGGCTTCGGCTTGTTGTTCCCTGTCATTCGACGGCAGGCCATAGATCCATTGGCTAGATCTCACTGGTGCCGTTCCCGAGCCTTCTCTGTATCTTCTCCGGTTGAAGCTTCTGCCGCGGAAGCCACAGTGGGCCGCATCGAACTCACCCGTTCTCACTAACTCGAGAAAGTCATTGAACGGTTGAGGTTCTGCAAGGTTCATGCCCCGCTTCTTGTCCAACGCGACCACTCTGACCTTGATGCCCTGCAGCTCCGCCATCCTCGAAACCGCTTCGCCCAATCCATCTATGGACCCGCTAAACATGTGAAGGAAGTTGAATCTCCGCCTCTCCATGAACTCTTTAAAAGTCTTTGACCCCTGCAGAGCTTCCGTCACCCGGATCGGAATCCAAGGAGCGTCTTCCTGCTTCTTCTCCTCGTCCTCCTCATTTTCAGTTTTGACTTTTCTCCACTCAGGGTCCACCTCTCTATCGTCCTCGGATTCCTCCTTGGTCGCCGTCTGTTGATTGGCGCCATCGGCGGGGACGTCTTCCGACTCACTGCTGCTGCTCAGCATCTTGAACCTGACAGCGACACTTCAACCAACAAATCCCAGAACACACAAGTTAAACACCAAAACACATACAGAAACCAAATCCCACTGCCCATTCTCTTTTCAAACGAAAACCAGGTTGACAGGGAAGCGATTGCTTCGATGGTCCATCAACCCCCCTTTAGGGCAATCAGCGTTTCTGTGACCTGGCGACAAACAGTATTGACACTTGTGAGCCCGCTTCACCTTCTGCAGGCAAGTTGCACCAGGCTCCACTGACCCGCAAACGCCAGAACCATTGGCGAAGGAGTAGCAAATCTGAGTCCCAGCCTGGTCTTTAGACTTGCCCTTACCTTTTCCTTTATCTTGTCCTCCGCCGGAGTTGTCAGAAGCCTTTCCACGTTTGTGGAAAGACCAACTCCTCCCGACCTGCCCACGCACCTTTGCTGCCCTCCTGTCTCGGTTGGACTGTTTCCTTCGATCATCCGTCCTGGCCTCCGGTTCAAGCTCTATGTTCTGCCCTCCCAGAGCATGGACCAAAGCCGCTTGCTCAGCAGGGGCCATAGGTGTTCCACGCCCTCCGAAAGCCGTCCACGCAGCCGCTGGATGACGAACTTGTTCACTCCAGTAGTCTTCGTCGGTGGCCAGGGCTCTCAAGCAAGCGTTCCAAGGGTTGGCTTCAGACCAGTCACTTGGCATGGTTCGCCCTGCCAAGTTGTCCTGCTGTAGTTTGCGACGGATTTTGTCTAGCTTCTCACATCTCGCCTTGTCCTCCGCATATGCAATCAATCCCCAACAGCGAGGCCATTGAATAACCAAACGTTCGAAGGTTTTCTCATACTGCAACAACACTGCCAACGTTGAAATGCCCAGCAGTACGGCGGCCGTTCGAAACACCCTCCAGGACGAGCTCCACTGTTGGAAGTTCTGAGGTCCCGGCAGCTCCTTCATTAAGTACGAACCGTCGCCAAGAGGCACATACATTCTAAACTTTTGCAGCTTCAAATTCTTCCTCGAAAAAGGCGTCCAAATTGCAAAGTCACAATATGGAGTTCCCTTCAGGACGAACGCCCTTTTGTGGAGCGCTGCCAATTGAGCCTCACTCGGCTCCTCTTCTTCCAACGGTAAGTTTCCCATGACAGACACGTAAGAGGTCAGCCACGTGTCAATTTGTTCCCTTGAAGCGGGGATGAGCTCCGAGTCATCCCCTGGATCCAGCAGGGAACTCATCTTCAGAACACATTCTTTAACTTGTCCCCCGCTGGCCGCACCATCAGTTTGATCGTCAGCTCGAGTCTATTGGCTCCCCCCTCTCCAGAGACCACTGCCCAAGGGTCCACATCCACGAAGTCAGCCTCAGGTAGCCCTGCCCAAATATGGACCATAATATGCCTTGCAGTCCGCCACAGCAGCCCCACATGAGTGGCTTGCACCGCTGTCAGATTGTCTCCGTTGGGGAGCGTCGCTGACACCGAGCTCTGCACGACGACTTGGGGAGGAAGAGCAGCTACAACTCGAATGTGAGGTCCAGGATCACCGGCCTGGTGAATGATCGCGCCCCACACGTCGTCCCCGACATGAAGGAAGCCACGTAGTATCATCCAACGTAGCAACACCCTGTAAATCCGTAGCACCAGGCAAGGCACTCGCGGGCATTGGATAGACCAAAATCCCAAACCTCACCTACATTGGGAAACTTGTAGCCAAAATGGCATACGTATATACAAAGTTTACACCACCTCCAACATGAATTCCTACTTTGTCCTACGCAAACGGGTTTGCTTCAAATATATGCGGCAAATGCCTGGGCTTTGCCCGGAACCGCAACCTCGACAGGCAACGCATCATCATCATCATCATCATCATCACCATCACCATCATCATCATCATCATTATCGTCATCATCATCATCAGCATCACCATCACCATCACAATCACCATCACCATCACCATCATCATCATCATCATCATCATCCTCATCTTCATCATCATAATCATCAAACCCTTATTGAAGATCTTCAATGAATGTAGAAGTTTAACGGGGGTGGGAGAATTAAACCCTTATTGAAGAACTTCAATGAATGTAGAAGTTTAACGGGGTGGGAGAATTAAACCCTTATTGAAGATCTTCAATGAATGTAAAGTTTACCGGGAGTGGGACTTAAATATTCCCTAATACCTTTGTTGATCTTCCCAATGGAATGCAGAGTTGCAACAACATTTGATTGGGAATGGGGACCCTCTACACTGCAACGCCTGGGCAAAGCCCAGGCGTTGCGCGTAGTACATATATATATATATATTACATGTAGATATAGTCCATCCCACCTTGCCTCGGCTCCAGGTCCTTTGCGGCGCGTCGGCCGAGTCGTCCGGCACGTCGGGGACTTTCGCCTGCAGCTCCTGCTGCACTGCGGCGGAGGATTCCAAAATCAGCGTCATCAAAATGTTCAGCACCACCAGGTTGGTGATCACGAAGAAAGAGACCTGATTAAAACTTCTCTAGTGAACATCTAGATGATGAAAAAACGCAGGAAAGTGATGAGGATTGAATATGTGCTCTATATATTATATATATAATATATAAACCATATATATATATATATATTATGTATATATAGGATATGTACACCATGTAGATATAGAGATATATATATATGTTTTTATTTTTATATATAAGTACCATATAAAATCATCCAATGTTGGTGGTCACAAAACAAGGAGATTCACCAGTGAATATCGCAGAATTTTCGGCGGAGACCTGAGCAGTTACGACGCTAAACGGCACTAAACTCACCTGTTGCTTTGATCATTCAATGGTATATCAAAAAAAGTATATTAATGTATTTATTAATAATATATATATATATATGTATAGTTGATAATATATGATAATGTGTATATATATACTAATATATGACAATAAAATATTAATATGTATATATATATATATGATAATATATATATATATATATATGATATGTTCATGGCCAATAAAATGGTATATTAACTTAAAGGTATACTAAACCTGTTTTGAGGTCTCCCAAATGAGAGAAGAACTGGTATTTAAGCATTTGCCACAGAAATGAGATGCGGTTTCAAGTCAAGAGAAATGGCACACAAGTGGAATCAGGGTTTGTAATCCACGAAAATGTGGCTGATTACTTGGAAAATCAGCTGAGTCAGAAACCAAGCATAGTCAGAATTCAGTCCCACTTATACCCTCTGGTTATTTAACATAGCCATGGTATAGATGGCCCATTTATAGATGGTTTACCTATTAGAAAGGGTGGATCTTTCCATGGCTATGTGAGTCATAACCAGAGGGTAGTTGTAGCCGCTACAAGCGCCCCAGCGGCGAACGGCTCAAGCTGGAGACCAGACCCCCAACACCGTTGATCTCTCAGGAGACTTGAGGGATTTACAGTAAACAAAATGTATGTACCCTCTGGTTATGACTCACAGTTCGCCATGGAAAGATCCACCATTTTTAAGTTCGGTAAACCATCTATATAAATGGGCCATCTATACCATGGCTATGTTAAATAACCAGGGGGTAACCATGAAAATGTTGGCAATCACCAAGAAAGAGACCAAAAAAGAGACTGCCACCAAGCAAAATGGATGAAAATAGGGATTTGATGATATTTCTTGCAGCAGAAATTGGATAAAATTGGATTTGATCATCCCACCATTACCACGAATGGAATCGTTTTGGCTGCAGAAACGCACCTGGCTACAAGTCAAAAATAAAAACACCTTCTGGTACGCAAACATAGAAATCAAGAGAATCACCAATTTCGGGATGATCGAGATTCATTCCGGCTGTCAATTTTGGTGAATGTGTGTCAACTAGATGAATTGATCATGAAAATGTTAACTATCAGCATCCACGTCGCACTATGGAAGAGTTTATTGTGGGATATTGTGGGAATGTGCACCAGGCCCACTGATAAAGTTCTGATCAGCCAATGACCTATGTAGAACTGATTGGATAAATTAGAAGCCTTTGGCAAAGGTACCGATTGATTATCAGAATATCAAAAAGGTTGTTCAGGATGTCATGAGAATGTTTTTTGCCCCACAAAAAATCCGATGCGTCTCTGTTCAGGGGTTGCATCTACGATTACAGTTAAGATTGTGCAAACAAGATTTTAAGGGAGGAGGATATCAAGAATCTCCCAGATTTCATGACGTAACTATCAATAGCTTCAACTGATCAACCCACTCATCTTTCAAGGTTGATTGTGCAAGAAAGTTCGTGGAATTCTAGGATAGGCTTCGAAAGGGACCCCATTTTACTGTTCCAATGCTATGAATCAAGGAAAATGAATCAAGGTGCAAAAAAAAAGTCAAGGAGTTGCCCATCTCCAGAAAGAGACAGAAAAAAAATCTCACAATTCCTCCATGATTCAGCCATTTTTGGGCAACTTTGGCACGGATTGCCGGGATGCCCCATCTGAAAGCATCTGAAAGCCAGGGCGCAAAGAAAATGGAGGCCGATTTGTTGGTGACGCGCAAAAAGCCATCTGCCACCACGAACCAGTTGTTGACCACCATCAAACAAAACCTGGGCGGCCAATTTTTTTCCTGGAGGTTGAGCCCTCCAAACTTGGTGCTTTATTGTATTGTCGATTGAAATTCCTATTGTGCAAAAAAAATGCTGATCCTTTCCATGTGAATAGATGATACTTTTCATGATTTCCAGATGTCCACCTGTTCTATCTATGGTTTGCCATAGGTTCCTGCGGAGTCACTGGTTTCTTCTAAGGAACGGACGTTGTTGAAAATGTTAACCCAAAATCACCAAATCCTTTGTTGTTCCCCAAGAGATCAAACATGAAAGGCTGGGTTTATCATTGTTTTGCAGTTCTCATGCTTGTAATGGCAAACCTTTGGGTTGTTGCAGGGCATGGAACAGTTTCCATAGCTTCCAGCGTCAGTTTCAGATCAAACAAGCAAGACACATCACAAGGTGGATACGTTTTCGGATTCGAAGTTCTTCAAAGCTGGATGTAGTGGCCTTGTCCCCATGAAAAAATCGAAAGTGGCGTCTTTCCATGTTCCCATGTGGTTCACCACGCTGAAACCCATGGATTTTCACCAAAATCGCGGCTGTGGAGCAGGGTGACGAGTCCGGAGGGGAAGTCGTTGAAGTTCAGACTCCAATAGGCGCCCTCCGCGAAGGCACTGCCGTCCAGTTTCGGGTTGCCCTCATAGATCTGGCCCCCAAAAATCTGGACGCCGATGGTGGCGAAGACATAGTAGACCAGGAAGAGCAGGAAGCCTCTCCCACATGTTTAAAAAAAGATGAGGATCAGCAGTTTCAGTTCTGATTTCTTGGGCGATCGTTACATAAAATCACTATCATGATGTTCATTATCAGTATGATCATTATGATGGTTATGATCGTTCTGATCGTTTATTATCATTATTATCATTACTATCATTATTTTCTTTGTTTTCATGATTTTCATTGTTATCATTATCATTATCATCATTATCATCATTATCATCATTATTGTCATTATCAATATTGTCAATATTATCAATATTATCATTATTATATTATCATTATTATCATGATTATCGTTATTATCATTATTATAATCATTATTATCATTATCATCGTTTTTGTCATTATTTTCATCACTATCCTTATCATCAGTTTTATCACTATTTTTTTGACGGTCTAGTCTTATCATTGATATCATAATGGTTACTCCTATCATCATGTTTGGCATTGTCATCATTGATGTTGTCATTATGATGACAACGCTCTTGTAGTGTCAACCCACCGAGAATAGGAATGTCAACCAATAGAATAGATATCATACGAATGGGATTGTCATATTGAGACATTGAAACCATATGAAACCTCACATCTACACTAACTCCAGGTACGATATCTTCGACTCAATTGGTCCATAGCGGCTATGGCAAACACCAGCTGCTGTGGCTATTGGATGGTCCCTCAGAAACGCAGAAACGATCTCCAGATGTTTCCCCACCTAACTGGTGGTAAACTGGAACGAGGTGAGCCACCAAAGCCGCCAGATAGCGCAAGGGCTGAATATGCTGAGTGAGGCAGAGACCCCGAGAAATATGCAGCCTCGATTAAAGGTGGATTCAAGGTGGTTGCTACGATTAAAAAAACACTTTTGGGAAAAAAAAAATAGATGTATCCCATAATCTTTATCCCATTAGATATACAATTATTTACAATTATCATCCCATGATATATCCCATAATCCTATTTTTGTGGCTCAACATTTTTATAGGTGGTATGGTTACCATTCCCAAATGGGTGCTTAAAAAAGGCTCCGTTACACTGCATTGATTTTCCTCAATGTAGATGTGGATGGAATGCATGTTTTTTCTGGATAGTATATATATATATTATATATATATGATTGATGTTTGGGGAATTGGTTGCGAATCCTATGGAATTTATATATCATGTATTGGGATCACACTGACCCTTTCGCTCTCTGTCATGATCAATTCCAGGTAGAACTCAACTGCTTGGAGATACTAAGCCACTAGCCAAGTACAAGCTACTGATGCCTGGTGATGGATCCACATTCCTAGTGACCATCCATCATTCCTTCCTGAAAACCAGCCATTTTCGGATCAGTTGCGATTCAGGAAAAAAGACCAGCCAGAAACTTCGCACATGGAAAAGATCATTTTCAGCGTACAGATTTCTCAATGGGGTATCGCCAAAAATATGGCAAGAATTTCACAACAAAACACGAATCCGCCCTAAAGGGCAAGTTGCGCCAGAACAGTTCGCAGCAGATAGTCAGGAGGGCTGTGGAAACAACAGACTGCAATCTCCATGGCACACAAGGCCGAAATGCTCAGCACATCGAAGCGATGCCTTAAGCGTCTTCGATTCCAGTAGCGTTCGGCTCCAAAGGTGACGATGCGCAAAGACGTGTCCTAGCGATCGGAGAGATCGCCGGTGATGTCGAGAGAGATCATTGTGGCATCATGGGATGTATTTGTGGAATATTCTGATGTTCTATTAACATTATTAACCATCTATTGTGGGATCTACCATCTGGTTATTCAACATAGCCATGGAAAATCGCTTATAAATGGAGGTCTATAGCTGGGAAAATCATCCATAAATGGGCCATCTATACCATGGCTATGTTAAATAACCAGAGGGCAATTCGATAGAATGGGAGATCATGTGTTTGGGTCGATGTTTCGGGCCAGAAAAACATCGATTCTTTTTAAAGGGGGGCCTGCCGACCTCGGGGGTGGTTGAATCCCACTAGCATCAACACTACTTGAGCGATGACCAAAAAACTCATTGCTTGGTTCTTCAGTACAATTATACTTTAATCACCCCACAAATATGAGCACCCGAACACCAACCCGAACACCAACCCGAACACCAACCCGAACACCAACATGTATCATGTGTGGTCCAAAAGCCAATACAACCATTTGTTACAGCATTTTCAGTGCTTTTCGAGGACCCGACCGAACGTCGACCCAGGAATCATCCGAGCATCCAGAAAGAAGATGACGGTGGTGCAGGTCAGCAATCGAAACCACACGCTCCCTGGCAACAGGGGCTGATCATTGAATTTACCACCCAGTGGAGAGACGAAAACACAGGTCTGAAGAAACGCCAAGGCGATCTCCAAGAGAACCACCAAATCAATCAACACCCACCAGGGGAGTCTTCGGCCACAGAGGGGTAGACCTTCTTTGAAGATCTTCCGCAAGTGTCGTCCCCAACCAGTGCTCCCGACTTCCGGGATTGGACGCAAGGGAATGTAGACCTGGGGATCTGAGAGCACATGCACCACCAACTTGAACTCCTGAAGGCTGTGGGCTGTGCCACAGCGGATGATTTGCGGATCTTGTGCCCCGGAACCATAAGAACCACCGCCTGTGTTCGGGCCCTCATTACATACAGTCAAGAAACATGATTAAACCCTTTGATGGGTTAAACCATGTTAAACCATAATCCATGTTGAAAACCTCCACCCCCCAACCAAAATCAACCATAATCAGGGGTTTTGCAGCCTCAGCTCCCCCGTCTCTCCTCCTTGGTAATCATGCCACTCCCATCGGTATCCAACGCTTCAAAGGTCTGCACCGCCTGCTGCTGCACGAACTGCTGGTCCCGCAGGCTGCGGAGGTCCCCCGTAGTGGCCGCGCAGTAGGCGGTGAAGAACGCCATCCATTTTTGGAAGTCGATCCCCAGGGGGTCACTCTGCAGGGGGTCGCCGTCCCCGTCCTACCGGGCGGCCCCGGAAGATGCTGGGGAGCTGGGAGGATCCTGTGTTTTGACGCACGAAAATTGTGTTTTTCTTCTGGGATATCATGGGGATATCATGGGGAATATATTTGACATAGCTACGGAAGCCATGGCCCCTGCAAAATAGATGATAAAAATAAGATGATTTGTCAAACAAAAAAATGTGATTCCATAGCTGCGTTAAATCACCAGAGGGCAATATCTCTTGGGTGTACGAAGTGGATGAGTCTGAACATAGCACTTATCCATTTTAAGCAATGTGGTAAACAACAAAATGTCATAAGCAAGGACCATTTCGGGATGCTTGTACCCCTCATTTGACGATGTTATTTGGGTTGGTTTATAATCGGGTTGACCACATTATATAACATGTTTACTGGCAGAAATGATGATAGACTACTCGGTGTCAGGTCCCAGAGTACCGTACTTTCAGGCATATGTTTTGGACGAAGAAACTGAGGCCTTACAGAAATCCACAGCATGTATTGTCTCTTTCTTCAGAAGCGGAAGAAACAAATGGGCTGGGACATTTTAGGCATTTTAGGGGGCAGTAGCCAGCCAAACAAAATTAGTGGGGTACTGGGACAGAATTGGTATATCAAAGGAGCTCATGGTTGGTCAAAAGTGTGAAACTCCCCAGCCCACACCTTTCCATCAGTCTCAGATTGTTCCATTTTGTTGGCACTGAAGGCACTGACCTATCCCTATATGAACAATCTCCAAGAAACATATGTTAAAACCCTGCTATACCACAGTGCACACATAGCTTCCATTGTATGGCTGGATGTTCCATCCCATCTCGACGGATGGTCGCAAAGTTCCCCATCTCTGTTGAAAACTTCTGGGTTGTAAGATTGCCCAGCTTGGATTGGAACAGATGAATTGCCTGAATTCGAAATCTGTTGAAAAAAACCCGCTGAAGTTGTTTCTCGGTAAATATACCCGTACCCACTCTTCTAGAAAGTAATCGAAGTTCTTTACACATCATATGGGGATGGGTCAAAACCTATTATAAACACATCATATGGCCCATCCATGAAACATCTATTTCATGGTTAAAAAAGTGCCAGGGTTTTGACTCATGGCCATATCCCCACTGACAGTTGTAGAAAAACGAAAAACATCGAGGAAAACGATGACAGTACCATTCTGCTCAAAGACATGTTCCCCTTTGCTGCTGATTCTGGATGAAATGCCACATTTTGGCTGGTGAAACCCCCCAGTTTTCTTGAAAAACCTGATCCCTTTTTGTTGGCAATTTTCGATGGTAATGTCTATGAAACCAACCCAAAATCAGATATTTTGGTTGAAGCCCCCATTCAATAAACGGCTACGAAAGCTATGGTCCAGTTGGTATGATCATATGTCTATTAAAAGTGGGGGATATTCCATAGCTGCCATAGCTAGGTTGAGTTGTCAGTTGGTCTCGCCGTTAATTGTAGGTTTTACCTCATGAATTATCATGTCATCATGTTTCATTCATCCATCTTCATCCCCCATATTTCCACTAAATGACCAGACCAGTAACCATTCATCCCCATTTCTGTTCGTTGATAAATCCCCCTTTTCTTCCCCGTTTTGGTTGGTTGAATCCCATGAAGAATTCCCATCTTTGCTTCAAATCCCATCAAGTCCACAGGAACATCAAGTCGTTCCTCTCCGGCCTGAAACCTGGCATGCCTTGTCATGGCCACCTCCTCAACGCGAGAGGTGGCTAGTAGACGGAAGGCACGCTCGATGGAATGCGCCTGAAGAGTCTTCCAACCGGCTGCCTGTGTACATATATCTTTATATACATACATATATTAACACACATGTACACATATATATATATATGTATATATATATATATTATATATATGTGATGGCATGTAGATATTATTATGCAATGTAACATATAGAATATGTTCAATATTTTGCATGAAAAGGTACATAGAATATGTATATACATAATGTACTTGTATGTGGTTAGCCGTGTATATATGGGCGACATGGGACAAATTCGTCAAACATTGGGTACCAAATCTATGGCCCTCTTGGTCTCAAATTCTTACACCCTTTTTGTCCACATGACCTTGATGATTTGTACAATTGGTACCGTGGATGGTTCCACAATCCTAGACAGGTTGCTAACTATTGGGATTCCTATGAAACACTATAAATAATATTAAATCATGGGAATGATGATAGGATAAACCATCTACCATCCACGTGCATTGCAGAGTATGTCAGTACTGAAGAGTAGGCGGATCTATATAGGCGGATCCGCCCATCAGTCCCGATCAAAAACCGGACCTTCTTGCGGTAGAAGGTCTGCAGTTGCACACGCAGTTGCACTTTGTAGGCGTCATACACGGCCGCCAACAGGATGTTGTTCAGCAAGTAGAGGGAGATCACCAAATAGAAAAAAAAGAAGAAAAAGGACACTCGGAGGTTGTTGTAGCCTGTTTATTTGTCTTGGGGTGAAACACCGATGACTTTGGTTCATCAAAACCATGAGAAAATAAACTCGATTCTTGTGGTTGAATACCTCTCTTTTTGTCGGTTGAATTCCTCTCTATTTTTGTGCTGGTTGAAGCTCCCTAATACGTTGCGGCCAAAGTCATCGTCATCGTCGTCGTCATCATCTTCATCGTCATTGCGATTTTTGTTGTGATCATCATTGTAGTCCTCATCATTGTCATAATGATTATCATAAATCATCAAACTCGAAATGGTTGGAATGGGTCCATCTGTTGGCAGACCTACGACTTAGAAACCAATTGGAATAGATATCGCACAAAGATCCTATATGTATTTGCAGCTGTGAAAACCTATCATGTCACATATATGGATACATGCAGCTGCAAAAAAGCACTTCGGTAAATCTCAGAGGGTGAACATACACATAGATATCATACATATGATCTATATGCACTTCACTTATGTCTAGTAATATATACCCTCTGGTAGACTAACATAGCCTGGAAAATCACCATTTTAATCGCTAAATCATCTCTAAACGGACCACCAATAACCAACATTAACCTGTTAGTTTACCAGAGGCTAGGAGCCTACAATGTGAGGCCCCCAAGATAGCTAAGTTGGTTTATAACTCCAATAACTATGGTTTATGGTACTTATAACTATAGTTACTGGGGCTTATAAACCAACTTATAACTGGGGGCCTCACATTGATAGTGATAGGATCACTCCAAAAATCTCAAAAAATCAGCCCACCATCGATCATGACGTCCGGAAAGTTGGCCGTGGTGAACAATATCCAGAGCGATGCCAGGGACGTGGACCAGTCCGCGAAGTGGTCCTGGCCCTCCTTGGACCGTGCAAAGATCACCAAGCCCAGCCAAACAAAGAAGATCACGCAGAGGGCCTCAACGAAGGTTTCGTTGTGAACTTTCGATGGTGAAATTTGTCTTTTTGGGGGTTGGGATAGGGATTTAAATATGATACTGGATATCTATGTATATATATACATACATATATGATATATATATATACACATTATATTACGTGTATATACACATTATATTACATGTATGTATATACATTTATTATGTGGATAGTATACATTGTATCTTAAAATATAGTTTAAAAAGGGACTAATGTAGAACCACACTTTTGGTCCCAAACTCCGGTTCTGCCAACCCATAGGTTTTCCGAAACAGCACAACGAGCAAAGCACTTTAATGCGGTGAGGTGCGAGCGAGGCCAGCACTGTCCAGAAATCCAGAAATGCAAGCCAAAGTCGGTTCAAAGTCCTGCCAAACGGTCGTTTCATCTTGGTAAAAATCGTGCGCTTATAATGGTAAATATGGGTTCATAATGATCAATATTGGGTTAATGATGGTTAATATGGGTTAATAGTGATTCATAATGGGTTAACAATGATTGATAATGGGTTAATAATGATCAATAATGGGTGAATATGGGTTAATAATGATCAATAATGTGGCAAACCCAATGCCATCAACAAGTACCATTTGGGGATGATTTATTATACCACCCATGAAAATGGTGATGTTGGGGATGGTTTCTGAAATTGGCTTTGCCACATTGAATATCCTTGGAAACTATTTGGGTTTCCTGTTGTATATTCCAACCCCAACTAACCAACCAAGGATATTCAATGTGGCAACTAACCCCGAGTTTTTTCCCCACATCCACCCCACATCCACCCCACATCCACCCCGAACTTCGCGCCAGTTCTTCAGAGATCTGATGATTTACCACCAATTGCCCGTGCTTTGCTGGGTATCAGTGCATCCCATGTTCACCCACCAATTGCTTACTGGTGCGTTTTACGTAGGGTTGCTGGATGGGTTGCTGGGGGTTGCTGGGATGATGATTAATAGTTGTGGATCATTCCCGAAAATTCCCTACTAAGCACAAGCAAGATTGCATCAGCATCCTTCGCAGGAACTTTGTGGCACACATCAAGATCAATGGCCGACAGACGCGGCAAACGCGAAAGGAGCCAGGCACAATTCCAACGGTGTTGAAGACGGCAACACCACAATCCACCAGTGCCAGAAGCACCTGACTGAGGGATCACTGATGACCACTGTTTTGGAGAATAAGATAGTGATTTAGTTGGGAAATCAATATTAGGGGATAAATCAACCAAAATATAAGGGGTTGATAATCAATAAGTAGTGTACTTGGATGTAATTGAGATAAATCAACCAAGTGTACGTAAATATAATGGGAAATAATTGGAAATCCACTCTCTTGATCTTCGGTAATGAAAAATCCTGCAGTTTTACATAACTTTCAGACTCAACTGCCGTGATTTTTGATGACCGAAAACTGGGGAAAGCAACCATTCTGAACCCCCTTGGGAGCTGGGTTGCACATCCAAGGACTCTGAATCTCAGATGGAAACCTCTCGTCACGATTTTCTTCGACGTGGTGATTCTATATTACCACGAAAAGCCAAAAACAGGGGTTTTTTTTAACACGCGGCATGCTGAAATCCACATGGTTTTATCACCATGTTCCCCATCAAGTGCCATTTTTTGGGGGATTCAATCCCCATCCCCAAGGATCCCTGTCGACATTGCCAGTTGCTTCACCGGAATGCCAGTGAATCCAGGACGAGGTCATTGTTCCATCCCCAGGAAGATCCCCAAACTGGTCAGTGGACGGATTTTTTTTGGACTGATTCCAGCTATGTTTGATTGGAGGCTGATCCAATCACCCCCATTCCGGTGCCACCTTTATGTGGGAAAAATCGTAAACTACCCTCTGGTAAACTAACATAACTATGGAAAATCACCATTTTTTATGGGAAAATCCACTATAAATGGCCATTTTCAATAGCTATGTTAGTTTACCAGAGGGTAACCCCCAAAGGTGCCATAAATTTATGGCAAAACAGACCCTTTTTGGGCACCAGCAGGATGCGCAGCACGTGCCAACATCGCCTTCTTCAGGCATTTCCTAAGGACCAATGCCTGGAACGGGAGAAACCATGGGAAAATATGGGGAAAGATGGAGTTATGTGTAAATCTCCTAGAAAAAAAACCTGGTTTCTGGGTGGTATTTAATATGGCTAAGGGATTTTCTGGTAAATCTTACTTCGTGACAGGCATTTCGTGGCCACATTTCGCCGCCATCACTCAGCCGTGCGATCATCTCCAACCCTGCAGTTTGGTCATGTTTGAAATAGCCAAAATGGGGACCCATTTCCAAATTCGACGGCGGTTTGACTGAAAATTTGACAGATCATTTTCCAAGGCGTGGGATGCAGGGATCTGTTCCAAAAAAAAAACGCCACTTTAGCTGCAAAAGACTGCAACATACCCATGATTTTGCTGGTTACATCCCAATTTTCCTGGAGATTTAGGTGGTTTTCACATCACATTGAAACTGGTGTTTCAACCCACCAAAAAACCGACCGGCCTATGGCAGAAGCACTGTGCTAAATAGATGAGACAAAAGATGTCGATGGCATTAGAAGCCTGGGATCTCAGGGGGAAGTTCGGGAAGTTCGAAACAAAGTCGTAGGAGTTTAACTTGTACAAAATTGGGGTGTCGAGGATACAACTTGATACGTTCAATGGAAACATGTTGGAATAAAAATCTAAACATTAAAAAAAATAAGAAATTCAACGAAACTGACAAAAAATCAAAAAAAATGGGCAAAACCTCGCCTGAAATGGTAACTCGGGGATGCCCCAGCTATACATCCCTTGGCGTTCCAGGCAATACGTCCTGGACCGGTTCAGGCACCAGGATGGAATTTCGAAGAAGGCCAGACCTCAACACAAAGACACCGACCGACGACTGGGGATCATGATTTCCTGGGGTTTTCCAGACCTATGTTGGTTTGCCATATTACATATATATATATAATATGGGTAAATTATAATATTTCACTAACCTGAATTAAGGCCGTTGTTGCACGTTGATTTCCCTTACTAACCACTATTATAATATATATATATATATATATAAACTATATATATACATAAACTCTATATATATATATATGTATACACATGTATGAAAAAATGTATGTTTATATATGAATGTGACATGTGTATATATATATACATGGAAAATCTATGATATTCATCGGAATCATCTACATTTCTGGTGGGAAAAAAAAAAATAGGTTTTTGTATGTTTAGTTTACTGTAGATTCAGAATACTTGCTGAGTCAAAAAATTGAGTTTCTCATACTTAGATGGGCAGAGTTCGCTGGCCAGGTCAATAGCCAAGTACATAGCCAGTTGTGAGGCTAGAATAACCAGTGAAATGTATATCTCCATGGCCCATCTACCTAGATTCGTGAATCCTCCCAAGCCACCCAAGTAGATGGTCTTAATGAGCACCGTCAGAGGTTTCATCTTCTTCCGGAAGCGATAGTGACTCAGTTGCCGTTGCGTTCCATCGTCCGTCCACTGGGTGCTGCCCTTGGAAGCTTTGGTCACCCAGATCACAGCCATGTCAATTTGAGACGCTGATCTTGTCGTCCAACTTGTCCAACTCCACCTCCATGGAGTCCAACCTCGCGAGGAAGCCGCAGCCCGCAACGGCTCCTGGGACGCTTGCGGAAGGGGTGAAAACCCCACGCGGTTTTCGTCTCAATCCAGTGCTTTGTTGGGAAATTTCATGGTCCCTTGAGCAAAAATGCCGCACTCCCCAATGACATGAAATTGGTCAGATTTCAACCATCAAAGGCTTCTGATTGGGCACAGCTCCATAGTGCGTAGCGGGGGGAATCATCTTCCAGATCACATTTTGGGGATTCCATGAGAAATTTGAAGGTGTACTTGAAATCACTAGTGACTAGTGCATGTGTGGGTTGTGGGATCTTGAATTTTGACACGTTCGTATATTGCCATTATCCTGGCGAACCTTAAAGTTCTTCCCAACTCAAACTCATGGAAACGCTGTCATGTTGGTTGGAGAATAGATTTTCAGGGATTTCAAAATATTACAGGTCGGATTCCACTTGTGTTTAAGAGACTCACGCACACACACACACCAACTGTGCCAAACTGAACCTATGCTATTAGTAATGGTCTTATTGATGGTTGAGGCTGTATCGGTCCATCGAAATTATTGAAAGGGTGCAATCTCCGCTGGTCGGCATACCCTTCTTGGTTGGTAAAAACTCAGCTAATTAGTTGTTCACTTTGTGCTGCAAAGTCAAATCTGTGTTGCTCAGGCTCTGAAAATCTGAACAACCCCAATATCTTTCAGCAGCTATAGACCATTGGTAGTTGAAACCTAGTGTTGCCGATCTCTCCATGCTTGTGTCATAAGTGTATATGTATATGTATACGTATATGTGTATGTATAGGTACAGGTACAGTGATATGTATATGTGTATTTATGTATATATATATATATATATATATGAAGGTTTCCTAAGTCATGGGGGTACCCCCCAAATCATCCAGTCGTCATGAACGACTATGACTCAGTATTGAAACAATCCCCCACCCATGACTCATACCCATCTGTTCGACCCCAAAATATCACAGGTGATCTTCGCAAATCCGCTGCATTTCGACATAGGCAGGTTTGTTGATGATGTCCATGGGATGTTTCAATTCAGATGTTGATCATGAAAACTCCATGGATCAACGGGATTATTGTAGTTTTCATTTGAAACCCCATGGTTCATTTAAAAAAAAATGTTTGTTTCAATTAAAAGTATATTTTGTTGATCAAATCTGGCTCGTGCCCAATACTTGTACTAGCTAAGGCCCCCTGTCGCTTACATATCATGTCCACAGTCATATTCATATACTAAATCTTGAACCATACTCATCGACAACCTCAGATTTTAGCAGGGTGCAAAATATTCCTCCATCAGAATGGCTAGAATCATCGTAACAGAAAATCCAACATTTACCAGTCCGAAAAAACCCAGGTGCCTCAATGAGTCTGCCTCAAATCAACCCCCAACAGGCCCAACGGATGATTCAGTAACCAAAGTGACCAACCATGTACGGTTCTATTTGTGCGTATCATATTCAAGCATTGATGAATTATAGCGACGGAATCCAACCTTCGTTGACCAAACCTCCAGATATCCTCCACTATATACATCCCTTGATTGGTTGTATGTTTTTTTGGGGGTGGATAATTAGTGTATATTGGCCCCATACGAGTACCGCTTAGATTGAGCGGACGCCCCTTAATTTGATTGTGTACCACCATTTTCCCAAAAAGAAAATGCATGCGTGGTGGGGGAGTTGGGGATAAAATCCCCTATTTTCAAACCCACGCACCCCCGTCCTGACTTGTGTGACGGTGCACATCATCGTCGATGGTGGTGGAAGCAGCGGTGGGCGGCAATTGCAACGAAGCATGGCCTTTTTCAGTCATCGAAGGCTGAAGTGATAGCGTTGAAATCAATTTCACCGAAGGAACTTGGAGCTATGATCCCAAGACATAGGTACCCAACCGACAAAAACCATGGTTTTACCGTTTTACCAAAACCAAGGATGCGACATAGAAAAATCCAACTTCCGAAACGACCATGGGGATCCAAGATGATCCCGTGAGCTGGCATTCCGTGTCCTGAAAAGGTTTTGTTTTTTCCTTCCCGGGCAACAAATCATTGTGTTCAGAGCAGTTAATATGTTGGACCACCAGGAAGGTCAGATACCCTTGAACCTGACCTTGCCAAGCAGAGACAACGGACCCCCATGGACTCACAATGTTTTTTCCGTATCTTCAACACGGGCAATTTTGCACTCATTTTCAGAACGCAAAAATCCGTGGAAGCGTTGGCGGTTTATTTTTTGGGTCCTCACCAAATCTTTGTTGGACTCCACGGGGTCTCAGTATACTAGTGGTGATTGGGTGATTGTTGAAGGCATGATCAGTTGAAGGATTCGTGGACTGACTGATTGATCGGTTGACGGCTGGATGGATTGGTCTGCCGGATGGTTGATGGATTGGACATGTTGAGCTGATGTGTTCCTTGTTGGATGGATTGAATGATGGAGTGATAGATTGATTGAATGGTCGATCGTTTCGTTGAATGTTTTCGTGAGATGTGTCGGGTGATGAAAACATGACTGACATTTTTTGAAACAAAAACGGTACCATAAAATTTAAAAAAATGATCAATATGTCACAAAACAAAAAAAAAATGGCCAACAATTGATTTGTCCACGATCCAAACCAAAACGGCGTTTCAAACAGTAATTACGAAAAAATGCGACCAAAACATGTTCCCTTCGTTTGGTGAAACGTATTTGGAACAATTGCCAACCAACAAAATACCCGCCCAACATCCTGCAGATTCAAACCACGCCAAAAAAAATGAGTATGCAAAATGCATTCAGACACATTTTCTGAAGGTAAACTGCGCCACTCACAAACTGTCTTTTCACATCACTCTTTTGGGATTTTTGGCCAATGTGGCCCACGAACATCATGAGTCTGTGTCATTTTGTCTTGGGACTTTAGGCCATGGTTTTTTCATTTTTCCCCGTATCAAATCCTACACCTCAACCACTTCAGTTATGTGTAAATGCCATGAAATCTGACGCCTCGCCTCTGCCCCAAATGTTCAAAAGAAAATTCGTAGAAAAACGCCACCTTACGGATTTTCACATTCTAATTAGCACAAAGATCATTAAGTCTAGGTGGGGTGTTCCTGAAATAGAGAAATAATTCAAAAAATCATTAAGTCCTGTTGACATGTTCCTGAAGTACAGAAGCCGCTCAAAGAATTAATTCCGGTTGGCATGTTCCTGAAGTAGAGAAGTAGTTCAAAGATCATTCTGTCCAGCTGGCATGTTCCTGAAGTAGAGAAATCGCTCAAAGAATTAATTCCAGTTGGCATGTTCCTGAAGTAGAGAAGTAGTTCTCCAGCTGGCATGTTCCTCACGTAAAGAAGTAGTTCAAAGATCATTTTGTCAAGCTGGCATGTTCCTGAAGTAGAGAAGTCGCTCAAAGATCATTAAGTCCAATTGGCATGTTCTCCTGAAGTAGAGAGATTCGTTCAAAGATCTTTAAGTCCAGCTGGCATGTTCCTGGAGTAGAGCAGGGCAGAGGTAGAGCACAGAAGAGTACAGCAAGAATTAGAGATGGGGTTGTAGAGTTATAGAGTTACTATATAGGGTTTTAGAATTTTAGGGTTATAGACTATAGAGTTATAGACTTAGGGTGGGAGTTAGAACTCGAGCTAGAGTTAGAGTTAGACTTTTAGATACACTTAGAGTTAGGGTTAGAGCTAGAGTTAGAGCAAAGTAGAGCAGAGCAGAGCAGAGGTAGAAGTAGAGTATAGCAGAGTAGAGGTAGTGCAGAGGCAGGGTAGAGGTAGAGTAAAGGTACCCACAGGCCCCGTGTGTTGCCCAAGCCCAGAATAGCGTAGATTACAAGTTTTTTTTGTTCACATTCACACTATACATCTCATATAAATTTTCCCACCCCCGTTAAACTTCTACATTCATTGAAGATCTTCAATAAAGGTTTAATTCTCCCACCCCCGTTCAACTTTTCCATTCATTAAAGATCTTCAATTAATTCCCCCACCCCCGTTAAACTCTTACATTCATTGAAGATCTTCAATAAGGGTTTAATTCCCCCACCCCCATTAAACTCTTACATTCATTGAAGAACTTCAATAAGGGTTTAATTCTCCGAACCCGGTTAAACTCTTACATTCATTGAAGAACTTCAATAGGGGTTTAATTTTCCCACCCCCGTTAAACTTCTACGTTCATTGAAGATTCTTCAATAAGGGTTTAATTAATTCTCCCAACCCCGTTAAACTCTTACATTCATTAAAGAACTTCAATAAGGGTTTTAATTCTCCCACCCCCGTTAAACTTCTACATTCATTGAAGATTCTTCAATAAGGGTTTAATTAATTCTCCCACCCCTGTTAAACTCTTACATTCATTGAAGATTCTTCAATAAGGGTCTAATTTTCCCACCCCGTGGAACTTCTACATTCATTGAAGATCGTCAATCATCATCATCATCATCATCATCATCATCATCATTATCATCATCATCATCATGAAATTTGCTGGGAACGTCCCTGTAAACTTCCGGGCAACACACAGGGCCTGGCCGCAAAGGTAGGGTAGAGGTAGAAGCAGAGATAAAATTAGAGGTAAAAGTCGAGTAAAGTGAAGGTAAAGTAGAAGGAAAAGCAGAGGTAAAAGTAGGTAAAAGGAAAGGTAAAAGTGGAGAAAAAGTAGAGGTAAAAGTAAAGATAAAAGCAAAGGCAAAATGAAAAGTAAAAGCAGAGTGGAGGTAAAGGAGAGCAAAGCAGAATAGTATAGAGTAGAGTAGAGCAGAGCAGAGTAGACTCAGTAGAGTTGAAAAAGTAGAAGCAGAGCAGGATAGAAATGGTAAAATGTGGAGGTGGAGGTGAGAGGGGGATGCAGAGAGAGAGGAAGAGGAGGCACTTCAAGGTAGAGTTCCAAGACAAAAATGCAAGCTAGAGTGCCGAAACCCTGCGCCCGTGCATGTTTTTTTCCGGAATTGCGGCTGTAATGCGGATGGCACAGTTCTTGAAATCAAACAAAAAGTGAGTGAGACGCTACGAGGGCATTGACTTGAGGAACAAACCTGCAGTTAGCGTAAAGGCGATCAAAAGGATTGCACTGTCGGGCACGCAAACAACAGTGAAACAAGACCACCGAAGACCCCGCAATTCCCCAGCCAGAATTGCGTTTTGTTGCTTCCAAACGAAAAGCCACAAACAAACGGGCCCGAGTCCAACACAACAATCACCATACAAGACAGCGTTATACTATGTCTTACCTGAGATCTTTGGTCCCCACTGCAGGGTGCAAACAAGCGGTTCTCTCTGTAAGACGTGTTGAGTCTAAGTTTGAAAAAATAGGGAATTGTGGCTTAGAAGGGGACCTAGAGGGTCAGACTATGCTTGAGCAAGGACCTTGGTTCATGGAAAGAGTTGGAATGCCACATGAGTAGGAATGAGAAACCTATGTTGTCGAAGATAAGACAGTATGAAAATTGTTTAAAGGGTATGTACTATAGATTGCCGCGTCTTGATCTTTGACGCACTTTGAGCTGGGTTGTAATACTAAGCCCTAACGAGGATGACCGGCAGTCGCAGTGAAAGATACGAAATGCTGTGCAGAGAGTTGCCAAACCGAGATTGGAGTGGATTTGTAGTTTGAGAGGTCTTGGAACTTTTGCTGACGCATTCATTGTCAGTTGAGGAAATTTCAGAGTTTTGGACGATTTCGGACATGGACAGAATTTTGGACTTGTGTGATCGAGTTTGAGCAGTTTGGATGTCAGCTGTCATGAGTTTTGCACTGGTTTTCATTTTTGCTGCATGACATGTCTATGGGTTTTATGCACAGAAACCACTGTGATCTGTTTTGCAGTTGTGTGAAGAGTCGTGCATGTTTTGGAGGATGGACGTGGGTGTATTTTGCAAGCTAACACAAGTCTGCATCATTTCATTTTTGTCTGAGACGTCTAGATGGAACTGAGTACACATTGCCTTTCAAGATCTGCGGCACGCATCTTGGGTAATAGTGAGGATCATCTATTAAGGTGTGAGGCACGCACCTTAGGATGAGAGAAAACAGTTGGTTTTTTGTTTTGGTTGTGTAGATTAAAATTTAGGTAGTGAGCAACAAAGGGCATTGAGAGTCAGTTGGTGCTTGGAGATTCCTGGCAACAGTATGCCCAAGCTGTACATCCCACCGGAATTGTCTCGAAGAGTCCATACAGCTTTAATCCGTAGATTAGAGATCTTCATGGCGGCGGCAAGCTCAGAGGCTTTGACATCTGGTGCTGTGAACCCTATGGGGTCGGCTCCTGAAGGGAATACGGCAAGACCAGGGACATGAGGGCTCTGGATCTGAAGCTGGAGAGCCAGGGAACCAAGAGAGTCAGACCAAATCTCCAATAGCTGGAGATGGAGACAACGAGGAAAGAGAAAGATCCAGGTCGCCACGACCTACTGGGGAGGCCCATTTTTGCGCGCCTACTTTTTCTCACGTTTTGAAGTCCAAAAAAGAGCCCCTTCTTTGTCACATTGTTTTGCTCCAATTTCTACTTCAAGTTCAGCCTTGCTGGGACTTCAACAATAGTACTATATAGTTTCGAGTCCCCGTAAGCGTCGCTCTGTCCTTGTGCCAATACGTTTTGCGTCCGTTGCAGGCTTTGCCCAGGCCTCGCCGAGCCTCGAAGCGCCTCGATTGCATGCTTTGGAAACACGCGACCTCTTGCATCAACATAATAGAAAGGGAAAGGTTGTCATAATCAAGACAAGAAGGTACAAGAGG
>Ga0126342_10002741_pt1 | contig 28046 bp, 22 predicted proteins | sample Cyp1metagenome_FD_92528 | JGI IMG/M metagenome (GOLD analysis project Ga0126342, IMG submission 92528) | Coral microbial communities from Lord Howe Island, Old Settlement Bay, Australia - Cyphastrea 1 metagenome | ecosystem: Host-associated > Invertebrates > Cnidaria > Coral ... | reverse complement strand
CTTGTGATCTGCACAAAGACGGCTGAACCATCCTGGAGGCTTCATGCAACCATGTGCTTGGCAAAACTTGTTCACGTGAGCTTGGCAGCATCCTTTCTGTGATATATCTGATACGCAGTCGTTGCAAAAGCTGCACTTGTGATAAGCACAGAACCTACTAGATGAAGCTGGTATGTTGCAGCAACCTTGTGATTGGCACAAATGGGTTTTGCAGCGTCTGTTGTGGAAAGCATGTTGGTTGCAACACTGGCACTTGTGATGAGAACAGAACCTTTGAAACCATCCTGCAGTGTTGCGGCAATCAGTTGCCTGACATATTGAAGCCTGACATATTGAAGCCATCCGGGTTGAAAAGTGCTTGGAATCAAGCTACCGTCTTCTTTGTCGGATTCCGACTTTTCGCCTTGAGAGACAAATCCAGCAGAGACAAGTGAGGTTTTTCTGCTTACTTATTTCGCTGAAAAACAAAACTCAGAAGACCATATGCCATAGGCGGGCACCCGAGATCAAATGCTGACCCTCAACTTGGGTATGGGAAACTGATTCCAGTCCAATCCCCCAAACAACCACTCGCTTTGCCTTGCCAATCCTTCTTTCAGTTTTTCACAACATTCACTACAAAGATGAACCAAAATTTGACAGCATTTGACAGTTTCCTCGAGGTACATTGCTTCCACCGCAACATGTTGAGCCATCTTTCACAAACCTCGGCTGCGACAATTACTATATCCTGGACCTTCCAAATCCTGAAAAAAAAACAGTGAACTTCGGAGTTGACTATGCTTTGGGCGCAAACGATGAATAATGGACGCAAACGCTGAAGTTTATTGACTCTACTGGAAATGAACAATCTGGACACACAGAAGGCCTAAAAAACGTCAAGGATTACCCACAAAAAAACTGTCAAAATCACGCAAATTTAGAAAAGTCGTAGACCTGATTTTCCAGACTTCTGTGGGGAGGCCGCGAAACGCTGAAATCGATGGAATCTCCTAAAAACCGTAATTCACTGAAAATTCTCTGGATTTGGAAGGTGCTGTTATTATTATCATAAATCAATTAAGATCATGCCCTATAGACCAGGTTAGACAATGCGGAAGGACATATAGTTAATTCAAAAATAAATAAATAATTAGTTAACTTTTTACTTGGAGTTAAAAAATAGTTAGCAAGTAGTTAAAAATAAGTTAACTAAGTAAAGAACTAGTTTAAAATTAAATTCACTCAATAGTTAATTTGGATCCCGGACAGTAGTTTGATAGAAGTTTCTATCTTTACGAAGAAGTATCTATCACACTTCTACCCATGGGTTAGAAGTTTCTATCAAACTTCTACCAAACTTCTACCATCCTCATTTTAAACTAGTCTAAAAACTATTTATTTGCTAACTATTCTTTTTAACTGTGTGTTTAACTAGTTTTTTGCCAAGGCAAAAACGAATTAACTAATAGTTATTTCTTTAGTTGTCTAAAAACATCGAATTAACATGAATTAACTTGTTTTCAGAATTCATGATTTCCTTCCAAATTGCCTGACCTGGTCTATAGGGTTTTTCATACAATAACGAGTTACAGTACCAACCTGATATAAGACATTATAAGACACCCCTCACATCCGCTGCAGGCTATCCTGCCTACAGGTCCATCACATTGTGCACCCCTGCCGGAGAATCACTGTTCTAATGGTTGTTCAGGGTTAATGATGGTTACCCTCTGGTAATTTAACATAGCTATTGAAAATGGCCATTTATAGTGGATTTTCCCATAAAAAATGGTGATTGTCCATAGCTATGTTAAATTACCAGAGAGTACCTTATAAATCGTTAGTATAGCTCGTTGCAGGGAGGGAAGTTCAGAAGTTCATAGCATGTTTCCCCGTGCTTTGCAACAAGCGATTTCCGGAGACTGGACCATGAAGCACGCACAGCGTCCCAACATGTTTCAACGGGGGGCCCGAGAAAATCAGAAACAACAGCCAACATGGTCGTTAAATGATGGTAATTTGATGTGACATGAATGTAAATGGGACCAGAAATAAAGTACGGGTCGCTGGAACCCCTCATGGAGACTTGCTGGTCCAGGTTCGACGCATGCAATGCAGTAGTTTTCCAGGAATGCTTTGCTTTCAGTCCGAACAATGGGATTTAGCTCCCCAAATACCAATGCTAATGGGGAACATGTTTTTCTAAACCGCTGGGATTTAGGGGTACACTATTTTCAGACAAACCCAAAAAGCTTTCCAAGGAGACATTGAAAATAATCGTGTTGGCTCTTCAGCCAGGTCTCAGGGTACTGTGAGCCAATCCATCCCCATTTCAAGTCTGCAATCATTTGCCAGCAATTTTTGATGATCCTGAAAGAGATCTTCTGGCCTTTGAAGATGTTTCGACGTGCCCGTTTCAATCAAGACCAACTCTCGCCACGCAAATTCGATTACTTCGGGCAATGGCTATGGCAAAGTAGCAACATCTTCCTCATCTACGCAGGAACAAACATCACAACAGCAAACCATCAACAACCGACCATCAAACCACCAGCCCTGCCTGGGCAGGTCCTGTTTCGACACACAGGAGGGGTGGACTGTTGGGATGTCACTGGTGGCCATTCTTGGCTTACCGTAAACCGTACCAAAATTATCCAAAATTCAACTGACTAATAGGTATGGTTAGCAAATTACCCAGAAAGTAACTGGATGTAAGTGGATCTACAACGAAATGTCTGCTGAATGATGTGATGGGTTTTTCTGAACCCATGCTACGAGTACATTTTATGTATGTAGACATGATTGGTGTTTCTTGTTGCCCATGATTCTTACAGTAATTGCTGATCACTACTCTCGGATTCACAGCTGGAAATTCGAAATCCTTTCACATGTCCTTGCTTAAATCCACAATGGGGAACCTAGAAACATGGCTGTCAAAATAATCTCAGGCCCTTACAATTGTTGGATCTCAAGATCTGAGAATCTTAGGGGCAATCCATATCCCCCTTCACCAAGCGGTTTCAGAGCACATTATCCAAATATTGTCAGCCAATAGTCCAGTAGATTTTCCCAAAACAGAACAAACATGCCTACAACTATTGGTCACAAGGACAGTCCACCATAGATTTCCAGATATTAACGCCAGATACTCCCAGAATCTCCCAGATATTAATTCCATCAACTCCTTTACCCTTTGCCCCGCGCTGTATTTTGTCTCAGGCGCGTCTGAAGCCGCTCACGACACCGAGCTACTTGAGGAAATCAAAGAGACTGGACCTCACCGTGACCTCACCTTGTACAGGATCATCAACAGATTGTTCTGTGATGTTATATTATGCTATTTAATACATACTATGACCCAAATATTTTTTGGGAGGAGGTATACCCCATTTTGAGACACACCTAATAGACTTATCATGCTTTTGAAATAGACATGTAAACATGCTACATATCTGTCCTCACGGAAACACATGCTTACTATGGCAAACCATTGTTGGCCATGCGGCGCAATACCCGTATTTCTCTGAAACTAACCCGGATGTGGGTAAGTACGCCAAACACCACTTGTATGGGTAGCGTTGCGTAGAGGCATTGGAATAGTATCATTCCGATGTACTCATACTCCAGCATTCTAATTATACATATTCCGATGGAACTTGTGTAATATGAATATGGCGTTCTCACATAAACATCTCCAATCTACAGCAAAGGCAGTGTCACAGGTTGCAAGGGCCCTAGTTTTGGAACATACCTGTCAGTAGGAATAAATCGGGCGTGGAACCACCGGTACATGTTTGACAAGCTGTATGTATGCCATGTAGGCATATTATATGTATATATATTTATATATTATATATATATATTACATGTATATTATATATATATGTATTATATATATATATATATATATATATCTATGTGTGTATCTTCGTATATCAGCTAGAGTCTAGAGATACGCAATAGTCGGTTTTCTGGAACTATGAAGAAAACATGACATAATACTACTACAAATCTATAAATAATCATGCTAATACATATAATTGTATCACATATAGCTTTATATATATATATCAAATGCATTGCTAGGCCACGTGGGACATCTTGCTACCATCAACAAATATAATATTACATATATACACGTATTGCTGCTCACAAACATCCCCACCAATGCACTGTGTTGTGCGTTCAAAGAATTCCAGACATTTGTCATACATGTATCTATAGTTTTTATGTGGATATAATGTATACACATATATAGTTATATATATATATTATACATATGTGTCTTGCATCATGCATAGCATCCTCACCATCGTCAACATAAGTATCGAATCGGACTATGTGTCGCAAGCGCTCACGAGAGCCATGAACACGCTTCTGATCTGCCGTGGCTTCCTATCCCAGCCTCGATGACCTGTTTATCTCAACTCTCTTTGAGGTTGGAGACAGGGCATCATTGCTACTCCCCACCGAATACACACCGAAAACAGAGTCATCCCCGAGTTCATGGCAGACTATGACAAAACAGGACAAACCTCCCAGGCCCTTTGACCTACAGGTGCCTCATTCTTTGACTTTGAAGCCCTTCAACTCTAATACAGGTATCAAATTCTGATCCATGCCCAAATGCACCAAATCCAATTCAAAGGGCGCTGCAGGAATGACTCTCATTGCAAATACTGAGCGAGAGCATATGCTCTGATGTTTCTCCCTCAAAGTTTGGATACTTGATTCTTATTGGGGTGCCATCCAGTCCCAGAAATCTAAGCTATATCATGATGGTATACATATATATATATCAATTGATTATGTATATATATATATGTATATATTGATTGTGTTCATACTGCACAATAATTTAAAGGATCAACAAACACAAACCCAACAGGAACATGTATACATATATATATATAGTTCATATATAATTATATCATATAATGATATAAATATGTACATAAACCGTATAAACATATACGAAACAACGCAGAAACCAAATTTTTGGTCCTCTCTGCTGGACCGGTATTTGAAGGCAGGCCCCCAGGTTTAGCCTGACGAAATGTGTGATAGATCTATGTGGATCTGTTGAAATTGTATATTTTGATAAGTCTAAAATAGTCTGAATATGTTTTCTCTTTATTTTAAATTCGTCTTGATATCATACTTTGTGGTTATAGCATGTTATGTATTTATTTTTCATTTTGGGAGACAGTCCGCCATGTTTTCTTGCGATCTGGGGGGGATGGGATTCTCCATCACAGTGCACAAATGCTGCTGTGATCTTCAGATGTCATATCTCCGGCTTCAAATGTGGAGGTAGACTCTGCACAATGCGTGTCCTAGGTGCGGCGTTTGCGGTCATTTTTGAGAGCTTTGGCATTTTTTGGCATTTTTTGGCATTTGGATTGGATCCACACCCATTCCGCATTCTCGAGAACATCTTGAAATGACCCGAGGACGTGAGAGGACTGAGTGATGATAGTGATGCGATCAGCCTGGACCCGGAACTTATACAATTCCCTGCTAATCAAAGGGGGAAACTTCTCTGATGGTGCGGGCATTCACTCATTTCTGTGGACGGCGAGTCCACGTGATGTCAAACTGCCTAACCATCTCTGTAGATCACTACTTGGGGGTGCATCCTTAGTAAATGTCTTCTACCCCCAGCTATATATATATATAATTATATTCTATATATGTACTATAATTATATGTAATATCCCACTTATATATTGGATTATATGGGTTATAAACATTTATGAACCACTTACTAAGTGGCATGCACATGCAAGTAGTAGTGACTTAGTAGCGTCTGTTTCCAGGTTGGTGGATCAAGAAAAGATACTTAGTCACATCACAGTGATCTGCAATGGACTCGAAACATCATGGGTCACCATCATCTTACCTCTGTTCAGCATTGCCTACATATTGGATAGGGCTTGTGCACGTGAACATCATTTTGGGGGTTTAGGTGATGTTCACCAAAAGCCACTCCGTTTTACACGTTGGTAAAGGAACCCCTGTAATTATATACCAAAGCAACACTTCTGTACAGAAGTGCTTCCAAAAAACGGAGAAGGCCCTTGAACAATTTTTCTCTCCCTTTTCCAGGAAAGTGAAACATCCGCCTCTAAGATTTCAATGGTTCTCGCTTTGGCACACCGCTGAATTCAACGTCTCAAATGGCATCTACACGTCCAGCCCCTGGGACTCTTGTTGTCATCTGAAGAATTCCTCAATTCAAATGATCAACTTCAGAAACCATCGAGCAAGGTTTTCCCATCATTAATTGTATTTTTTTTTTGACACTCACAAGTGTTGTAGGTTACACTCCTGAAATTTGGAAACTGGGGATGAATTCATTATTTCATATGGCCCGCGTTGGACTCGGCAAGCAGCATCTTTTTTTTCGAAGGGGGGGCCGCCCAGCACAAGGCCGCAGAACAGCGATAGTTCCAAGGATCAAATATGTCATTCAATATTTGGCTGAAGGATTTCCAAAAAAAAAGTAGTCCGACCCCCCGATTCAGGTTCAACCAAACATGTCCAAGATTATCCCACATGGAAGATACAAATCCGACATCAACTCATCATTGCTGAGGTATAAACTCATTGTTTGTTCACAAAATCACCATTTCTCCAGGAGTAATGCCCTAAGAAACCCACCACCCACAGCAAGTTTCCGCGTCGGCTTAAAGCACCACGACGTCCACTGGTGCACCGCTGGCTGCAGCCACTTTCGCCGCGGCCGAGTGGCCTTGGGGCATGAACGGCTAGAAGTTCCATGAAATTCCACCATTTTCCAAAATTGTTCTGGTGTTTTTGAGAGGATTCGACTCATCTCCGAGTCAAGATCGGTCAAAACCCTGGTAGCTTATGGTGTTATTTCATGTTCATCCCACGGACTGCTGTGTGTATGTGACTTCATCTGTCGATGTGAAAACGTTGTGCGTATCTACGGGGCTTTTTATCAACAGGTGCATGCTGCTTTATTGAATCCAATCGACCTGTCCAGGTAATGCCATAATCCATTCTCAAACTGTGAAGTCACTCACCATTTTTCCTGGATAAATCACCATTTTTCCTGGATAAATCACGATTTTTGCTGGAATTTTGTTGGAGAAATCACAATTTTTGGTTGCATCCACTCATCCCATTGCACCATGCCACGCGTGACCAAGGCATTCAGGACTTCCGCATAGCTCCATGTCAGGTCCTTTAGGTCGATTCTGAGAAGATCAGGTCTTAATGTTATTTAATGTTATTTATACTGTGGATGGGCCAGCGAAATCCGAATCACCAGTTGATAGATGGTAAACATCCCATTATTTTTGATGGGTTTCAACCATCCTTTTGGTGGTGCAGGATTTCGCAATCATTCACAGTATCAATTATAATTGTGATTTTCTTACCTATATAACAATCGATAGTCATTAGAGTCATTATATTATGGTGTTTGTTCATTGCGAATCGGATGTTGATGATTTATCATTTCGGATGGTTGAATCGTCGAACATCATCGAAATGGGCCATCTATAACGTAACATACTTATTTACTGTTTATTTATATATAGATGATATAGATGACTTACCTATACCAATGGTGATTTTGCAGTTCGCAAACTGAACCCATTACCAGAGTCAATGGATTGGTTTAAGGAAAAATCTACAGGAACCCCACTATATTCCACAGAAAAAAACAAGGGTTTCCTGTAGATGTTAGATGTTCCCTTAAATTGAGCCATGTCCATAGTGTGTGGGTATCATGTTCTGCCCCATGCAAGTCACAATACCTGCCTGACTGAGCAACAAAAAGTATCTGAGTATATACAGTCATCCTGGAGTAGATAGGATATGGACATAACAAAAACATTCCCAGTTGATTGCGTTTTTTGTTGGAACATTTCATATTCTATCTACTTCAGGATGAGAATAATTCGGCCTAGATTGAATAATCTGGGACAGAACTACCCTTCGTCTCCCCAACGAAGCGAAGCAGCCCGCAGCGTCCTTGGCATTGTACTGCCGCCCTGAACTTCGATCGATCTGCTCGAACAAATGCAAGTCATCCTGGACGAAAAAAAAACTAACCGGGAGAATTCATCACAAATCTAGACCAATCTCAACAATTATGGGAGCTGTATATACCAGGAAATATATGAACATGTTCATCCTTGACTATCGATCCTTTCATCGGACGCTCCATGATGTTCATCTTCCGGTTGAATTTGACTTTACCATGGACTCCTCCAATCGAGAACGAAAATCTACCATAGCTATCTAATCCAAGTCATCTGCAATTAGGGGATGAACTCTATTGCATATATATATATACATACATGTGTACATGTATATATATATATATATATATGTGTATATATATACATGTATGTATGTGTATATATAATTATATTTATATATAATTATATATATATGTATGCTTATATATATATTATGTTCTACCACCTGCCAAGTGTATCCAAGTGTGCCATGATCATCTGAGAACCCAAACTTCTAAGTCCTTTTGCCCAGGTCGGCCAGGTCAATTTGAAGCTTCGTCTACCCATCAAAGTTTTGCCAAAAACAAACGAATCACATTGGAACAATGACCTGGCAATGAATCATTGGACTTTTGGAAGTTACTTTGATTTAACATGATTTAACATCCTTGTACACCATATTGTTCTGGGATTTATCCGAGTATTTACCATCATCATCATATAAAACTAGGGAACATTATAGATTTACATTCATTTACCATAATCTGTATGAAACTATGGACATTTCTCCAAATAGTCACCATATTTCACCATCTTTTTCCCCGGTGCCGAAACCCAGGCGGCTCCGCGGGCTCCGCGCCTCTTCACTGATGTGGTTCCGCAGTCTCATCAGAACCGAGTCACCTGGAAAAAAAACGTGGTGATCAATCACATATGGGTATGGATCAATACCTATTAATACCATTTTTAGGGGAATGAACATCCATTTACCAGCTATTTTGATGTTCACCAGGGGTACAAGGTTTTGACACACTGCCATATCCTGAAACCCCACTATACTGTATTCATGTTTTCACACGACTTATACATACTTAATACTATATTATATTCATGTATAATATTATGAACTTAAATGTGATTAATCAATGATAATCACAGTTGTATACCTTTGAGATAGCTAGCCAAAGTGACTCTCATTTCCTTGTGATTTTGGGGTTCGTTTCCTATCTGACAGGTACTGTAACTGGAAGATGAGGGTATCCTTAACTTGTGCAAACGTCAATGGATTGGAAACACATGCAAAATTCATGGAACTCGGAAAGTGCTCCAGCCAGGTTAGTGCCATTTTTTCCACGGCAATTTTCCAAATCAAAGTAATTATAGTATGGTAAAACAATAATTCAATAATAAAAATCCCAATTTCACTATAAATAGGTGGTATGGTTACCATTCCCAGTCATGGGCGGTTCGGTGGTTTATGACATTGTTTTACCCACATTAATAGTCATCACCATTAATAACCATCAGTCACCATTAATCAACATATATAACCATTAATATCTATATATATAAAAATATCACCATTAGTAACCATATATCACCATTAACATCCCCTAACCACATTATTTGTTCACCAATGGCTACCCCACTAGGCGGCCTGCCGCTAAGAAATCTCGAGGCGAGCCGTTGAAGCCGGAGCCTCCGTTCAAGGCGGCCTTCAGCGGAAAATCACGACGAGAAGGTTTCTTTCCGTGGAAACAGGGATTGGGTATTGAGATTATCTTTCTATAGATATACACTATATTATGCATATATAATTTATATTATATATATATATATATGTATATGTATGTATGTATATATATATATATACATACATACATGAATTGGTATGTTCATAATGGATACTAGATGTACCTGTATATCGGGATATGTTCACAGGAATTGGGCGACTGATACTAAGAACGGAATGATACACAATATATGTATATATTATATTTCATTGTATATATATATATATATATATTATACATATATTATTGTATTGATCAGTATATTTTCTGGTGTACACTAGAATATGTTTTTCTTACTATTGCGTATATCATACGACAATAAACCACGGGATATCACGCACTGCAAGGACCGGTGAAGAATATGGATGCAGCCAACATAGCTAGGCCATGCCAGGCTGATGGTCCATCAAAACCAAGGATATCAATCTCTATTCATTTTTGGATGGTCGGTATGGTGGAAAAAAACGATTCCAATGGAGGAACATTGAATTACCCTCTGGTTATTTAACAGTTCGCCATGGAAAATCACCATGCTATTAATAGGTAAACCATCTATTTCTATGGGCCATCTATACCATGGCTATGTTAAATAACCAGAGGGTAAAACCCATTAAATCCCATTAAACCACCATTTTCCTATGGTTTTTCTATGGTTTTCCATCTATTGATGGTTTATACCCATGATTTTCCCATGTTTTCCCTGGTCATTTTCTCCATCCAACTTGTCATAAACCTACCAGGTGTTCAGTTCACCGGCGAAGTTCTGACACTTCACGCGCCTTCCACGCGGCAAGCTCCTGGCGGAGCGGTCAACGCCGACGAGCCCTGTGTTCATTATATGTGCAAATGTAACTAAATATATGTGTAAAAAAGTCTAAATATTATAGATTTATATAAACATGTATAATACACACATCGGCAGAATTCATCACATATTTGTACTATTGACTTCTTATGTCAACATCTACAACTTATTATTGGGCTCTTGCAATTTTTAATCTTCAACGAGATAAGCCACAAAATGATGTCATTCAGCCATAAACCTAAAAGTTTACCTAGTGAACGGTGAAACAAACTGTGGCACCACCTTGTAGATTATGACTACAGTAGCCCAACTCGGGTAGATACAGTAGGCACATCACACGTGTCCTTCCATGTTTCAACATCTCTAAATTGTCGAACTAGTTAATTAATATCCTTTTCGTGGTATTGTCAAACCAACAAATGATATCAAATTATCATATGAATAGCATTTTGAAATTTTGGTTAGTTAGTTTGAGTAACACTAAGATTAACTAACCATAACTCAACAAATCATCGCAACAAGACCACCTTTGGATGCGCCTGGTGCGTCAGCGGTGTCGCACTGCTGGTCTCTGCAGCCTGGAGCGCTAAACTCTTATTCGTGAATAGATCGTCATGGTGTGTGATACAGAATGATGTATATATATGTATAATTATATATTTTTTATATATAACTATATACATAATTATATACATAATTACATATGTTATATATATATATATATGTATATACGTATTATATAATATAAATGATATGTATGTGTATGTTTATGTGTATGTTTATGTGGAATTGAGACTGACCCAAATTTTGCCGCATGTTTGGAGTTGTCAAGGGCGGTTGCTTCGGGGATCGCCATAGATTCCATCCATTTTTCGCTGGGCCACTGCCACGCTTCATCATTCCGCCGGAAAACATAAAAACATACACAAAACACTTCAATTAATTGGACATATTGGACATACATAATAAACAATTATATAATGGCAATGGGACGATGATCAGCTATTTTGGAACAAGCCCATCTAGTTAAAAGAATATCCTCTCAGTCAAAATCCGCCAATCATTTCAGCACTTTGTACTCATAATTTCACAATTAACCCCTCTGGTGGTTGCCTGGTACAGCAAGTTGGCTAAGGCCGCGGTGATCAAGACCCATGGATTGCCACCATCCTGTTCAGCCGCAGTGCAATGAAAGGCACTGGTTGCGAACAGGATTCCTATGGAAGGACCATGACAATCCCCAGAAAACCAGGTAGTAGAAGCCCTTCTACCCTCTGGTAATTTAACATAGCTATTGAAAATGACCATTTATAGTGGATTTTCCCATTGAAAAATGCCATTTTCAATAGCTATGTTAAATTACCAGAGGGTATATCATGTTCTATACCGGCTGATCAACATGATCAACCAGGATCATCTGGTCACTGCTCACCTATTGAGGGAAATGACATGTCGGTCATCCGAGGATGGGTCAAAACCATCTACAAGGTGGTGCCCCATAGTTAGCTAAGTTGGTTTATAAGTCCAATAACTAGGGTTTATGGGGGTTATATCTATAGTTAATGGGGATTATAAACCAACTTATAACTGAGGGGGGCACCACCTTGTACTATATTTCTGGTGAAGACCCGAACAGCTGGAACTCCCAAGGATTTATCGATAAACAAATCTCCTCTGAAAGAGGCCCTCTGGTATGATTAATGGGTTGATCCATATCCATATCCGCATGAACATGTTCTGAAACAACCCCTCACTCGGGTGAAACAAAACATATCTTCTAGTGAGTTGGTCTGAAAAATGAGTAAAGCACCCACCAAAATGTCATTGTTCATGCGCATTTTCCCCATTGACATTTGCATACAGTGGCATACAGGCCACGCGTGGACAAGCCCAAGGAGATGGAAAAATATATGATAAGCCCTGCAAAGCAAAGCCACCGAAGATCAAGTTTCAACATGTGGGTGCTTTTTTTGCTGCAACATGATATACCATAGATATACCATAGATATACTATAGATATACCATCCACAATCATCCAAAAATCCATTGCTTCAGCCCATCCCAAAAAGAGCCGCCAGCCATTGCCTTGGCTCCATACCCATCTGCGGCATAGCGGCCATACAGGACACCTGGAATCCATCGTTCATCAAATGACTATAGAGATAACGTTAATGTGATTTCAGGACAAACCCAATGTGACAAGACATATAAACCCAACATATTTAGTTTTGTTGATTTCTTGGAACTTCCTTGGCTTCATTCGCTTTGAGGGCCCAAGAGAAAGCCCTGGAGAGTGCTGGAGAGTGTTATCCTGAAGATGACCAGCCCCTGCTTTGGTCGCTGTAACCCAGTGCTGACCAGTAGACCTACACTGTGCTTAGATGGTTTTTAGCATTCAACTATCATCAACTATCCATCTATCCATTGTGTTGGTTTTGGATATTTATTTTCACCATTCCCATCTCCATCTGCTTCTTATTGTAACATATTGTAGCTTGTTCCATGGAAATGTGGGCCCTAAAAGGGGACTGATTCCTCTGCTGAAAAAACCCTCATCTATCGGTTCGGTGTGTTCGGTCTCGACAGACTTTTCAAAGACAACTGACTGACTGCAATTTATTGATGCTTCAATTCAATTACTATTTACATCCCATTTCTGATTGTGAAATCTTCATTTTTCATGGCAAACTAATTGGTAAATCTCCAGATTCCATACCGTTCACCAGTGGCTTTGCTGCCCCGCGACACAAAAACACTGATGAACGGTATGGAATCTAAACTGGTTTTCACCATTGGATATGTGTTTTGTTTAGTCTCCAATGAACGGTGAGTTTAGCTGAGTCCAATCACATATTCTTCAATGATAGACTAAACAAAAAGCTCAGCTTAAATCCATCATGAATATTGACAATGAAATCAATGATCGACACCATTTTTTCGAGGATCAAATCTCTTTTCGTCAACGATGACAAAAAACCCTTTCGTAAAACGCCATGTGTCGATGATGAAATCCCCCAATGGGATTCGATTTGGTTGATAATTATACCACATGGATCCACATGGTGTGTCTGAAAACATGGTACTTCTAAAGTTCAAACACACCCCAAATTATAACAAAATAGCTAGACTATACATGTTCAAACCCCAAATTAAAACAAAATGGTATACAAATTATAGGTTTTGACCCACAACCATATTATCCGTCCGACATTCCATAGTGACAACCCATGATTCCCATCAGTTGTTTCTGGATAAACATACTCTTATCCCATATGATTCCCATAAGTTGATTGTAGTATGCCTATGAATCTTCCATAGTATCCACATGTGATTCCTATGTGATCGCCATATCGACTGTCAGAACTTGCGGAACTTCGCTGGACTTCCCACCTGGCAATTGATTTTTGCCCTGACTCTCTGCGCGGTTTACTGCCTGCAGTGATGGCCCTGAAGGCCCTGGATGCGTCTGAAAACTGAAGGGTTGACTCCCCAGTTTATGGTCGTTTGTAGGAAACAAATTGGGTAAAACAATTGCAAAACTATCCAATTTCAAGGTTCCATTGTACTTTCAAAGAAAGCCGGATGGGCAAAAGGGGAACAACAGAAACACCAGCATTTTTTCGGAGTGAAATTCGGCGTTTCCTGTAATTAGATTCTCCCTCAAAATTCATTGGGTACTACAAAACATGGAAGAACATGTCATCAAATGTCATAAAATGTTTTGCACTCAATCAACTCTTTGTTACCTCCGGTTTCTGGATTTTCTGGTAAGTTGTAACCCCATTTGGTCGCCAAATTGTATGCAAATGTACCGATGCGTGCATTATTTGCTTTGCAGTAGTCAGCATTGAAATTGGAACAAGTATGTTCGCACCTACGCCACACCAAGAACATAAGGAGAAGCAGAAAACACCAAGGTGGAACCGAACCCCAGCAGTCTGCATCCTGAGGATCTTTTCAATGGCACCATGGATCCAAGCGGCATAAAGGCTGCAAAACTCCTTGTTGTACTCCTTTACAGTCTCCCTTAGCCCACAGGAGAAGGCTGTGGTAAGACTGGGGTCATAACCCAGTGCGAGCTATTCATGACATGCGAAGTTGTTCCCTCTTACCGCCCCCTCTTAATATGTTTATATGTAATTATACATATGCATATGATATGCACTTATGATCACTTATGTATATATATATACATATAAATGTACACATGTACCTAACATATCTTAAGAAACCATCCTAAAACATCCTTCTTCCGTTGCGTTGAAGCCTCCAAACTCTTGAAGTCTGGGCAACAAAAAATATCCATGAGCCAACCCCCAAAGGTTCCCGAAGGTGAACCTGTATTTCATCATATTTCATCACATTAATGAATAAATACTCAAGTTCACCATTTTGATAACATATCAGGGTTCACATACTAATATGTATATATATATATACATGTAATATACATACACTACAGCATTCAAACAATGTTTATAAGGAGTCTATTTCAAAATCATACTCTGATACTCACCACTTTTTTGTTGGAACCTAGTTCTGAAACATTTCATATAAGGGCTATAAACAATTATACATATATATATATATAAACCACAAAACCCATAAATACTCCTATAACATCCTATAACATCCTATAACATCCTATAACATCCTATAACATCCTATAACATCCTATAACATCCTATAACATCCTATAACATCCTATGACCATATGTTCCAATACACTATTTGGATGTCTCTTAAGGGTCCACCATCCGTCACATCCGTCTCGATGTACACCGTGTACACCGTGTGCCCAGGAACGCCACTCGCAGATCAGTGGGCAGGGGAACCGATGAATGCCTCGGACCAGATGATGATTCTATGGTAGATAAACTTAGTAATCATTGAGGCTAAATTGGGGCTTAGACGGCTTATATAGATAAGTGAGGATATATGTATATGTATATATATATTGTATATTATATATTTTATTATATATATATATTGATATTATATACATATATAAATTTAGATACTGTAATACCTCGTTTAAGTTGGTGGAGCTAGGTTGGGGCTACGTCTGGTGGACATAATATCCAATAACTATGGTAGAATATGGTACATATATCTGTGGATATCAATAATTAAGGTGGCTTATAAACCAACGTAGAACTGGTGGTCCCACCTTGTGTACCCAAGTTCAACTCAACGTTTACTCTTGCGTTGATTTAAACATGTGGACATTTTCTGAACATTCTCTGAGATGATGAATCTGGGGATATTAAACCACCAAGAAGCAACATAACTGTGAAGATCACCGGGAGATCAATGGCATGGCCACTAAACATGTCAGATGACGAAGAAACATGGTCGGGTTGATTTCGGGTAGAACTGTTTGGAAAGCCACTATTGCTTTCAAACGGCGGTGCGCAACAAAATGGTATGTGTTGGTAGGTGACTCCCACAATCCGAATTTCTGGTACCCATGTTGAGTTCTGACATCAAGTCAGACACAACAAGGCAAATAGTGGTATGGTTTCCATTCCCAGTCATGGCTAGTTTATGACATTGTTTTACCCACATGAATAGTCATCACCATTAATAACCATTAGCAACCATTAATCACCATATAATTAATGGTCATCATGTTTCACCAATAATCACCAGATATAACCATTAATAACCATTAATACAATACCAAAACATGATATGTTCATGATCATCACATCAAGTGCAAGCGGCGAAGCGTTCGTGGGAATCATCGTCCTGCGGGGACCCAGTCATATCCCCTGGAACATATCCACATCAATAACCAACTTTATTAAACAACATTAATATCATGAAACAACAGCCTTTGATTTCAATGCCTCATTTTCTGCAGCACACGCAATAGTTGTTTAATGTTGTTTATTGATGATATGATGGTGCTGCTGCACCCGCGAAAAAATCGTGCTGTTGGTTGTGTTGTTGTTCTTTTTTGTCGTGATCATGTCACTTGAGCTGAGAAATCAAGAAAAACCAGCTTACGCAAGGCGAATTGCATTCTGAGAGGCACTTTGATTGTTTGTCCTAGAGTAAACAAACATAGAAGTGGAAAACCCATGGTTCCCCCGGAAGATCGTCTACAAATGGTTGATGAGTTACACATCTATGTGACTTCACCCCTATGGTAACTGGTACCATCCACAGAAAACGTATGGCCAACTTACTTCAGAAACGTCCAGGAAAAAGACACCTGTCCATGTATGACTAACACAACTTGACCTAACAACCGGAACAAACCAACCTTGAGAACCAGCCGGTCGGCCCTCACTTCACAGGACTTCTGGATCCGCGTAGGGAAAATGTCAATAGACTGGAGGCTTTTCGCAGATATTCAGTCATCTGACATGTAGGGAGACATATGTATCACGATCTGAACATTATGAGATTGGGTACAAAGCTTCGTATGTTTAAGTTGGTTGAAGTCGCTCAACAACAACATGTCAGTGGCCACCTGTGTGTTGTCAGTCTCCATCAGAACCCCAGGTAACGCTCGTTTAAAAAAAAAAAAAACTGACTGAATAGCCTTCTCAGCGATCCAATTGAACATCCCCTCTGGTATATTAACAGTTCGACCCTGGCAGTCATCTAGGGGTTTTATCAGATTCATTTCCATATTTTCCATGAAAAATGGGTGATTAAAACAGGCTCCAGCTGTTAATTTACCAGGGGATTCCATTGACATGTTTTTTGATGGTATGATCCCTCCAGTATCAAATGGCGACTCGACAAACCCAACCAGCCCCAAAAAAAGATATCGAAGCGTATTAATGGTGGTAGGACAACTTGTCTATGTATGTCTATTAAACATCATAGTCTACTAATATACACTTCTATATACTTCTCCATCTGACGTTGCGAATTACTCTTTACTGACTTGGCCATCTTAGAACATCAACACAATGGCTACAGCAAATTACATATTATTGCACAATATCACTTAAAATGTTGGAACCACATGTGTATTCTCAAATCATGTGTACAATAATTACATGGGAATGATTCTCTCCACTCCTTACTCCTTACCATATAATTTGCATGAATTATAATGACCTTACTGTGACGTTTCTGGAATGATGATTAGTAAGAGGAATCATCCCCAAATGGCCTTGGTTCAGATATGTTCAGATTAGTGAATCATTGTGACTCATCCATGATATCATTTATTGGCTTCATTCCGCCAGTTGCCATCACTGCCATCGCGGCTCCTTCCATGAACCAACCCCAGAATCACCGCACCGTCGATCTCTTTCCTCTGGGTGTCTGAAAACGGGAGAGCTGGGTCTGAAAATGGATGCAACATGATGCAATCCCCAATTCCAAGGAAACATATGCACTATGTATGTATATATATATGTATATATATAATTATATATATATTATGTATATATATAAATATATCATACATATATATATATATTGACACATGATATATATATATATATTGACATGTAAAAAAACACATGTTAAAACAATATGAAAACACGTGAACCATTGAACATATGTCCCACTAATACCTGGGTCCTGAAGAACTACGACTGCTAATCGGTATCCCAAAAAAATAGCATGAAACCATTCGAGTGTCTTGGCTTTTGGGCTCCATGAGCCACTTGAGTCACTTGACTCTTGCCACCCAAATTGGGTATGATGAAAACTCAAGACATGCGAATACAGAGATTCTTGATCATTCTCAATATCTTTCAACTGTAGGAATGAATGAGATACAACACTGAAATACACTGAACAACATTTCAACCCATGCCCATTCTAAGTGTGTCTCAAAAATTGGCTACACCATGGCTCAACGCTCCGCTCACCGCGGCAGTGTTCCTATCGAGATGTGGTGTTCCCTGGATATGAGTTGGCTTAGAAACCCACTTAGCTATTTCGCAAAAAACACCATAACCCCTATACTGGTTGGTCGTATACCTACCCCTCTGAAAAATATGAGTTCATCAGTTGGGATGATGACATTCCCAATATGATGGGAAAAATGAAAGTCATGTTGCAAACCACCAACCAGTATAGTTAACCTAGTGAACTAAACCTGTACTAAAGCGACCTGGAGCACCATGTTGTAGACTCGTCCTGTACTTCTTGCAGGAGGCGCCGGCTCCAGTGGTGGGGCACTCTGTGAGGTACTTCCCAGTAAAAAAGAACGACCAGATTTGATGCCGTTGGGTCCTTGGCTGGCCATGGCTGGCCCAGGCTGGCCCAAGTTTGCACCTAGCTGCTGAAAAAACCTGGTCAATTTATGGATGGAGAGAGGATTGAGACTAAATCAGACTTAGATACACTTAGCAGAAATGAGGCCAAAGGTGGGTGTGTGTATACAGTATATAAATTGCATCTCTTATTTCAAATAACAGAAAATAAGATTCAACGATGCTCATCTAATTGATTGAAGTTAACATGAAACCTAGCGGAAATGTGCTTATCATTGCTTATCTAATTTTAAAGTTCAAAGTGCTTGTGGATGTCCCCTCTCTTTGTCTCAGTGGACAAGATCGGCGATGCCTTGATTGTCGATATGAAACCGCATGCTTTTGATGAGTAGCGGTTGATTTGATGAGACCTCATGAAGCTCCAACAATACTTTCAAGTAATGTGGCTAAACCCAATTTTAAACACAAAAAAGTCATCAGCATTTCGTGTTGGCTGGTAGAGAAAAACCATGCCCAGTCATGGTAGTTGTTTATGGCAGCCCGGGTGAATCCCACATGACAAGCTTCACATCCCCCACGTCCTCTTGCAACGCATCCAGATACGCTTGCGCCCGTGTGGCATCGCCGACCTCGAGGCTGGAGGCTCCGGAAAAAAAAAGGCCCCCGGGGAATTTGTGGTGAGCCATGGTTCAGCATCTTTAAGCAGATTCCAAACATATTAGGCAGTACTAGTGTATCTATAGGCATTATGGATATATGATATATTAGATTCATTAAATAATCATTAGGTATGTGTGTGTATATGATATAATCAAATTACACATCAATCTCCAAGGCTGAAGCCGAATGTTTTTGACACATTGATTGTGCCTGACACTTGGGTCCCACTATCAAGAAGAGTGTAGGGCTTTGACCACACGAAGGATGTACTTTATCATACATGTATATTGGTCTAAGTTCAGGAAATCATGTTTTACTTTTTTTACCAGTAATTATTTTACCCATCATATTTTTACCAGTAATTATTTTACCAGTAATTATTTTTTTACCAGTAAAATCATGGTTTCCTGAATTATTTTACCCATCATTCGATTCTGTGATTCACTCAGCGTTCAGGGAACATGTCATGTAGCGGCAATCAAAGATGGCAAAGGACCGATAGGAATGAGAACACATATATCAATTCATACACAAATAACATCTATATTGATGAGATACAAGTCATATACAAATAACAATCTACAAAACATGCTGTGTATATACATATATTGTTAATATAGTATATATATATATATATGAATTATATACAGTATATATATATATATGTATTATTATATATATACTGTATATATATAATAACATATAATTACATGTATTTACACATATCCGATTGCAAACATCTGGCATCCTGCTGCCTCCTGGCTATGCTGGATGCCCTCCAGCAAGGCAGCCTCCATCACGGCCTCAGCTTGGCAAGCTTTGCCAAGTCATGGGGATGTCCTTGATGTGTATGACCCTTGGAAAAAGAGGGGATAGAAGATGATAGAACATGTAGAGCTTATTTATAACTGATGTATAACTGTTGTATAACCTATCTATATCTTATTTATCATTAATGGATGCTAAAATGTCCACACCAGTGTTTTTTTTTTTCTGGTTTTCTTTGTGCGGGATCTTTTGTCCACCGACATGTTTTTTGTGGTTGATGAACCCCGACGTAATCCGAAAATGAATCAGCTTCAAAAAGAGAAACCAGTGAGAAACACCAACACAGATGGTAAGCAGGCAACCCAACAAAACCTATAGGTGAACACGTATTAAATTGATCAAACAACACCATTAATTAAGTCAGAAACCATGGCGTTTTTCAATGGATCATGGGGGGTAGTATCTGGATCCCTGAGATCACCATGGGATACCATGGGGAAGCGGAACCGGATATCCTGAAGCAAACTATGTGTAAATCCCCAAGAAAACCTGGTTTCTTAGGGAACAAATATGAAACACATCCAGAGAAACATAGAAAAACCTATGGTTTCTGAGGGGTGAAGAAAACCTTAGATGGGACTAGTGAGACTAATTACCCGTTTCTGGTGTCCACCGTTGTCAAACTTTTGTTCTGCTGACGATAAATGTCACACACATCAATTGAACCGTTTTTGATTGACCGTAATTACTTTGCACTTCAGGAACTCTACTTCAAAAGTCTAAGTAGGTATCTCAGGGTCCTGCGGGTTTCTTAGCAGGACACAACACGAACATCAAGAGCGACCTTTAGGGTTTTTGTCCTCAAACCAATTCCCCGGTCCACACCTTGTTCCAAAAGAAGTCATTCGAGGTAGTCTCTTCCTGGGTCCAAATTGCTGAGGCCCCATGAACTGCCGCCAGCTCAACAAATACTGGGGTCATGCATAACCAGTCATAACTTCAGTGAAAGGGATTACAAGGGCCCCATACCCTAACAAACATGTGGTTTAGAATCCCATAGTTCTACTCATCAACCTATCACCCGAACTGATCATCAATGAAGCCTTGGCTATGCTTTTTGGCTCCAAAAGCGAATGAACCCCCGGCCGATCCAGCTGTAGTGCCTGAAGAAAAAAGGTATTGAGGCCAAAACTGTGAATGTATTAACAGTGTATGTATATATATATATACACATTATACATGATATTCATGTTACAAATAATATTAACGTTATGCATATAATATTTTAATGTTAGACATTTCATATCGTGTTTTCATGTTAGATACATTTATATACAATGTGTATATTTATTAATAGTGTATCACATCTTCAATATACACCTGGCGAACAGCCACTGGTGGAGCCGAAGAACCCAAAGATCACAGGTCCTTGGCTCGTTCTGCTGGAAATGGTCGTGTGGGGTGAACTATATATATAACCTGTTTATGATATATTAAATAGAATTATATATATATGATTATATATTATTATAGATGTATATATATATAATACGTATATTATGTATATTGTGTAATGTCGGATTCAACACATGTTGAGGTTCTTGGAGTGTTTTCATGCACTTTCCTTGATTTTGATAAGTAGGAAGAGGTAGGTAACCCAGGTAGATGTAGAAAACCTGGGCGTTTCAGTGGCTTCAGGATCTTTGGAGAACATGTCGAGTGGATTTTTTGTGGCTGCCGACCCGACCCTCGATGTGACAGTTGGTCGTCGCTGCAAAAACTTCAAGTTTTGACCCATAGCCATAGCCTGGAAGATTTTGGGTGGTCTCATGTGGTCTCCACTCTAGAGTTGTGTCAAAGGTCAATGCTGGACATTTCAATGACAGCTTTTCAAAAAAGGGACATCCCCAGCGATAGAAACTTACTTCGGCATGGCCATCCCGGAGTCGGGTTTGCTATGGATACGAGATGATACGAGTACCCCATGGCCCCATGGTATGACAACTTTGAACGTTCGGAACGAGCTCAGTTGTGGGATTTGAGAGTTAACTCCTATTTTTCTTCCAAATCAACGCAGTCACTCTTCAACCAAGACACACTTTGTTCAAGTTGCGAGTGCCATCTTTTTGCTTCCTGAGCTCGGCACTTCGTCCAGCAACTTATACGAAGTGATCATTGATCATGGGAACCCCCAGCCATTGATGTGTTTGGCCCTTTTCGTTTGTTCGTCATGTTGTGTTGTCCCGAAAAATCCAGGAAGCCAATCTTTCATGATCGCAAGTAAGGATGGAACATGACGCCTGTATCTGAAATTCTTCGAACCGGTAACAACTTACAGAAAATTATATAAAAATAATACACCGTCCATTATGTCTCTTGGTTCAATGTTTGGTAAATCCTCACTTTCTATTGCTTTTATTAAGCCACTTGCTTTTGCTGGTGAAGTCCCAGTTTGTTGGCAAAGCTGGACGGTCTTTTGTCTGGATATTTTAAGGCCAAGCTACGCAATGAGCCAATCTAAATCCTTCTTGGCCAGATCCCACAACTTGCCTCGGAGACGAAGCGAACACTTTTAGCTCTGGCATCTCTGGACGATCCCCCCCCAGTTTCATCTCCCGCCTGCATATTTTCTCCATAGCCGTCCTGCTTGCATCAGGCTTCGTGCTCGCAACGGAGGGCCATCGGTTTGTGGTCGACACCAGCCCAGTGCGTAGGGTTCAGCCTCACACGGGGTGTCATATGCAAACTGGATGCTGGTATATTGAACCAGAAAAAACGCCTCATTTCGGCCAACATCACCAAGGTTTCAGGCTTCAAAAACTAGTTTTTGTTGGTTTTGGTGTTTAGGTCTTAGGGGTTCCTATGATATTTAAATGGTCTTGAGGATTTAGGGTTTGAGTAAAGTTCTAGGGTTTTAAGATGTTTTAAGTATTAGGGTGTTGGGGTTCAGGATGACTTGTGCAATGAGGCACAGTTCACCTACATGAGCTTTTCCGGAATCCTAGCATCCCTAGCCCCAATCATAACTGGACTAACCATACTTACTTACTGGTATTACTTATGACCAAAGAACGAAGATGTGTCTTCACTTACGCAAGGTCGCCGAATCTCACTTGTTCGAGACCTTGAATCTTGATCGCTCTGCGTTTGAACATGCAAATGCCCGTCCAGCAAGAAGCTCCACTTCGTTTCTGACCACTGGAATGTAGCTCTTCAATGAACACAGCAGCGAAAACTTTTGTGCATTGACCCAATAGGTTAATGATAATGATCAACAATCAAAGTGTTTTCGTCCTGATTCACCACCCATGTCGGATATATATATATATAAAACCTTGGCAGGATGTGTTCGTCTGGGACATGTGCCAGTCAAACAGATTGCACCTTTGTAAACCGAAACATCTGTGAAGTAGATGCAAGCGTTGTTGTCCATGTCGAGCGGGTGCTGTCGAGAAGTTTCCGCTATGACCCACTTACTAAGTGGGGTGAGCCACACAAGTATAATTACATGACTAAACATTTTTCGGGTGAATGTTGGTACAGGTACGTATCTAAGATTTGAGCCATAGTGTTGGGAGATTTGTGGAGATAAGTGGCAAAAAATGCGGAGATTGCATGGTTGACAGAACATGTGGAATGAATCCAGAGAACATGCGCGCAACACTATGCGACACTAGGTCACTAGGGTTTAAAAAAAACGAAGATCGTGTGATGAAAGGCCATCCTCAGTGCCAATCAGCCCATTTGGGGATTTATCCACTGGTAAACTAACATAACTATGGAAAATCACAATTTTTAATGGGAAAACTCACTATAAATTGCCATTTTCAATAGCTATGTTAAATTACCAGAGGGTATCCACTTTACGTTTTCAACAAAAAGCTGGGCATTTTACAATTATTGTGGACAACCTTCTCATGGCTGGTCTTGATCATTCATGGAAACAAGCATTCCATTATGAAATTGCGGTATATCATATCTCATGATTGTACTTTCCTACTCCCTCGTGGAGAATTGTCCCATTCAAACCTCCATTTATAGATGAATTTCCCATAAAACCCTTCATTTATAGATGATTTGAACCTTGCCACGAGGGGCATATATTCATGATCATTTATAGATAGTGGAAGGTTAATAGTGATATTATCTGGTATTTACTCATGATCATCATTTATAGTCAACCAATCACCCACTGAGCCTTCTGAATGTTCCACTTGGGTTCATCGATCGTACTGGATCCTCGCTCGTGGAGCAGCTCCACCTTGGCGCCATCGAACTGTGTCACGACTGTCATGACCAATGTGTTTTTAAAAACAGGAGGGACACACATAAATGGATAAATCCTCATCATACATAGTAAATCCATACATAATATATATATATACAGTAGTTATATTTGTATGTATGTATATATTTATATATGTATTCATATATATATGCTATATAATATGATATTATATGATCTGGTATTATATCATATTATATAATATCATATCATATTATATACTTATATCATATATAAACATATTCAACCATAAATAAGGACAAAGTCATAACTATAAATTATGCTTGTTTGTTAAAGATTAGGAATTACCAACATTAATTAAATGAACCACACTCCCTAAATCTTGGCCTTTCAAATCTTCCACGCTGAGCTTCCGCGGAGGGAAGGCTCATGGTTGGGAGATAAGCAACGCAAAATGCGGATGTGAACCCCCAACTGTGTATGCTATGGGGTTAACATTGTAATTATGTAGAATATATGAATATGTGTATATATATATATTATAAAATCATGTATGACATTATACTAAACAATATCTAAAGACGACAAGCTTTTTGTGGCTCCACTTGGTACAAAAAACATGGTCCATGCTCCATGCCCAAATCGCCCCATGGTCGATCTCGGAAGTGCTGTGTCCAGTGGTATCCCAGGAGCCTTTCGAATCACTAGGATTCCACCCTGAAAAACATCACTGGGAAGCGCTTGATTTGCGGTGATGAACGACAGCATGAAAAAAAAACAATCAAAAACACAACTCTTCTTGGGTAACACGACTTGCAACTAGACCTACTAAATTATCTCCACGGCCACTAGCTACTCCAAGCACTTTGGAAGTAGGGATGAGGGTCCAAGTAACCAACCTTGGGAATACTATAGCAGGCTCACGTTCTTCTACTATCAATTTAGCAGGCTTGTGAGGACTTTTGCCAGATATGAACCTTATTATATATCATATTTATTCAGCATTGATGTGGTGATTTTGGGGTAACCAGCTTTGAGCGACCAGCCGGAACAAAACAAATAAGCGGAAACCCAACATAGCCCAACATAGCCCAACATCTATATAACTTATTGAGTGAATTCAATCGAGTTCTGAGCAGTGGAAGGTTAAACAAATCCCCAGTTGCTGGATGTTGCTTGATTATCTTGGGGAAAATATCACCCAAAGTGCCATCGTTTTTTTGGGTCAACAATATCTGAGACATGTTTTGTGGTTTCAACGCAGTACCTCGATAAATCATCCATTTTATAAAGCCATTTCCATTTTTGAGGGATGGAACATACCTATATACAACTTCAAACCACCAAAACCAGATATGAATGCCTGCCAAACACCCAGTCAACGTACTGCAGGAAGGTTATCTCCATCTCGCTTGCAGGCAAAGCGTAAAGATCCGCAGCATGCCTGATTTGCCATGCTGAAGTCTTGGGTTGAAGGACGGGCAGCACATAGCCAAAAATGTTGATTCTAAGATGTTTTGAACATACCTCTGGAGCATACCCCAAATCCCTCCAACAAGCCACATGATTTTGGGAATCCCGTCAACCATCTGTGGCAAAAGCTATCCTTGGTGCGGAGTGCGGGGTCTCTTGGAATTTTCATAGTCATAGTTTATAGTTTGATGCCTTGGAAAAATGGGCCTTTGCGGATTTTTAATTGTACTTCCTAGTCTATAATAATGGCTGTACCTCTCTTGAAAGTAAATCCTTTCTCTTTGGAGGTCATACACCAGCTACATGCAGTGTGTATATATATAATATATAATATATATATAATATATATATATATATGACAATTCATATGTATATGTGTATATATGAATTGTGTACATGAATGCACATGCATAGGATGTTATATGATACACACCATCCATATGAATATATGAACATATCCAGTTATCCAGGAAACAAAAACGGGTGGTTTTTCACCATATTTACCAGGCCCCAACATACCAGTAGCAGGCCAGAGCACAAGAAAGCTGACATACTCAAGGCGCCATCACGTATCCTGATGCCAAGAACATCCGATGCCCTGTTACTGGTGGGTGATCAATGAACTGACCCCCAAACATCTTTGCTACGACTGGAAATTAAAAAAAACGGTTTTCATAAGCCCAGTGAACAAAAGCACGTTTTTAAACATGGAATCACATGTAATCATATGTACTCTAATTATATCTGGATTTTAGCTATAGAATCTGCATGGTTCATCAGCTTTGGGTTTCTTGTGGCCAAGTTGATCTGCGCAAATCGCCTCTAGCAATCTAGAAAAAAACGCAGCCACATGGAAAATGACCCGTAAAAATTGGTGCTTTACTGCCTAGACATGGTGTTCATAGCAAACTGGTAGATTGCCAGAAAAAAAAGTCATCAACAACCCATGAACTTCAGGACTTGTTCCACATCTACCAATACGGATCTTCCCAATGACCAGTTTTCCTTCCACCCCCATGGTGGCCGGGCCCGGCTGCTGCCGTGCATCCAGTGATAGCGATATCCACCGGGCAGTGTAGGTCCAAGCGCCGGCGTCGCTCCGGGAGATGCGATGATGGCACCAGTTCCTCGCCCCAGAACGAAGGGATGGTTGGTTGGTTAACAGACCCAAATGGGACAGACCTGGACAGATGGTGGATTTATGGATGTTTCTGGTCGATTTATCATGATATATGTAAATATCCAGTTCTATAGTATGTATATATATATATATAACATGGATGTTCGACATGGGGGTTATAACCAACTTATGACTGGGGCTCACCTTGTAATAACTTGTCCCTACAACTTTTTGAGGTCCTAAGAAATTGGTCAACCCAGCTACTAAATAGGCTGATCCTCCAAGTATCAAAGGGGATACTTAGTGATCCCCTTTGTATCAAACCAACAGGAATGCTTTGGGTGCAGCAGTCATAACTATGGCATAACCATAGCTGTGATTTTGTGCCCATCAGTTGGGACGGCACCAATGCTGGCCAGAAAGCCGCCCACTTCAAAGGTCTGCCAGCATTGTAATAGCTTGTACTGCTGGATAAGTCTTCATAGGTTTGCAATAGCTCTGGGATATGCTCATATTCATATGCAACTCTGGGATATGTGTAGAGCAACCCCAACAAAAAAAAATAAAATGCCGAAAGGTGAGTTGTCACTATTTTAACGGGTTTGCTATACTGAATATCAAGCCTGTTCTATCCTGGCTGTTCAAGAGGGGATGACCTTCTCTAAATCTCATTCATACTGGAGCCCCAAACATCAGATTTGACCATGTTTCCTTTCACACAAGTTTCTAAGTTGCAGCCTGTGGACAGAAGTGAAGCTTAAACATTTCTACCAAGCCATCCAGTTTTTTTCACCCCAAAAATCCGCCGACCCCGGCCGACGGCAAGGGGGAGCGCGTCAGGGCAGAGAGGTTGTAACAACACCAACACCAACACCAACACCAACAATAACAACAACAACAACAACAAGAACAACAACAACAACAACAACACCTTCAGAGGCATGGTGTTTTCCGCCCGGGAGGAGGTGATTTTTTCGAAGCTGTTTTACTGCCGCACCCGCAGGCAACAG
>Ga0126342_10002740_pt1 | contig 28047 bp, 25 predicted proteins | sample Cyp1metagenome_FD_92528 | JGI IMG/M metagenome (GOLD analysis project Ga0126342, IMG submission 92528) | Coral microbial communities from Lord Howe Island, Old Settlement Bay, Australia - Cyphastrea 1 metagenome | ecosystem: Host-associated > Invertebrates > Cnidaria > Coral ... | reverse complement strand
TTCCAACCATTCCAACCATTCCAACCATTCCAACCATTCCAACCATTCCAACCATTCCAACCATACCCAAAAAAAACACCTGAAGCCCACAAAGCAACTCTCTACAGGTGCCTTCTTCCACCTCTGGTGCATCCTGTGCGTCTTCAATCTCCACGTGTTCCCAGCCACTCGAGATGTCCGAGTTCGATCGACTCACCACAAGACCTGAACGGTCCACGGATGTTGATCAATGATGGCATTGATGGCGGTGCACCTGATAAAAAACTGAGGTTAGGGCCTGTCTCATTGTCCAGGCTAATGTGTAGGACCTCCAAAAAGCAGAATCTGTGGCCAAACTGCATCTGATATTGGCTGCGAGCATAGCCCACGACCAACCCAGTCTTCAAGAGTCCAGAGGAGTATCCCCGCAGGATTTAGCGTTGAACCACATCAAGAAACCCAATATCCGGGCATCCCCTGCATGGCTCTTCTGGGAATATAGCAATAGTCTATACTCAAGAGTGGGCGAAGAGTACAATATGACAATATGGTACAAGAAAAGGACCAAAACATACTAAGATAATCTAAGATATACTAAGATCATCAAGGATCAGGCAGAAAAGCTACAGGACCTTCAGCTCTCAAGCGATGCCGCTCCCCAAGCTGTCCCAAGCTGTCCCAAGCTGTCCGGCCTGTCCGGCATCTTCACCCAGGGCCAGGAATTCATGGAAGCTCTGCTTGGTCAAAAGGCAGCAGTCCTCCTGCAGCAATGATGTCTATCTCGCGTGATGAAAAACATCGCCTATGGCTGTCTTGTGTCCTGATATGCCTGAGAGTCTTTGGAATGATTCTCATGCAGGGAAGAGAGAAAGAGAGAGAGAGAGAGAGAGTCAAATGAGTCAAATGAGTCAAATGATGCTGAATTCTCTGCTGTAGTTGTCAACGCCTTCAACATGTGAAAGATACAATGGAGTTGTGTAAGCAACGTGAACCGGAAAAGTTGCGCCTCATCGTGGTACGTCATCATGGGAAAGGAATCTTTCCAGGCGCCTCTGCCAGAACCCACTGCTCGAAAGAGAAATGTAACTGTCCATCCTTGCAGATTACATTGACAGGTCTATTGCTGTACTTCCTTGTCTGCAAACAAAGGTTGTGGCCTTGGATTCTCATCTTAGACACTTGGAATTTCGAACATCTGCTCATGTATCAACAATATAAACAATATACACATAATTCATCTCTAAGCTGGTTCAAAAAACGTGTCAAAACCGAACAAGCCCTCACCACAACCACATCAAGCACTGATCGCGCCCAGCAGGTGCAAATTCCCTGACAGGGAACGAACTGCTGCCAGGCAGGCATCGAAATCAGGAGCTTTTGCGAATTCAACATCTTTGACCTGCGCCAGGCGGCCAGACTGCTCTGGTATTGGCAGGGCAGTATGGTGATGTATGATTGTCATGTGACCCAATTTTTGTCGATTATCAGCCAGTGTGGTTTCCTGGTTTCGTGATCTACAAACCCATCATAACCCATCAAGGGTGGAGTCTCAGGGAGCCATATATATCCGTGCCCAAAAAAAAGTGCCATACATCTGCTGTTGCCTCTGAGCTTGATGTCATTTTCAGTCTCCAGACCTCGGTATCCCATGTTGAAAAACTGCAGCTAGCTGTAGCTTGAAGGTTCTTGAAGATCATAGATATCATTTAACAATATCATTTACCATCTGGTTATTTAACATAGCCATGGAAAATGGTCCATTTATAGATGGTTTACCTATTAAAAAGTGGGGATTTTCCATGGCTATGTTAAATAACCAGAGGGTAATATCAAGCTTGGCTGGTGACGAAAAAACATATAGACTGCAGGAGACTCGCAGATGAATGCGCACAAGTGACAAGAAGTGACAAATACAAATGTGACAAGAGTAATTAATTACAATGCTTATGCCCCTAAGGCCCTAACAGGTTATGGCGGTATGGTGACGGGGCACTGAGATTTGGACCATCGTCGCTTCCACCTTGGAGTCAAACAGAACTATGGCACTCCAAGGAACAAAGGTGGCGGAGGCAATGTGGGAAGTGTTTGAGGTCGCCCCGCCAACTTACCCCTCCAAAAAAAATGATACACTTTGGAAAGAGCGGCTCAAATTGTGGAAGAAGGCATAATCAATTCTAATTGCCCCTGTTTTGAAAAATGGATAAACAAATGATAAACAGATGTTTATCAAAAATACTCTTGCGAATTATTGAGATGTTATTGTTTGTAGCTCATGGCCTCCTAAGCCAAAGAATCTGCAAGACAACATCCTGGTCCAGATTGAGTGCCCCTGCAGGATCAGTCACAAGAGGGGCTTGCTTCACAGGCTGATTTCGCCCTTTGAGCCAAGGCTGCATGTGTCCTGAACCGCTGAAGATTCCTGAAGTATCAGTACCATTCGTACCATTCCACATGAACTGGGAATTGTTCTCAAAAAAGCAAGGCTGACAGTTCCTTGCCTCGTTTAGATTCATGTAGGAAAAAATGAATCAAAGATTGAATCAAAAAACATTTACCCTCTGGTAAACTAACATAACTATGGAAAATCCCCATTTTCAATGGGAAAATCCACTATAAATGGTCATTTTCAATAGCTATGTAACAAATTACGAGAGGGTAAATCAGTTTAAATCCATCCTGATCTTCCGTGGCTTGAGCTGCCCGGCCAGCGCCAAGGGTGAAGCAGCTCGGTAGGCAAGACCGTAATCCAGGTTTCTGGCCTGTCCCACGTCACGTCCCACGTCGCCTATCGCCGAGCCTCATCCCCACGACAAACCACCCGCCTGCGCGAGCTTGCGCACCAGTTGCACCATTGGGAGCATGTACCTCACAGTACCACCATGTACCACCGATATGAATTTGTGCAATTTCGACGTAGATAGGACATGATAGGACATGATAAGACTCACCCGTGGGAAACCTTCAGTGTCAACAAGGCAAGAATTTTCATGCAAGAAGTTCTTGCCGAGCTGCGCTAGACTCTTCCCCGAGCCAGTCTCTGCTGCAATGACCTCAAGGTGAAACGACAATTTCTATTTGCACTGCGGTTCCAGGTGCAGTTCACTATTTTGTCCTGGTGTGCCCACCCAACTTGATATCTGATCTTCTTAATTACTCCAAACGCATGATGACCTCGAAATTGTAAAAGTTGTCCATGTGACGTTGCCCGCTTGCACTTGAGGATGCCACCACATTGTCACCCTCCAAAATTCGAGGGATCGCCTCCTGTTGAACCTCCGAATTTCAGATCTTGCGCTGGAGTTCTTGCTGAATGTAGAAAGTTTAAGACCATAAAAGACATAAAAGACACGACAAAAAAATGTCTAACCATGTCTAACCTCCGAAACAATCCTGGAAGGTTTCAGCTCTGAAATGTCTCAGCTCCTGGCCGGTGCAGGTGTGATGAGTCGCGGCGCTTCGGGATTCTCTCGAGGGTCCATGCCTGGGGGCCGTCAGTGCCGATGTGCGACACTTTTTCGGTGATCGATGAAGTGTGGCGTATCCCAAGCTCCAATCGTGACCTGCAGCTCCAATCGTGTCCCAATGTTTTGTAACAAAATCGCTGCGAGCACATTCGGAACGTTCGAAACTGTGCGACGATGTGCAGCAGAGGATTTTTCTGCGGAAATTTCGGAAGTCAAGGAAAGCACAGCACGAGAAAGACAGAAAATGCGAAGAGCTGAAATGTTTGTGAAAACAAAGAACGACTTCCGGTGGGAATGATTATATACATTGCATGACTCCATCAGGCAAAGCAGCTTTACCAGAACTGGTATTCCTGCTGAGAGACTCGAATTGACAGCTGTGAATTTCCGTATTTCCGATCCTAACGTGGTTGTGATGGTGTACATAGGCAAATTCTGTTTGATCATTTGATCCTTCTGAGCAGTTTCCATCAGGAAAATACCGAATGTTCTCACAACATCCAGGGGTTTCATAAGCCCGGAAAGAACCTCTCAGAAGTTGCAGGACAGCAGTCAAGCGGCACAGCCTTGGCACAGCCGTGGGGGCCAGCCTTGGCTTAAGCTTTCGCAGCCTTGGCAGAGATGTTCTCGAGCATTCGTTTGAAGTTCACCCAGTGCAGGTTCAAATATCCACCCTCCCCAGAAGGGCTGCAACCTGTTGGGATCTTCATGAAGCCTTGTTTCTTGTAGGCATCCTGGGGAACCAGGTCGGATTTGGAGCCGGATCCATCCGGATCCGGGTACAACAGAACGTCTTTGTTCACAGAAGCTCATTTTGTGCAGTGGCAAACGAATATGTGTTGTTGCCATTTGTTGCCTAGAGAAGAGTGGCTTGAGGTATTGTTGATTGATTGGGTCCACAAATCATGCTGCTGTGGCTCAAAGTGAATATGTTAAGATGTTAAGTGAACCAAACATGGATGGTTTGATACCAGAAATGACCAGTTTGTGGGTCCATCAGTCGATCTCAGCCCGCCAATGTTGAGCTATAGCTGTGGCATGAACCTGTGTCCTTCACAAGCTCGTGAGCAGCTTGAAGCTTGTGGAAAGGTACATTTGGCCAGGCATGGTGCTCGACATGGTAAGGCATGTACCAGGCCAACTTTTTGTACAGCCACCAGGTGGAAGTGGTCCTTGCACAAATCCAAGCATTGGTGTCCTTGGTTTGGCACCAAAATGAAAACCCTGAGCCTCCAAAAACCTCCAGAAAACTTCTTTGGCTTCGGGGAAAAAGAAAAGACACAAAACAAAAAAGACGTTTCTCGGAAGCACCAAGTATCGGTGTAAGGACCCATCTTGCAGGCGCGGTGCTCTGCAAACTGGTAGAGCCGCAGATGTCCTGCTCCTATGCAGTGAGGAAGGATCCACAGCAAGACAACCTTGATGCCGATGCTTGGTCGCAACAGCGAAACGAGAAACACACAGCTGTAGCCAAACAGGTAGCAGGCAGCCTCCATCCTGACTACCCTCTGAGTCGTTTCTGGCTTGTCAACCACCCAAGGGTCCACTTCGTTGTAACAAACCGTGCGTGCCATGCGTACCACGCGTTCAAATCCAAAGGGGTAACCACTAATGAACTGTAAATATCCACTCAAAGATTTGGTGGGATCATCTAAATCTACACTTTCACCACTGAGCTCTGGATCCTTAGAGGGATCGTTGGTAAATCGATGGTGAGTCCAATGGAAGCACCAGAACCATTTGGCTCCGCGGAAGCATTCGAAGCCCAAGAGATGTGCGAAGCAAGTGTTTAAGAAGCGTGTCTCAAAGGCCGTGTTGTGAACCATTTCATGAAAGCCATTGAACAGGAAGGACTCTCCAATGCCCAAGGGAATCTCTGCAGCCAGCAAGACGGCCCAGTAGCCATGATCATAGGCCCAGGTCGCCAGCATTGCACACATTGCAAGGAAACTCAAGTGAAAAAGTAATTGAGCAAATCCCTCAGCATCTGAAAGTTGCATCAGTCCTTCTTGTCTCATCTCTTTTTGGCTAATCTTCGGGCTTGGGATGGCACCATCAGCACCATCGGCCCCCGAGGCAATGGGATCCATCACTTCCATCGACGCCATGTTGCCGTGCCGTGGCTAGACGCGCCACAGTGGACACCAGATGAAACGCTGCAGATAGGATCTCCAACTGTGCCTGAAAACGACAAAACCGACCAATTGATTAAAGATGATTAAAGATTATATAAAGTTTATGTGTGGGCCACTTACAATGAGACCGGGTAGTCAAGGTACGTGTAGCTTCTGTCCAATTCAGTTGAGTTTTCATTGTTGACAGGGTAAAACATGAAACAAGATGTGACAGTCGCGGTTGCCAAACCTTTCGAGTCAGGGGCCCAAGGATCTTGCAGCTCCTTCCACCACCTGAAGTGGGAAGGACATGGGGTCAATGGGGGCACCTTCGACAGCCAAGAATCCAAAAATCAGCCCGCTTACCTCTGGAAGTAGTCCCAGTTCATGGAAGTTCCTGACCATCATGTGGAACACGAAAGGAAAGATAGGAAAGTGAGAAACTGACGGCCGCCAGGCATGTTGGAACATGTTGGAACATCAAGGCCAGTAAACAACAGCAAGGTCCTGATGACTGGGAAGACCAGATTCACCGCGCGCTTCCGGCCCCTGGGACATGACCATGGTGAATGTGGACCCCAACCCTCTGAGAATGTGGACATTTCAAGTAGCCGCCTAGCCATGTTTGAAAAAAGTTGGATGGCCCTGATGAGTTTGCTGCGAAGCAGGGAAATAAAAAATCTGACCTGGCTGCACCCCACTGCAAAGATTTCAGCAAGTCCAGGCCGCAAAGTTTTATCCAGGAGAGTGTTGGCATTCGCGAAACACTGCATTTCGTTGGAGGGAACTACCTGCCTACATAATTGATGCTAGAAGCCGGTGAATTGTTTAATCATCAAGTTCAAGCGTTGAAGGTATTCATGTATAAAAATACGAATTTTGTCCATGAATTCCGTAAGCATGAAAACATATGAAAACAATGCAATTCCGAAATTACCTTGCTATACAGTACCTTGCTTCACCACGAGAGCTGACAGCACTAACATCTCTCCAGGCCGAACCTATATCTGCCTGCAAACTCAAACTCCACATCCGCGTCCATTGGAATCTGTCAGGCAGCAATGTCAAGCAAGATGCGAAGCGTTGTGACAAGATGTGAAGCTGTAACTGGCTGTAACAAAAACATCCCACCATCCCCATCCTTCAAGGAAACTCACATCAATGCCAGAGTCTTGCTTCCAGCCTGCCCGCCGTTAGCCTGCAAGTAGTCTGGAGGCACGTCGGTGATGTGGAAGATGATTTTCTGGGCGCAGTGCTAAGCTGTGAATTCAAAGCTGAGACAAGATCCGCAAATCTGATCCCAGAGCACCTTGTGCAGGTTCCTGCTTAGTACATGCATTTGGTGTGCTTTTGGTAGTATCGCATTATTCACTAATTATTGGTGATTCATCATTGATCATGTATAATCATGTATTCATGACTCATGATGAACTCATGATGTTTAGGCCAGTGCTGCTTCCGCTTGCACCTCTGGGGGCGTGCCGCAAAGCAAGTAGCCAATGCCCCGGTGGGGCAGCCAGTCGCAAATCTGGCCGCAGCTGAAACAGCCAAGAGCCAATTGAAGTGTTTCTTTCCAACAAAAGCAGTCAAATATGGTCAAATACGTTGCCAACATGTTGCAATGTTGCAACCGCCAAAAAACAAGATGTGACCAAGAGACCAGCTGCTTTCATCGCTCTTGCATCGTTTATGCATCGCTTTTTCATTCAATTTCACTCATCTGCAAGGCTCTCCTTTGGAGCCCCATGGATTTCTTGCGCTTGGCCACGCGGTGACTTGGTCATCGCGGTCGCCAGTGATACCGAGCCGTTAGACCAACTTCCTGTCGTCGATGTCGCCAGGTCCCAGTCTTCGGCCCAGATCCGGAAGCAGCGATGGTCGGCCCAACGAGGTAATATCAATCCCTGCAGCAGTCGTATTGACCCCTTGAGCTGCAAGAAGGTGAAAGACCCGCGCCTCAAAAATATCAACGGATGTAGAAAACAAGTTGGAGGACAAGGTTTGGATGTTCCAAGTCTCATCTACCAGAAAAATGCTGAAAGACCCCACGATGAGCGAACCTCTAGGTGCCAAGTCAAGTCGAACAGCATGACTTTGAGCACCCGAAAAGTACGCTAGGCTGCTGACCAATGCTAGCTGAACTGGCACAAAGAGTGCGGCCATCTCAGTCGGGTCAGTGGAAGTAGAAGTCATGGTAAGGGCACCTTCAACTGAGGGACTGTGACCCGGGCAGTAGTGCTGTTGATTCCAGGTAAGACAACGCTCTTGATCCAGTTCATCACAGGAAAAGCCGAAAGGCTGGGGGCAGGACGAATCCAGAGTCTGAACGGAACATCCGCAGCTGAGGGGACAAAAAACCTCCAGCGTCTTGAAGTCCCATCCGAAGGAGCTGTTCCACTTGAAACAATTTCCCCAGGAGATGTTTTGTGCATTGAGGTTGGCCTGGAAGTCGCAGCCATGATCCCACATGGCTTGAGCGATCAATAGTGCCTCCTGCTTTCCTGCCAAAGTCGCAGACTGATTTCCATACGATGTCAGAGCCTCAATCCACTGCACCCAAGGGGCAAATTGCTGAAGACTGGAGGCATTTTTCTCCAGACAAACACCATTCTGTCGCTGCTCCAGGAAGCTTTCAGACACTTGGCATGCTCTGCCTGAACCATATGGACACCCCTGAACAAGTAAGTTCTCACCTGCAGGATTGCGACAGCCACATGTTTCTGAGCAAAGCATACGAGTGGCCCATCCTTTGCCATCGTCTACTCCATAATCTGGCAAACTGGAAATCGAAGTGCAAAATGGCGCTGCATCCGCACATCCTTGGATGCTCTCATTCTGAAGGAAGAACCTGAGGTAGTGCAGCATCGGTTCTGCATCACCCACATCCCCACACTCAGGATTGAAGAGATCTATGCTCTCCGCCAAGGATAATGTTGTGAGATCTCCCACCAGGCTCACATCGCTCAGCCAAACGCCATATTTGGCATCCGCCTGTTCCAGGCCATATCCAATGCGCTCGCCTTCTTCAACGGCGTAGACCTTGGTGGCATCCTGGTCTTCCCATCCACCACCCACAGTGGGAGCCATCAGCACCACTCGTCGCTTATCCACGTTCCAAACAAAGCCCAAGTTCCCTCCACACATGGCGAGGCTCACCTGGGTCAAGTCGGTCACAAGTCGCTGTCAACTGACCCATGGAATCACCTCAACCCCCAAATGGCATTGAAAAATGCATTTATTGCATGGATGTTCATCCAGTTTATCCCCAATTTAAAAAAAAAAAAAACATATGGTTTTTCAATGTTTTTCATAGGTGTTGAGCAATTTTGATCCCCGCCTCCTGCAAGGTGCCCACAAATGGTCCCAGCATGCTGACGTAGACCAGGATCGTCAAACAAGGGATGCCGATGGACATGAACACTGACTTGGCATCGGCACCTCTGACACGTGGTAGGGATGGCATGGGCAGAGCATCCAGCTGATGCACCAAGTGCCTCCCAGGTGTGGTCGCCAATGCATCAAACAGCAAATCGTCGATATCCAAAATGATGCCCAGCGCAACGGCATTCAAAATCAGCTCCGTCACACTAACCTTGGTGCGTTGCTGAAAGTCAGTCCTTTAGTGGGATGAGTGCAAAGCCCATCTACACCTTTAAAAGATTTCAAAAGTATGCAGCAGTATGCAAGTTAAAGTCTTCGGCTAAACGCTCACCCAGTGACGGTGTAGACCAAGAAAAAGGTGCCCACAAAGACTAAGACTCCTGCAGCCAGCAGACGGTAGCAAAATAACATGGTGCTAAAAACCTTGCGTCGAAAGGCCACACAGCGCAGGCGGTAGTGGACGGCCTTTGTGAAGGGATTCTCTCGTGTATCGATCCGCGTGGGGCCTGTAGGCATGGCCAAAACGCCTCGCAGCAACGCTAAAGCATGGCTCAACTCCTTGGCCACCATCAAATACCAACAGATCAGCGCCACGATACACAGCACTTGACCTGTAAAGTATCCTTCCAAACCGCTGGTGCCTGACTTCAGGTATTTTTCGATGTTCTCGTACAAAGCCACCTGCACAGTCGCTAATCTTGTTCAAGCAGATGGAAAACCGCGCGCGTAGCTGTGCCAATTTTTCGATATGGGGTTTGGGTGGGGTGGGGTGGGGCAATAACGTTCAAGTTACCTTGCACGCTCAAGTGATGCTGAGCTGGACTTGTCTTATGGCTACATCATGGTTTGGGGTTTGGGTGGGGGTGGGGCAATCATGTTCAAGTTAGTTTGCACACTCACGTAATGCTACGTTATTGCAAGGATTTCTTGAGTCTCACAGGACACGCCCTAAGCAAACGCTTAGAAGGTTGTGACGGCTATGGCAGAAGTGAAAACTGACCATACCCCCAAAAAAATGTTAATACTATTTGTCCACTCAAATATCCCTGCATTTTACCCTGCAAAATCAATACCAAATTTCACCTTTCAATGTGCACGGCGCCACAACGTGAAACACGTTTTCTGAAGAACGTGGTCAACCGCTAGCGCGGTTCCCACCCGCCAGGTTGCTCAAAATATTTCAACACGATCAACATTCATCATGGATCAGGTGGGCAATGCAAAAACACTGGGGAAAGAAACCACTGAAAAACGTTTCAGGGTCTGTAAAAAAAAATGGTGTTCAAACACGGCATGGTAGACAACAGGACCAGTTGATCAAGGAATTGCAGGCCGATGCGAGGTCCGGTCCCTTCACAGCAAGCGTCGGTGTTGATGGCGGTTCTGGGCCTTTGCTGGTGTTATTGGTCGTCGCTTTGTCGCCCGTTGTTCGTTTAGATTTTGTGTTTTTTTTCCTTTTTGAAATTTCTTAGTTCAATCGTTCGTCTCCTTCTTAGATGCCCCAAACATTGTGTCGACACTGATGGGTTTTTACGGTGAAGGCCGGTGCTTGATCGAGGTGCTCAAATGGTTCTTGTGACATGTCCATGTGCATTTCGACTGCGCAAGCTCGCACAAAGCCTGCGCCGCGGTCTCGGGATCCATCTGGGGCGCAGCATTTTTCCTGTAAATTCTCCCTTAAAGATCATAAAATGGCTCTTCTGAGATGTCCAAGCGCATTTCGATTGCGCAGGCTCGCACAAACTGTTGGTCGCGGTCTTGGGATCGGTCCTCCTCCTCAACATCATCATCCTCAACCTCATCTTCCGCCACATCATCATCATCATCATCATCATCCACCTCATCTTCCGCAACATCATCATCCATCATCCTCCTCAACATTATCATCCTCAACATCATCACCTTCCTAGCATCATCCTCCACCTTCTCATCCTCCACTTCATCCTCCACCTTCTCATCCTCAACATCATCATCCTCAACCTCATCCTCCGCCTCATCATCCTCAACATCATCACCCTGCACCTCATCATCCTCAACATCATCATCCTCAACGTCATCGTTCGCAACATTATCATCCTCCTCACCATCATCCTCCTCCTCCTCGTCCTCATCATCATCATCATCATCATCATCCTCAACATTATCATACATTATTACATTATCCTCACACACACTGTTTGGGACCTCTTGCCGGCATATTCTTTTCCATCTTTGTCACTGTCTCATGGCGATGGCTGGCGCTGGTCCTGGTGATGGTGCTGCTGGTGCTCCTGGTGCTGCTGGTGCTGCTGGTGCTGCTGGTGCTGCTGGTGCAGGGTGTAATAACGTCCCTGACGACGTTAAGTCGGTTGCGCATAAGGGTCCATTTAAGTACGTTGCAGATTTTCGTTGAAGTTCAACAGGCTGTACAGAAGTGGGCAAAGAACCGGAAAAAATGTCAGCTTTGAAAGACGAAGTTGATGCGCCGCAAAGTCCGCCAACCCCGCTTGCAGAAGGGGGAGCGACAAGCAGCAAGGGGCAAGAAGCATTCATCACCATCACAGTGTCTGGCACTGGAGGGCCCACAGTTTTGGAAGCAACGTTCGGCACAGGTAGCTGCGGGCCCAAAGACTCCGTCCGGCCTTCACTGTCATGGTGTTTGGGACTGGCCAGCCCACGGTTTTAATTACCAGCAGCAAGGGGCAAGAAACTATCACCATCATGGTGCCTGCAACGTTAGGCACAGGCAGCCGCGGGCCCAAAGACCGTCCGGCCTTCACTCTCATGGAGTTTGGAACTGGCGAGCCCACAGTTTTATTTGGAGCTACAGTTTCTTACAGCTTCCGGAAGCTTCAAAGCGAAAATGTGGAGCTAGTTTCTTGTCGGTGCACAAAGCAACGTTAGGGACAGGCAGCCGAGGGCCGCGGGCTGAAAGACCCCGTCCAGCCTTCACTCTCATGGTGTTTCGAACTGGCGAGCCCACGGTTTTGGAGGCCTGCCGCTGCATTGGGAGCTAGTTTCTTACAGCTTCCGGGGGAGCTAGTTTCTTGTCGGCGCAGGGCACAGGCAGCCGCGGGCCCAAAGACCGTCTCCGGCCTTCACTCTCATGGTGTTTGGAACTGGCCACGGTTTTGGAGGCCCGGCAGCAGCGTTCGGAGCTAGTTTCTTGCAGCTTCCAAAGGGTTGAGAGCAGGAATTTGGTGCTAGTTTCTTGTTGGCGCAGAAAGCAACGTTAGGCACAGGCAGCCGCGGGCCCAAAGACCGTCCGGCCTTCACTCTCATGGTGTTTGGAACTGGCAAGCCCATGGTTTTGGAGGCCAGGCTGCTGGAGATCTAACTTTCAACTTTGTTCCAGGTTCAGCGACGAGCTTGTGAAAAGGCTTCAAGATACCATTCTAAGAACATACTGCAGGCCTCATTCTGCAAAATAATCAGCGGAGTCCAAGTTTGTAACATGCACTGACTGGTCCAACATGTCACAGCATTCGCAAGATATCCGCCGACTCCTGCCGACAGCAGGGGGAGCGCGTCAGATAAGAGGGGCCAAGAGATAGACCAAGAAGATAAAAAGCAAGAGGAAAGAGGCAAGAGCCAGCAAGACATGGAAACGCAAGCGGCGAAGCCAGCCTTTTGGTGGCTTGCGAGGTTGCTGGCATAGGCCCGTCCTTCAGTAGCATGGTGCCTCGGTGTGGCGAATGCAACGTCTTGGGGGCTTGAAAGCTTCAATTTGGGCCTAGCAGTTTCTTGCGCCACAACAGCGTTCACTTTTTCGACATCACAACTTCCAAAAATGCTCCTACCCTGGTGTGTTTTGTACATTTTGACTTGGAAATGTGCTTCGCGCCAACACGGCGTGCACTTTTTCGACATCTCAACTTCCAAAAGTGCTCCGAACGTGAGGTGTTTTTAGCTTTTTCACTTGCAAATGGGCTTCGTGCCAAAAGCCGTGCAATTTTTCATCTCTCATCTGGCCAAATGGCTCCGCACCCGCCGCTTTAGCGAGCCTACTTTTCGACCCTCCTGAGTCACAAATCATTGGAAACACACAGTGCTTCGCGGCTTTTCTACCTTTTCGCGCACCTGCGACCTGCATCGTCTTCTTTCGTCTGACTCTTTCTCTTCTCTGATCTTCTTGCTTCTTCTCTGCTCTTCTCTGGCTCTTTCCACCTCTGCTTTTCCATCCGTTTTCTGAAAAATGTGTAAATTTCCTCAGTGTCATTTTTTCCATACTTAGATTATTCCTGGGATGGCTCAAAAACATGGACAAGTCGCAGTTTACCTCAGTTTTGGGAAGTTAATCACATACGATGTAAGACTGCAAAGTTTCCGAAAGTCTTGCCCTTCGCACTTTTTCGCTTCACCTGGAGGTGCACGCTTGCTTCACAGCTTTTTGCCGTGGGTTTCCGGCGCATTAAGAGCAAGTTGTTAGTTACTTGAGAAAGTTACGGGCGTCGCATCAAGAGCGTGAGGAAAGTTCCAAGAGAATGTTAAGAGCGTAGCATCAAGAGCAGGTTGTGGGTTGATTGAAAAAGTTACAGGCGTAGCATCCGAAGCAAGTTGTATTTTCATTGGAAAAAAGCGTAGCATCCAGAGCAATTCCTAATTTGAGTAAGTTTAGGGCGTAGCATCAAGAGCTTGAGGGAAATGCCGAAAGTTAAGAGCGTAGCATCCAAAGCAAGTTGCACGTTGCTTGAGGCAGTGAAGAGCTAACACCAATATATTTTATTTATGAAAACGCGACAAAACAACACTCTCCCTTGGGATTTGGAAACACACATGATATCTGATAGAAGGCAGAAGAAAAACAGCAAACGTGCGTACGGTTTTCGAGCCGTGGGCAAGTTCTCGTCCATGCCCCATTTGCCAATATCATCCCACAACGATCGGTTCTGAAGCAAGAAAGAAATCGGGATCTATCAAGTTCCGTGGCAAGCAATCCCCAACTCTAGGCAAGACAGCGAGACCTCTTGGGGTACTGAATCAGAATACCTAAACCACCTAAGCAGTTGAAACACTCGCAGCTCTGCTAGCATGCCTGGATTCCAGATTGTTCCAAAGACTTGTCCAATTTGCAAACACGCTCAGCCAGAGATTCCTTTGAGACTTCACTGTAGCTCCACATCGAATGACCTGAGGCTCTCCTCCAGCGCTGCGCGTCCACCACGGAAGTCTCATCCACATCCGGCTTGGTGAAGTTAAAATAGGCAATAGCCACGAAGACCACTTGCATTAGGACATTCACCACAGCCAATAAAAGGGTCTGCAAAGATCCCATGGGACCCAAAGCTCCGGTGCCGATGAACATCACTAAATCCCATGTAGATTCGCCAAAGCTGTAATACTCGTTGGTCTGAGTGTCCAAAATTTCTTCGTTCACATCAGACATCTTTTCCCGAGAGATCTCGGTGATCTTTTTACTTTTCCTTCTTGCAGGTGAATGAGCTGCCATTGACCGCGGTGATAATCCCGTTGGCACATCTTTCATGCCAACCTCGCTTCTTGTCTGCAGCTCCAAATGTGGCTCCCAGGTCTCATCGTCCTCCGGCATCACAATGCGTGGAGGTGGCTCGGACTCGCTCCATTGGGGGCCTTTCTTCGCTTCAGGACCTGCTACCTCCAAGGGATGCCAATGCCCAGCATGGGGCTTGTTGAACGGTTGAACATCTCCTTTCTGTATCCTAACCTTTGACATCCCTTGGCACTTTATGTGGGGGATTCGGGGTATTTTTGTGGAATACAGAACGGAAACAGAGCACATGACATCGGAAGATCGGAAATAAAATCAGGACCAATCGTTGAAGGCAAAGTTTGTAAAGAAAACATACAGTATGGGTTCTTTTGGGGTGGATGTGATGATTGTACCATGCATGTTTGGAACCATCATCCAGGACCGCGGCAAAAAAAACTCTGAATTTGTAGGAAACTTTGGGAGTCACTTCTCCATGCTCTGATTTCTGTAACCCGATCACTGCGTTCCCAAACCACTCCTACACAGCACCATACCAAATTCATGTCAGGTTCTTCAGCAATAATATTCTTCCCATCACAAGCATGAGGTTTAAAAACATGACAGAATGCTAGAAGTCTTGTAAGCTGTAGGCACAATCATGTGTTCTCTACTCCCCAAGCAGTGTGGCCACACTTGGGGTTCTTATGGTAGTAGTTAAAGCCTGGGGTCTCCGGCGTGTCCGGCAAATGTGGTGACCCTTCCAGCACAAGAGTTCCTTTATCTTCCGTTTTCGAAGGAAGTCTCGCATGAAACGGTGGCCCAGAGACCTCGCTCTCATTGTGGTGCGCTCCTTATTTTGAGGTCGCTCGCGCAACCCTCCCGGCACTTTCTGCGTGTCAGTTCGCTCTCGCTGCGGCGCGGCGCTGATTTTGATCCTCAAGGAGGTCTTGTGCAGAGATCTTGCCAAGAGACCTCTGCTAGAGATGTTGTCTAGAGATCTATTAGAAAGAGCTTGCATGGAGATCTCTTATAAAGCCATTGTCCTGAGATCTTGCCAAGAGATCTCCTCGAGACCTTTGACAGAGATCTTATATAGAGAGCACAGAGCTTGTCAGGATAGATCTTGTACAGACATCTTGTACAGAGATCCTTTACAAATATCTTGCCAAGAGACCTCTGAGAGAGAGAAAGAGACAGGGGGAGAGAGAGAGAGAGAGAGAGAGAGGAGAGAGAGAGAAAGAGAGAGAGGAAAAGGAGAGAAAAAAAAAGAGAGAAAAAAAAAGAGAGAGAAAAAAAGAGAGAGAAAAAAAAAGAGACAGAAAAAAAAGAGAGAGAAAAAAAAGGGAGAAAAGAAGAGAGAGAAAAAAGAAGAGAGAGAAAAAAAGAGAGAAAAAAAAAGAGAGAGAAAAAAAAGAGAGAGAGAGAGAGAAAAAAAAAGAGACAGAGAGAGAGAGTTTGTACAGAGATCTCTTGCAAAGACCTTGCGTAGAGATCTTGCCAAGAGACCTCTTAAAAAGAGCGCTTATATAAAGACCTCTGAAACACACCTGGCAGTGAGATCTTGTATAGAAACCTCTGACAGACAGCTTGTAGAGATCTCCCAAAGAGATCTCTGACAGAGACCTTGCATAGACATCTTGTCTAGAAACCTCTGATAGAGAGCTTGCAGAGATCCATCGCAGAGATCTCTGACAGAGACCTTGCTGAGAGATCTTGTCTAGAAACCTCTGACAGGGAGCTTGGAATTTGTAGAGATCTCCCACAGAGATCTCTGACAAACACCTGGCTTAGAGATCTTGTATAGAAACCTCTGATAGGGAGCTTGCAGAGATCTCCCACAGAGATCTCTGACACAGACCTTGCTTATAAAGATCTTGTATAGAAACCTCTGACAGAGAGCTTGTAGAGATCTCCCACAGAGATCTCTGAAAGAGACCTTGCTCAGAGATCTTGCCTAGAAACCTCTGATGGAGAGCTTGCCGAGATCTCCCACAGAGATCTCTGACAGAGACCTTGCTTAGAGATCTTGTCTAGAAACCTCTGGTACGGAGCTTGTAGAGGTCTCCCACACAGAGATCTCTGACAGAGACCTTGCAGAGAGATCTTGTCTAGAAACCTCTGATAGAGAGCTTGTAAAGGTCTCCCACAGAGACCTTGCTTAGAGATCTTGCATAGAAACCTCTGATAGAGAGCTTCCAGAGATCTCCCACAGAGATCTCTGACAGAGGCCTTGCAGAGAGATCTTGTCTAGAAACCTCTGACAGAGAGCTTGTAGAGATCTCCCACAGAGATCTCTGACAGAGACCTTGCTTAGAGATCTTGTATAGAAGCCTCTGACAGGGAGCTTGTAGAGATCTTCCACAGAGATCTCTGACAGAGACTTTGCTTAGAGATCTTGCCTAGAGAGATCTCTGACAGAGAGCTTGTAGAGATCTCCCACCCAGAGATCTCTGACAGAGACCTTGCTTAGATCTTGTATAGAACCTCTGACAGAGAGCTTGTAGAGATCTCCCACAGAGATCTCTGACAGAGACCTTGCTTAGAGATCTTGTCTAGAAACCTCTGCCAGAGAGCTTGTAGAGATCTCCCACAGACCTTGCAGAGAGATCTTGTCTAGATTTCTAGAAACCTCTGACAGAGAGCTTGTAGAGATCTCCCACAGGGATCTCAGATCTTGTCTAGAAACCTCTGACAGAGAGAAAGTAGAGATCTCTCCAAGAGATCTCTGACAGAGACCTTGCTTAGAGATCTTGTATAGAAACAGCTGATAGAGAGCTTGCAGGGAGATCTCTGACAGAGACCTGTCTAGAAACCTCTGACAGTGAGCTTGTAGAGATCTTCCACAGAGATCTCTGACAGAGACCTTGCTTAGAGATCTTGTATAGAAACCTCTGATAGAGATCTCCCACAGAGATCTCTGACAGAGACCTTGCTGAGAGATCTTGTCTACAAAAACACAGAGAGCTCGTAGAGATCTCCCACAGAGATCTCTGACAGAGACCTTGCTTAGAGATCTTGCTAGAAACCTCTGACAGAGCTTGCAGAGATCTCCCACAGAGATCTCTGACAGAGACCTTGCTTAGAGAGATCTTGTACAGTAACCTCTGATAGAGAGCTTGTAGAGATCTCCCACAGAGATCTCTGCCAGAGACTTTGCTTAGAGAGATCCTGCCAAGAAACCTCTGATAGAGAGCTTGTAGAGATCTCCCACAGAGATCTCTGACAGAGACCTTGCAGCTATATAGATCTTGTATAGAAACCTCTGATAGAGAGCTTGCAGAGATCTCCCACAGAGATCTCTGACAGAGACCTTGCTTAGAAATCTTGTCCAGAAACCTCTGACAGAGAGCTTGCAGAGATCTCCCACAGAGATCTCTGACAGAGACCTTGCTGAGAGATCTTGTCTAGAAACCTCTGGCAGAGAGCTTGCAGAGATCTGCCACAGAGATCTCTGACATAGACCTTGCTTAGAGATCTTGTATAGAAACCTCTGACAGAGAGCTTGCAGAGATCCATCGCAGAGATCTCTGACAGAGACCTTGCTTAGAGATCTTGTCTAGAAACCTCTGACAGGGAGCTTGGAATTTGTAGAGATCTCCCACAGAGATCTCTGACAGAGACCTTGCTTAGAGATCTTGTTTAGAAACCTGACAGAGAGCTTGTAGAGATCTCCCACAGAGATCGCTGACACATACCTTGCTTAGAGATCTTGTCTAGAAACCTCTGATAGAGAGCTTGTAGAGGTCTCCCACAGAGATCTCTGACAGAGACCTTGCTTAGAGATCTTGTCTAGAAACTTCTGACAGTGAGCTAGTAGAGTCAGTGTAGGGGTCTCCCACAGAGATCTCTGACAGAGACCTTGCTTGGGGATCTTGTCTAGAAACCTCTGACAGAAAGCTTGTAGAGATCTCCCACAGAGATCTCTGACAGAGACCTTGCTTAGAGATGTTGTCTAGAAACCTCTGGCAGAGAGCTTGCAGAGATCTCCGAAAGAGATCTCTGACAGAGACCTTGCTTAGAGATCTTGTCTAGAAACCTCTGACAGAGAGCTTGTAGAGATCTCCCACAGAGATCTCTGACAGAGACCTTGCTTAGAGATCTTGTCTAGAAACCTCTGACAGAGAGCTTGTAGAGATCTCCCACAGAGATCTCTGACAGAGAGCTTGCTTAGAGATCTTCTATAGAAACCTCTGATAGAGAGCTTGCAGAGATCTGGCTTGGAGGCCTCTTAGAGGGAGCTTGTACAGAGATCTTTTACAGAGATCTTGCCAAGAGACCTCTTCTAGAGATCTAGTACAGGGACCTTTCATAGGGATCTCTTGCAACAATCTTGCCAAGAGGTCTCTTGCGGAGATCTGGCTCAGAGAGAGAGAGATCTTACTTAGGGATCTCTTGTACAGAGAGCTTGTCTGGAGATCCCTTACAAAGGGATCTTGCACAGCAGCTTCTACAGAGATCCTGACAAGGAGATCTTGCACACGATCTTCTAGCGTCATGTTCCTTGCACTACTGTTTGGAAATACTGCATGTGCGATTCTTTTGCAAAGAACCAAACCTGCCACCTGTATCCACCTGTTACATTACCATCTTTCAGAATCTTTCATCTTTGTTCCCCTTGCCTCAAGGCGTTTCAGCATCTGCTCCACTTCGAAGAGGCGATCATGGATTTGTGGTATCAAACGAGCCAACGCCACAGTCTCCTCGAGTTCCTCGAAGCGTTCATCGATGATCTGCAAAATGTCCGACTCGTTGGCGTGGGTTGCCTGTCTTTGAAACTTTGGCATGGCGGCGCCGCGGCGCAAGGGACGCTTTGCTTGAGTGAACGTGGCTCTGCGGCAAGATTTCATCAAACATATCAGGAACAGATCAGGAGCATCTCCAAGGTTGGCAGTGCAAGAAAAAGTGAGATGTTGTGAGAGCAACTGACAAAACATGACAAACACAGCATCACTGTCGGTGAGTCCTCACTAGTCAACCTGACCAATGAAGGGCATTTCATCCCGGCCTTTCCAATACCTCTCTGCTCCTCAAAAAAGAATGTCCCATGCAGCCTGCAAACTGTGCTGCTGTCACTGATGTCGGTTCTTTTCATGAGTGGTCAAATCGATCTAGGCTGAAAATAAGGGCCTATGATGGCCTATGTACACTCCTTAGAGAGTTCGAGAAACAAGTAGTCAGCTGTGTATGCTCAATTCCAGCCGCCAGGAGCCAGAATTCATGTGTTGTGTTTTCCGATGATCAGACACAGTCGTCGAAAAACATGCAGCTCACTTTCCCCAAAAAGCATCAAAAAGCAACATCCTCTAGCCTCTTTCTCTCAAGACTTTGCTGGATGACTGTTGCCTGGCAACCACAGACGGGTTCGGATTGAAAGTTTGGGCACCACAACAGAATTTGATCTTGACCATGTAGCCCAAGAGGTGAGTTTGGCTCCGTGAAAGATCAAGATACTAAAAAGGATAGGAAAAAAACTCCCTGCACAAATTTTGACAACATTTCACAATCCTGCTAGGAGCCATCGAAGCAGCTTTGACCCCAGCCAGTCCTCCATGGGTCTCCATTGCTCCATGTGCTCTTGGACCTCAGCATCCACCGTGCTGCGCGGGAAAAGCGAGACCCTTCTGCGGACTTTCTCGGGTCACCTGCGGTGTGACAAATGTCACGGCCGCGTTCGCTCCATTTGCTCCAGACAAACGTCCCTTGGAATCCAGGGAGCAGTTGCACGGAGAGAAGCTTTGCATGGGGCTGTACAGTTGCGCGTGGTCTTCAGCGATCCCTATTGTCTGTACATTCAAGATTGAGATTGCATCGAAGCGCTTACGCTTGATACGCACATGCAGACTCAGAATTATCAAAACTCAGGGGGTTGGCTCGATTCACAAAGGAGCTTAAGCCCCTGCAGATGCAGTCATGGACCAGGGATGTAAGCCACCTTGGTCAGCTGCGGCTTTGAGGACCAAGCTGACGGCACGAGGAACTCCACCAGCCCTGTCCAATCCTTCTGCCTGGACCTTCGCTGCATTCCGAAAGGCTGAAGCGCTGACATCCAACAGACGCTTCACAGCATGGCATACGTCCAGACGATACATGGCTGCCGCTTGGGATGCCTCATTTGGTGAAGCGATCTTGGGACGGTCCACCTTGAGACCAACACCCAAGCTAACTGCCTTGGCAGCATTCACCTCCTGATCTCCAAACCCCGGGCATACCACCACTGGGGTGGCAAAAGACAAAGCTTCCGTGAAACTGTTTTGGCCACCATGGGTCACAAAGACATCGACGCCACTTCTCAACAGCTCCACCTGGGCAAAGGAATTCACGCACAAAGCGTTGCTTGGAACCTGGACGTTCCCCAGCGCATCTGGCTGCCAGCCTAGGGCCGCAACCACCAATGCCTCCCCGGACGCATCAAAGGTCCCTGCCCAAACAGCGCGACAGAGATCCCGTCCGCTGATGCTTTGGCCATCGAAATCGGCGTCCCAACCGGCCACCTGATGGGAGCACAGCCTATTTCTGCAGCGTGTCGATTTTTTTTGGAGCTACGAAAAAAAAAATGGTCCCCTTGCCAAATGTAACTCCTTTAAACAAACACATGCACTGCAGGGTTGGAAGACCATTTATTTGGCCCACTCCCTCCTTGTCTCCACCTGTAATCACCGTGCCCATGCTGACCTGCCCAGCTGCGAACTGCGAAGAACAGCTGAATAAATGTGTGAGACAATGCTCAAAGTAGCTGTGTCCGTGTCAGAGAAGGACATGTCTTGACTCTTGATATAGTTTCAAAATGTTTCAAATGGTCTTGAGGTGAAATAATCTCAAATGTGGCCTTACAATCATGTGCTCAACAATACCAATAGGGCTTGGGCTCTGACAGCAACCACGCAACGACCTGCTGCTCGAGCTTCCCGCACTCGAAGCACTGCTGGATCCGTGCAAGGTGCAGAAGGCAAGAGCAAAGGACCAACAAATGCAAACCTGGCACAAGGTTTTGGCAAAATCAAATGCATCCCCTGCATGCCTTCAAACAAGCTTTCAAACAAATATAGTCATGACAAGGCATTTTCGATTATTGTCTAATTTGCATGCATCTAATTTGGATTGCTTTGGTTCACATTGCCTCGTGCCATCTTCTTCATAGGCTTTGCAGGTAGCTTCTGTCACTGGATCCTGCAGTTCCTCTGATGTGGTGACAAGCACCGTGTTCCCCAAGCAGGTGTCCAAGTAGCCATCTGGAAGAAGCTGTGTTGGTTTCAACGCCAAACCATATTTCTCATTGATACGCTGTGTGGCCTCCATGTGCGGGACGAAGCTCTGAACCAAAGGACCCGAATCATCTAGGGACATGGGTCGTAAGAGTGCGGGGCCGTGGTTGCACATTGCTCCTGGTCCAGCCAACGTCAGCACACCCACCGCAGGGATGCCCAAGATCTTTGCAGCCAAAGGTGCGGCTCTGCTGATGAAAATGGGATCGTAGATCAGCACATCCGGCTTCAGCTTCTGCAAGAAACGCAGAGTTCCTGGGAGTTCCATCTCTAAACTCACATTCAGGCATTTCAAGATGCTGAGGAATGACATCTCCAAACCCTGCTCTTCAATGATGCTGAACAGGGCAAGCTTTGGGATTTGTGAGTGTGAATCCTGCAACCCTCGGCCGGCATACAGCTCAGACTGAATGTCCATGGTGTTGTGAAAGACCGCACCCACGTCTTCGATTTTCTGTCGTGCGATCTCCAAACACACAAAGTGGACCTCGTGACCAGCTTCAACCAATGCCTTAACCACTGGTAGAGTTGGGTTAAGGTGACCCACATGTTCAGAACAATTGACGACGAAGCGCATTGGCATGAAGATGGACCCTACTTGAATCCTAGGGGGCGATGCTTGGCTCTTCTGGGCTCTGCTAGTCACCCAAAGCTTGTACTTTGAGGCGAAAGACAACGGACCAACAGGTACCACCAGGGCCATGCCGTCAACAAAAACATAAGCACGCCGAAGATGTGCGGAGATACTCCAACCAAGCAGCTTACAACTCTGCCAGGTCTATTGTCAAGGGACCATCCCGTCCTATGATTCAAATTCTTCTGTCAACAATTTTGGAAGTAGCAGATCCCTCAACCAGTTCAACGTACCTGATCGTGGACACAGAACACTCAAATCAGCAAAAGAAAACTGTAGTTATGGAAGTTGATTACCAGCTGGAAAAACTACGGAGGAAATGAGGAATGAGTTCTTACTTGCAATTTCCAGGAACTATTTTCGTGTATGTGCTCTCTCTATCCCTACTGGGGCTCCACACGGTCAAGGCACGACTTCCCTTTGCCCAGCAGGTCACTTTTCCTCGCTCCCACATCATGACGTCTGAAAACACCTTGTTATTCGACCATTGACCTTCACGATATGCGGAAAAATATGAAAAAAGACTTTGCGAAGTGCAAGATAAATATCTTGAAAATCATGAGCAAACCTGAGGTCAATTTCATTTCCATCTATCTACGGGGAAAAATCAAGGACAACATTTGCAGCATGAGTCATGTCAGTGTGTCAATTCTGAGTCAAATTGTTTATTTCTGGTCATGTCAGCACAAGGCAGACCAGGCCATAGCAACCACATCTGTCTCATATCATCGCATGGCATTCCATGGCTCCCAAGGTGTCCTGCTTTTCGTCTCTGCCTCCATCCTACGGGCTGTGCGGGAAACCACAAGTCAGCATGAATTCGCTGACCCGTGCGCTGGAATTTGCCTTGAAGTGGTTACGAGATGTTATTAATGCTTTTGGAAGGAGATTCAAAATCTGGACAAATGTAGGTGGGTTCGAAGGGCTGAGAGGGTATGCTCAAAAATAGATGAAAAACGTCTCAAGGTGTGATGCTTCAGGGAGTGGGGTTTAGCTGCTAGGTGTTGCACTGAAAATCTGACAGTTGAAACATGTTGAAACAATACAGGTGCGGAAACTCCTGTTGCAAGAGGCCATCTGAAACGTCGGTTTAGTTTGGGAATGTCCGTTTTGTACCGAATGTAGCATGAGACGTTGGATTTCGTGTGGCTAAGTCGGCTAAGTGGCTATTTGAGAACTGGGCATGTGCTTCAAGCCCGAGTGGTTTCAGAGGGAGGGAGAAAGAAAGAGAGAGAGAGAGAGAGAGCGAGCGAGCGAGCGAGCGAGCGAGCGAGGGAGGGGGGGAGAGGGGGAGAGAGAGAGAGAGAGAGAGTGCCATGGTGCTGGCTTCCATTCAGCACAGGTTCAACGGACATTAGTTTCAGCCCTTTTAGATCCTTTTAGATTTGCAGGTTTTGCATCAATATAGAATTTTGGAGGACCTGGCAGGTGCTGATGCTCAAATGCATAATGTTCCGACTATCGTCACACAGGCAGAGCCCTAGCACCTGGCTTTGGGCCCATCACTGTGAGCGCGGCCTTTGCATCCGAACGAAACAGGTTTTGAGCACATCAAATCTAGCAAAATCATGAAACATGTTGTGCACAGCTCATCACGTACCAAGAGCTTGCAGCCAACCTTCTTCAGCCATCTCTTTTAATGCTGTCATTGATCATGCATCATTCATGCTTCATTTGAATTCCCTGACCGCGTGACCATTCGCAACTAAGCCTATCAGCCTATCAACCCTATCCCTGCTGGTATTGTCTCATCTCTTGGGCCCCAGCCCTAAACACTGCTGCTAAAGTCAACCGATCGTTCCGGTGCGAAGTTGGTCGACGAGCCTGTCGAACTGCGCCGAAAAGATGAAGATGAAGATGAAGATGAAGATGAATCGTAATTTGCACTAATTTGCCACACTTCTGGCAGCACAGAGCTTGTTTCGAGTCCGGTGCAGCAAATCTTACCCACCTCTGAAATACATGGGGCGGCTGATGGCAAGTGGCCTATCCTCCAACAGCCCATGCGTGACAGGGACAAGGAGCCACTGAACACAAGCACCGCCCGTCCTCCCATCGCTGTGGCGTACAATCTCCGGGCCAAGGATCGCCATCTCAAAGAATTCCGTGTTTCTTTCATGTTTCTCTCATCTGTCCATAGTTGAAACTTGAGGGGGGAAAAAAAAAAACATGGAGGTTGAAATTCCCTGTCAATTTGCTCAGGAAGTACTGCTTCATGGCGCGTTTTTGACACTTGTTCTTCAAACCAAAGGGAGTGCTCGTCCGTAGTTCTCTGGATCATAAAGTTCATGCCTAGTGTAGGTTTAGCTGGCTTGAGCACAGCTCAGCCTGGCTTGAAGTGAATGCGCGAATGAACCTTGAATGACCCAGAGTTACCTTTGCTTAAAGATTGTCGGAAGATGAAACTATTGCCGAATTCTAGGCTTTAAGTGCAAATGTGCAATGCCTTCAGCCTTGCTCCACGCAAAAGTCCGACGAATATACTCTAAGGATGGAAAGCAAAGCAAACGTTGATGCCATTGGTGACCGTTGACAGAGTTGGATTGAGATGGCACAAAGTCTTATTCTCCAACATACCGCCTGTAGACTGTAACAAGGACTCCATTGATCCACGAGCAAACCAGGGTGAGATGAGAACTTGCAATCCATTGCCACAAAAGAATCACCTCATTGGTACCTCATAGGAACACGTTAAGAACGCATTGCCCACGTTCCCTGCAGCACGACCTTTACTTCCGATGCAGTTCTGCGGCAGAAACAGATTTCTCAACTTTCCCAGAGGTAGAGTGACATCACCTAGGACTGTTGAAGCTGACTGGTGAGTCTAAGTGGTGACGTGCCAAGGGCGATGGGGTTGGAAACAAGAATTGGCATGCACGTCCGGCGCCTCCGGCGCGTCCTGTTGTTTTCCATCGGGTGGGGAAGTTTTCAGGCACAGGGAGGGGTTTAGCTGGAAACATGGAGTTGGAAAGGACAGTATAAGTATTGGGGCGGGGCATGCTGGGGAAGGGAACCTTTGATAATGAGCGGTGTTTCAAGGAGCACCGCGATGCTAGGACATTGTGCAATGGTGAGTGCAGGAAGAAATGGTGTGTTAAAGTACGAAGGATAGAAAAGTAGGATCGAGATTGGTCAGGAACTGCCAAGTGCCATCCACTCCCAAGACCCGTCGGAAACGCTCCAGGAGCCTAGGCCGAAGTTACAGTATCCCCTTTACTTGTATGTTTCACGCAATTCGTGCTTCCAGAGACGAATCCTTGATAAAGCAGGAGCAACTCCAGCTTGCTGGTGATGTCGTAGCTTAACTTCGTGCTCAAATAAGTTGCATTCAACAGGTTTGTCCTGCAATAGGATATTGAAAGTCTCCTATGAAGTGCAAGCAAGTGACATTCCACAAAAGAAGACTTGCAGCGGCTGCCAATGCATTGGATTTCTCTTCCGCTGGTGCAGGCGTGGGGCAATTCCTCGGCACGGAAAGAGATACATAGTAACTGTAATCATAGTATATTAATGTATGTTATTTTATATCATGGATGTTGACCAGCACTTGGAATTTCGAAAACAATTTTGCAATTCAGTTGGAATATATATATATATATGTAATATGTATATCCCAGTTTCAGGCCTATACTAAAAACAAGAACAACACCTCACTTAGATTTTGCCGCTGAAAAAATGGACTGCAGCTTTACCTTGCATACTCTGACCGGGACATCCCGCGAAAAAAGGAAACAACAAAGACGAAAAAACTTGATAGGGGGTCTTTCAAATGAATCGTTGCTTAAGCTACAGCTATTATATATATATAGTTGAAGCAAATGATAGTCTGGCTGAATGTCACTTTAGGTGTATGTAACAATAATATAAATATGTAGCGAGAGAGTGCTTCCAGTTGCCAGCTACCTTAATCCCTGTGAAGATGTTCCGCCATCAGCGTGACACATCTTTCACGATCCCTGAGAATTTGCTGCACTAAGTTGCTCTAAAGCCAGGGCCAATGACTCTGCAAGAGATTGGCTCAATGTTGAAAAGACTTGCAGCTCACATCACATCTTTGCATCCCCCATGAGCTTTAGCTCTTTTCTATTCTTTTGTGACCAGCTGAGGCAGCTGAGGCTCTCTTTCTTTATTCTCTTCGACTTTTGCATCATTCCTTAGAGCCAGCTGCTTCAGCACAGCGGAAGATGAATGTAAAATGTAAAATGCACAAGCTGGAAATGCCAAGCTACAAGTGTCAAGAGTCTGCTGCAAAAGTGTCCAATCAACGTCAACACTGAATAATTCATACCAAAGCTCCCCAATAGCTGTCGCCTGCCTTGTGACCATGTCCAGAACGCTGAACAGCTGGCGCGACAGAATTCTCTCTGCCCCCCTCCGTGTTCTACTTGCAAAGCCAACAACATCAGTTGCAGCTCAAGTCAAACTCAGATCTAACTGAGACCAATTGGGCCCATTGAGAGGATGAGAGCAAATGAGACCTCGGACCTGCCATGCCCTGCCTGTCCAGTAATGGTAGACATGGATCTGGTCCGTTTTTTCGTCATACCTCAAGGAGCTAAAGGAGACCAGTCGTGATATTGCGGCATAGCGGTATTGCACGGGGGAATCGCAACTGCTGCAGCACTGTCAGAGGTCCACATCGTGCTGGCTGCAGATTTAGTGCGCACTTGCTGCTCCAATGGTATTTGGGAACCGCTTTGTTGCGCCAGTTTTGGAATTGTGTGGTGCATGGGTTGTGTGCACAGCGTCTTACACGGAGTTCCTCTTCATCGCTGTGACAATAGAAACTGCGAGGATGCGTGTTGCGTGCGATTTTTCAAGTTCTTCCTCAGCGGCACTTTGGCTGTTCTCGCAGCAACGTACTCAACGCGAGCAAACAAAAAAGTTGCCTTGTCATCTTCAGGATTACTGATGTCTACAGCTGGAACACAAAGTCATTCCAAAGGGTCCTGAATGGTTCAACTATGTTCAACGCAGAAACGTTACAAACATTGGTGTCACTGGTGGAAGGAGCATTGCACCAAGAGATAAAGCTCCCAACTCAGCAAGATTGAAATTCAAATTCCAGCATCTTGTCCCAGAAAAAAAAAGTTTCAGTACAGGGTTTCGTTGTTGGCACTCAAATCACTCACTTCGACACCTTTTGAGAGCCTGGCCATCCACACTCCCACTTGGGTTGCCTCGGACAGTTCATGTGTCCATGGCAGAAATCTTCCTCTGGCCATATCTTGTCGATCAGGGAAGAAGTGCATCCAACCCCTGTCAATACGATCCCAGTCTCAATCTTTAAACCAGAAATTTTGGGTCTTGAAAACTAGAAAACACAACCTGTTCATTGGAGCTGGCAATCCCTCCCATGCTGATCCATGTTCGTCCACACCAACTCTACGAAAATTCCCTCTCCAGCCAAGACACCTATTCCAGTCGGGCACATAAAATTGCGCTTTCTTTGTGCCTTTCGTGCATTTTTCCTCATCAGCCGAAATGCGAGCAACAGCAGCTCAAGCGCTTATTCTGAGACCCCAAATAACAACCACATCAACCACAAACTTGCAAAAAGTCAGCAACACGATGTCTGCCCGCTTTTTTTTGGCACTCTGCCAGGTTGCCTTCATCTTCTTACCCGTGTCAATCTGGCTGATCTTCCCAGTCCACATCCTTGGCCAGGAGAACCAACCCAATCATTGGATGGCGACCAAATGCAATTCATTCAGTTCATACGTGAAGTACATCAACGGTAAAATCACAAAGTGGTGAATAAAGTCTATGCATGTCTATATATATA
>Ga0126342_10002739_pt1 | contig 28048 bp, 28 predicted proteins | sample Cyp1metagenome_FD_92528 | JGI IMG/M metagenome (GOLD analysis project Ga0126342, IMG submission 92528) | Coral microbial communities from Lord Howe Island, Old Settlement Bay, Australia - Cyphastrea 1 metagenome | ecosystem: Host-associated > Invertebrates > Cnidaria > Coral ... | reverse complement strand
TTCTGAAGCTTTTGAAGCTTTGAAGGGGCCATGGAAAAGGACAAAGCAGGCACCGGGCCATGCTGCACACCTACGGTGATCCCGGGCGCCGCCCCGCCTAGGCCAAAGTTAGGCAGGGGTCGGCGGATATGAAGAGATATAAGGAGACAAAAGGAGATATGAGGAGATATAAGGAGATCTGAAGAGATGTGAGGAGATTTGAAGAGATATGAGGATATATATATATATATATATATAAGGATACATGAAGAGATATGAGGAGATTTGAAGAGATCTCAGTAGATCCGAGGAGATATGATGAGATATGAAGAGACCGGAAGAGATATGAAGAGGTATGAAGAGATATGACAAGATATGAAATGATATGAAGACTAGATTGCAATATATGGCAATGGCAAGGTATCACAAAGTATGGCAAGGTATGGCAAGATATGGCGAGGCAAATTGAGGTGATTGCAGGTGCTTTCCTGCTTGGGCATGTCCAATTGGCCTGTTCAGCCTCGGATGACGGCAGGTGCGTGATCGGTCTGGAGCATACCGGGGAGTTGGCATTTGCAACGCAGGCTGCGGGGAACCTTGCTGAGTTTGGTCTTGGATTGGAGAAATTCTAGTCTTCCAGGTGTTTGTTGTGTCTCAATTATTCTCAATTTGTGAACTGCGCGTGCTTCCGTTGCAATTGTCAAAGTGTCAGGACCACAAACCCGATGTGATAAAGGAACAGGCGAGAACGGGGATTCATGTGCCATCAGGTTGAGGTGAACGGCATCTCGGTTGTAACCTCGGGTAGCTATTGGTCAGGCAAGGATCCAAGCCTCTGGCGGAGAGGCTGGATTGCGAGATGAGTTGCTGGGCAAAATCGTTTCAAACCTGTGAAAATGCACCACAAAAATAGCATCCTGCGTCAGGTTAGGTCTGAAATCTATCCAGATGGATGGGTAGCAAGAGCCTCAACTGTACAAAAAATTCTGTGTCAAGACCTTGAATGATTGACAGCCAACCTCCCAGACCTTTGAATGATGTAGCCTTGTACGAGACCATACGAGACCCTTTTTAGCTACATCTGAGGTGCACCGTGTGTTTGCTGAAGGGAAGGACGCCTTTCAAGTTTGTCTTCCTTCGATCCACGCGCTGAAAGTATGCAGTCACACCATGTCACAGGACTTTCCTGGCTTGTGCAAGAGAGAACCTTAGAGCACTGCAATTTTGCTGAAAGTAATTAATTTGTCAACACAATTTCATTCTCCTTATTATCCAAAACGCTCCTTATCCAAGAATCGCGGATCAGGTCACGAACAATTGGCGATCTCATTGCCAAGGAGAGGTTTTGAATTCCCACTCGCATGTGACGCGTTTTCACTACCCCATTGCATGAAATTTAAATAGATAGGATAGAGGAGCAACCATGTTCTGTAGATTTCTCCCAACATCTCCCAACAACGTACTCGTACTCTATGTATTTACATGCATTTACGTGGGGTATCATTACTACCATGGGCAAGACTAGCAGCAGGAATTTGGAATGTCACAAATTATAAATTACAAGTGACAAATCGCTTTTTGCTTCCTAGTTGTGATTTTGCTAAGCCCAGAGAGAACGAGAGAGAGAGGTATGTTCTAATTTTGAATTGAACCCACCGGTTGGGACTTGCACTTGCCCTCCAGAACTACGGCGTCATTGGGGTGCCGGATGTGTCAGTTACAGAGGCTCTCCGAAATGTCTAAGACTAGTTTTGCACTTGGTTGACAGACGCTTCTCTGCTGGGAATCTGGGGCTTCCAAGGTGAAACTTGGGTTCAAACCTTTCATGGTGCTAGCAAGTTCCTTGGCCTGCATTTATCAGAATCGCAAATACAGGCACAATCAGTTGCTGTCTCAACATGCAACTTCCTAAATTTGATGTACAAATATATATATATATAGAGTTCAGCGTGGAGTGGTTGGATACAGCATGAAGAGCAACTGAACTTTGCAGTGAATCGAGGTAACTTGTTGGATATTTGCGGCCAGGTGATGGCATTTGGGAATTTGTAGATTCTGAGTTTGTTGTGAAGGCCAGCTCGTCAGCTCCAGTGTACATATCAGAGAATATCATTCCAGTTCACTGCATTTGTGTTCATACAAATGCATTTGGTTGGTGTCACCTTGGCATGCGCTGAGGCCATTGCAAAAATCATATCATCTGATGGGCCCACGAGGACTAGACTTGACAGCTATGGTGATGACGATGACTCTTGCTTTGCCGAGCTCTGGCTCTCGGATTGAAGCATTATCAGTTTTTTTTTCCCAGACACACTCTGAACATGTGCCATTCTCATCCGGCTGTACCGGACGGCGGAGAAACTTCAGCGCGAAGCTCGCAAGCGCTGGAAGCAGGACGGAGTTGCACAGATCATGGACAGTAGTTTTGCCACTTGTACATGTCATGCGGGGTCATACATGGTCACAAGTAATACCATGTTTTTGTTCTGTGTAACAAGTAACAAGTGTAGAGGGAGCAGTGCAGCAGAGCGTTGTTGAAATCCTTTTGCACTTGAGGAGGAAGGCAGCTCATGTGACGCCCTGCTGGCCAGTTTTTTTCTAATCAACCAATCTTTTGCAGTATGGCTTTGCAGTAGTATGGTTTTCCCAATTCGATCCAACTGTGGCCACATGTTCAGGATACCACAGCGATTCTTATCCAGCTTGGCTGACTACACAATGGATGATGTACAAGACCAAAGGCGTGAAATTGATGCTACATACAGCTGCACGGAAGGCAAGCGCACATGAGGAACTACATGCAATTCCTGACCCGCTGTGCGCTTCTTTCTTCCGGTGGCGATTTCAGAGGGACCTACAACACCGTCTATTTCCTCGAGCCGTTTGACAGCTGGATGGCCAACAAGGCTTCCCCTATCCATGTGCTTATAGTAGAACTTATGGTGGAAGCCCGTGCCTGTTGAGCTCAGAATGAGCATTGAGCGCATGCACCAAGCAGGCCTTTGCTGGAGACAATTTGCCTCACGATGACTATTTTTTGCCTTGTGACCTGAGCTGCTTTCTCTTTGAAAACTGTGGCGCAGAAAAAACGCAGCGCACAACATGAAAGAATCACCAACTTTTGGCAAGCGCTGCTCTGCTTCAGCCTTTGATTGCCAGTTTGGTTTTGTGGGTGTTTTTGAACCACTAACTGTCGCTAACTATGTTTTCCTGGCCCAGATACGAAGAACCATGAGCAGAAGTTACATCACCAGAATGACAAAACAGGTTTCCGGGAAGTACTGTGTAATACTATTCCCAGTGAAAGCTGATGAAAATAATGTAGCTCCACAGAAAGAACTCCTTCATGGATCAGGGCTTTTCCAGTAGCCGGCAAAAATCTCATCCTTTGACAACACAGCAACCCTTTGTCCGAATATATCACTGCATTTGCAAGGCGCCAACATATCAAGGAAGATGGCACCAGTTCAGTATTGTATTGGATAAAACCAGCCCCCTGACAGGATGGCCAAATCGAAGGTGCGAACCTTGCAAAGCTTGCAAACGTGGAACAATCTCGTCCAATGCATGTCACGTTGATAGGAACAGCAGCCTCTTGAAGTCTCAATTCAGCAAGTTCGGTCAGAAATCGCAACATATCACTGTTGACACTCTCGCGTACATTTACTTGAGACACGGATGACTCTTTTTTCCGCGACTTTCTGAATCTTTGGGCTCAAGTGTTTGCAAAGAGAAGAGTTGCCTGTTGCTGTGGTCTTTGGCAGATCCTCATGCCGGAGAATCCGCGACTAGAGGCTGATGGGCTTCCCTCAGTTGACTTTGCCATCAGGTCGCCCAATGTTGAGGAGACATCGTCCGACGATGAGGGGCCCTCTCATGTAGAAGGTAGACCTGATAGGGCTTTGAGGGAGGCTGGTGAGGATGGTGAGGCTGGTGATGGAGGTTTGGGTCGCTACATTGATGACATTCAACTCACTGAGATGGATGGTCCGACTCCCAGTTCACCACCTGAGAAGTCCAGGGGCGTGCCTGGATCACCTTCTCCATTGCAACTTGAAGGCACTGAAGGTCCTCTGGCTCCTGAAGCTGGACCCAGAGCACCGCTCCATACCATGCCATCACCAGTTCGAGGACGCCGATCCCTTTCGCCACAGCGTGTTAAGGGGCCTGTTGACAGACCAAACAGTTATGGACAAGGAAGTAATGACCTGATGGATGACAGTATCATGGGATTGTCTCCTCGCACCGAGGAATCCATGGACTACCTAGCTTCGTTTTTCCAGGATGGCCACTGTCATGTCCCCATGCGAGTCCCAGCAGATGATGAGCTACTTGAGGAGCCTTCTCGGCAGGAGAGGGACTGCCACTCCAGCCAAGATGGAATCATGCGCTGCTGTCAGCATGGTGTGCCATGCACTGCCTCTTACCCAAGCCCAGATGCACCAGCCGGGCCTGGCGGTGTAGGAGGACCACATCCTTCTGGCAGGTATGCACATGACACAGCTGCAGGTTTGGAAAGCACTGCGCATCCAAGTGCCACAGAGCCGCCTCCACCTGTGGCAGATCCGCATGAACTTCGAGCTGGAGTGCCTCGCATTCCTGCTCCAACAGCTCACCAGCCTGCGGCCGAACTCCCAAGCACCAGTCTCAGCTCAGGTCGACTTAGCCCGGTGCATGTGCGAGCTTACCCTACTCCATCAAGGGCTCCCATTTTTGCCCAACCAGGCAGGACAGGGGATGGACCCGCACCAGAAGCACCGGCACATGGGGCTGGATACATGGCAGATGCTTCTTCTCAAGGAGCTGCACCTGGTGAGACAAGTGGAAGACCCAGGCCATTTGCTCCAGAAGGGCTGGGACCTGACTCCACCCACAGCGGAGCAGGACTGCCAAGTGGAGTGCCAGGTGCAGGACCACATGGAGGAGCCCCACCACATGGAGGAGCCCCACCACATAGAGGAGCCCCACCACATGGAGGAGCCGCACCACATGGAGGAGCCCCACCACATGGAGGAGCCCCACCTGCAGGCCCGCAAAGTGCAGGACCTATACCAGCAGAACCTGAAGTATCGGCACACTTGAGAACAGAAGGTCAAGTTTTCCCTGCAGTGCCCATGCAAACTGGTCAACGCCCGCAGGCGACTTTTGCAAATCCAATGGCGGCTGGCTTCCCTCCTCAAAGTTGGGGATATGCTGGTCCACCTGCATCACAGGGCTCTATCAATCAGGGAGCATACCCATACAGTGCGATGCAGCCTGGGTATAGCACCGGTCAGAGGGTGCCACCCTTTCAGCAAGATTTGTCTGGTGCCTTGCCAGCTGTGCATCCCAGAACGCTTGGATTCTCAGGAGCTGGACAGGCTTTGAGCCAGGGACCAATGGCACCACCAATGGCACCACCAATGGCACCACCGATGGCACCACCAATGGCACCGCCAGTGCCTGCACCTGTGCATGCACCAAGCATGACCGTGCCAGCTGTCCCGCCAGCCGTGCCGCCAGCTGTGCTGCCTGCTGCTGTGCCACCAGCTACAGCAGCTGCCCAGATTCCGTTGCCCACTCATGGGTCTATCGGAGTGCATCCTCAACCATCATATCCAGCGAGACCTGTGCAGATGGGAGTGGCACCAGGGCATGCCGCAGTTGCCAGTGAGCCAGCCGTGCCAGCCATGGGATTGCAAACAATGGGGCGAATGCCCGAGGAACTTGAAGCACCAGAAGGTCAAGGGCACCCGGCGAGATCAGGAAGTGGTATTCCTCCAGCCCTGGCTCCCATGGCTGCCACCCCGGCTACTGGAGTTCCACCAGTTGAGGCTGCACCCAGAAGAACAGAAGCACCTGTCCCTGAGCAGGCTGCACCAGCCCATTCCAGCCAACCGGCTTCAGCACAAGCGCCGCCATTTGGTACGCAGTCCTCGTCGCAGCAGACACAAGGCCAATTACCTCACGTTCCACGTGATGAGGCAGATCAAGACCAGCCTTCCACCCCGGATCTCAGCCAGGGTCAGCTCTTCCTGGACCACGAAGAGGGTGGTGATATGAGGGATGTGCGCAATGACATGGGAGGTGCTGACTCCCCAAGATATGAGGCAGAGTCACCCTTGGCGCCTTCAGGTGTGCCCGACGAACAGGCTTCTCATCAACTTGAAACACCACCTCCAACAGTGCAAAGGATGGACCAGGGACAGCAGACGACACCGGAGAAGACGCGAATGCCAAGAAGGCAGCGAGCTCAAATAGATCCTGTTCGATTGCCAAGGGATGGCGAAGTCAAGCTTGTGCCGGTTGATATGGATGAGGTTCGCAGCTGCAACCAAGCAGAAGGACGGCCGAAGCGAAAGCAGATGAGGGTGTTGAGAGGCTGGCAGAATGAACGAGTTGTGTATGAGCGGGTCCCTGGATCCGCTTGCCCAACGATTTGCAAAGTCATGGTAGCACAACCAGTGGTGAACGATCAGTACCAGGAAGCAATTCCATTGGAACTCCACCTTGGAGAGGATGCTTTGAGGTATGAAGCCAGCCCCATGAAAGACAAGGCCTTGAGCCCATTGCCAAGCAACGGCTCTGACTACACCTACATGTTTGGACAGAGTGAAGAGGAGAAGGTTTCTACCTTTGGGGAGGATCCAACGGATCCAACGGATCCAATGGAGCCAATGGAGCCAGAGCTGCCAGAGCCAGAGGAGTTGCCAGAGCGAGGCTCAAAGAGGGCAAAGACGGCTCCAAAGACGGCCAAGTCTCGCCGTAGCTCTCGCCGCCATGTTGAGATGGCAGCGGAGGTGGGCACTGCTGCAGCTGCAGCCACATTTGAGGCCACCCCGCCACGTCCGCGGCCAAGCCACACAGCAAATGGCTTTGTGCGTGTTCCAATTGCGGATGGTTCCACCGATGCTTGTGAACTCCGTGTTGGTTTGGACAATGGGAATTGGATGAGCTGTGACATCAACATCCCTCCGCGCTCCTTCAACACGCCGGAGCAGCTGGCAGAGACTCGCTCTCTTCTGATTTATGTGATGCATTGCCAGGATGGGACATTTGATGCCCAGGTCGACCAAGATATCGTGACCCTCGCAACAGGCAGCTCAATGGTCATTCGTCCTGGGCAAGAATATTGCCTCAGGAATGGCTCTGACCACGTGGTCGCGGAGTTGAAGATGACGATGATTAATTTGTCAAGGCAGTAAATTTGATATGCTGAGCCTGCTTTGGATGAGACATGCACCTCAAGGGGTCAGGGTGCTTTGATTTGTGGAGAGCGACATCTTTAAATCTTTAGGGGTTGCAGGCTGTGAAAGAAGAGCGAACAGCTGCTAGAGTTGCTGGTGGACCGACAGTGCAGACATGAGTCCATGAGGCATGTTGCATGCTGGAACCTTCCTTGTGCTTGAGCAGTGGTTGGGGAGTCACTCTGCTGGGTTTGAGTGAGCCAAGGTCGCAAACATGTCCATGAAGTCCAGGTTCACTCAGTCGGTCCTGGCCTTACATAAACTTCGCAATATTCGGCAACCTTTTTGGTATATTAGGGCTGGTACGCATGATGCTCGACTGGAATGTTCTGAGTTCCAGATTCCAGACATTCCATCCCGGCTGCCTTGAGGATACAGAGCCAATGTTGCGGAATCTAAGCGCCATGAAGTGGGAGGACCAAGGATAAGATTTAGCCATGACGCAAGGTGCATTTGACCATCAAGTGACCAAGTGACAGAATTTTCAGAGACAAATCATGGTTGCAGCACTTGCTTGAATGTCTAAGGCTGCAGCAGTGGGGCAGAATGCTGATGGTCCGCAGGGCTTTTTATCATCTCTTCGTTTTGGAGGACAAGGCTAGGTGCGAGGGTGTGGTTTTTTGTTTGCAATTTGTGTGCAGTTCATGCCGTTCATGCCATTTGTTTGCCCTTGTCCAGGTTTTGCTCAGACCAAAGCCTGGCTCGCTGGCGATGAAGTTTCTACTTCCAGAGGATTCAAAGTTTCCTGCCGGTCGTTCCCAGTCTGCTGGTCATCCTGTTTGTCGCCTGTGGTTTCACAGTGTGGGCAGGAGTCAGACTCACGGCCAAGCTCGAGTTCCAACTCTGCTACAGCAAATGTTCTAGCCTCAGTGTTCCTCGGATAGCTAACACATCATGCGCGGTCTTGAGAGAATCGAAACAAATCGTGCTACATCGCACTTTCACAGTTGGCGATGCTAATATGGGTCTGTCTGAAAATGGGGTATGCTCCCCAATGTCTATTTTACTAGGTAGGATTGCAAACAATGAGCTGAGGCATCGGGACAAGTTGGGAAGATACGTGCGACACTTGGGCCATCCTTATCTATCAGGCCTTAACAAAGCTTCCAAGCTGTTTGAGGTGCTGGAGCTGACCGGCTGGGAGCAAAAGACCAACGAATCACATCAAAAGACCAGAGACTGGGATCAAAGGCCTGTTCTGGAGATTTGGAAGCTCTTCCTTCTTTGAAAATCGAATGTTACAGGGAGTGAGTTAATAAATCGATGATGAAATGGCATCAGACTTGTCAAGGCGCAGCCGGTGCCGGCAGTGTCACTTCCAGTTCTTGCTGGCCACTTTCAGAAGAAACCCGGCAAGATCAGTCTCTGAGCCGAAGCCATGGAAATGGAAACATGATGAAAAATGGTTGATGAAACATGATGAATCATGATGAATGAATTGATCAGCCCAAAAAAAATCAGGAGTGGCTGGTATGCACCCTCGAGTTCACCAGAGTCATTCTCCAAGAGCTAAGCGTCGCCGTGAAGCCAGTGAAGCTTGAGACCAGCCCTATCCAGCGCTGAGTTCTGCCAAGGCTTGACCCCAACGAGAGAGCGGCCAAGGACTGATTCTTCTTGCATTTTGCTCAAGTTCTCACATGGTATTGGTTTGTAATGGTTTGTAATGGTTCGTATAAGGGTTGCATTGGTACAATATGGTACAATGAACCAGTCTGACAGGCCATTTTCAAATTGCTCAGCGTGCCATACCATGGTGCACTTCAAGAAGGTGGATCTGGTTGAGGAACATTTGTGGTCAGAAATTTTCCATGACAGTGGCTGGGAACTTGGCAGGCCATTTGGATCAGATTTATCGGCACCACAGGACATTGAGTCACAAGCTGCAGCAAAGCTGATCTGCATGAGTTTTGGCGCGTTTACTCTTGGTGTGTTTTGGCGAGGATACAGTGGAGAATAAAGATGTCAGCGACGAATCTTCGCACGAGCCTGACTGCGTTTCTTTGGGAATGTAACTTAATTGGTGTCAGTTTTGAGGCTTCATTCTTATGCGGCATGGTGAGAGCTCTTGGGCTGTTACTCGAGGATTGCAGCAGAGGGTTGAAGAATGTATTATGATTCTGTATTTTGTGTATACTTATTATACAGTGCTTGGAAGCTGTTTTCATCACTGGAGGAGACAGCGCGGATTCACCACCAGGGTCGCCAATGGCCTGGGGCCCAACCTATGCAGGAGATAGCAGGAGTTCGGTGGCAAGGTCATGGCATCATTTGATGCCAATGTATGCTACAACATCTTATATCATCTTATAACACAGACGCATTGGTTGCATATTCATAACATTTCATAACTAGAGATTGACTGAAGTAGGGCAGCTGGTGATGCCTGTTAATCATGCTGTGCAGAGGAAGAGGTGAGGTCGGCCGAAAGACAGGTAGATGATACTGGTAGAGGAACAGATGCAGACAGACTTAGATAGTCAGTTCTTGCAAGATCTTGCAAGGCAGCGCATGCCAGAACTCTGCGGCCAGAGGGATGGTCGCAGGCCCTTTGCCGGGATTGGCATGGATTGGCATGGATTTGCATGGATTCCGCTATTTGCTTGCTTGGTTCAAGAGCCAGGGCTATATCCATTTTGCCCTTCAGGTGACTCGCACCGCTTGGACGCTACGATTGTGCATCTTGTTTGCGATGTTCACAAGAGTTATATATATATATATAATATATATATATATATATAACCATATGAATGAGATGTATGTAATATTTGATTGCGCTGGAGAGAGATAGAGAGCGAGAGAGGGAGAGAAGATCTTGAATCCACACATTGCTTCCATAGAGTCATTCCCAGGTCAAGAGTGGCAACCGGAGGTCTTGCTGACAAGCAGTTTGCCATGTTGCAGGTCTGTCACTCAACGTGATAGGACACTCCGATCCTTCAAGGTAGTTCAAGTTGACACACATGCCTCCCGATAGGCAAACAATTGAAAGAGTCCGATCCGTGTTGGATGACCCTGACTTGAGAGATGGTGCGCTTCTTGGAACTCTGCTCGAAACATCTCGAAACTGCATGTTGACACAACATTGCGCTTTTTGTGCAACATTGCGCTATGCCGCTGTGCCATGATGAGGTGCTGTACCCGGGGCTATACAGGCTCCACGGTCACTGCATTGATTCTTTATCGGGCCCAAGCAGTCAGATGCTCCAAGGAGCCAACGCCTGCAACCTTTCTCTGCAAGACCCTGGACTTCCCAGATCGTGAGGCAGTTTGCCTGGTTTGTTCCTTTTATATCCTTTTATGTTTTAGCGGCTAATAGCGTCTTTCATCATCTTTTAAATCTGCCAGTAAACGTTAAGCAGCTTGTCATCGATGGTCCCAGGGGAGTCTGGGCCTCCAAGCATGTGAAGTCGCAGAAGCAGTGCAACAGGTGCCCGGGACGTGCCGAGTGAGCGACTGCTGAAAGATTGTGATTTTTGGCTGAGGGTCCGGACACCCTCACTGCAGGTCGTAAAGGAATTGGAAGTGCAATCTGGTGAACGACCACTGCGTCCGAGGGAGAGCACCGTCCGTGAAAAACGGAATAAAGATTCCCAGATCAGACCTTGACATGTTCGTGTGGATTAGAAACATATCATTGTGCAAAGCGAGGCAAACCTTGAAACAAGTTCAAACTATCTCTTTGATATTTCAGTTTGGGACAGAGCATGCAGCATTTGTGAGTTTCGACATGAAACCCAAAAGGACAAACCGCTGAAAGCAAGTGAAAACACACACACACAAACCGCTGAAAGCAAGTGAAAACACACACAAACACATATCAGACACGCACACACACACATAATGGTGTGCAGCAAGGGATTTGTCAGACGCTCTCTGAGCGCAAGCAGCTGTGGGCCACGAGAATAAATGCATATAATATAATATAATATATATAGTATAATATAATATAATATAATATAATATATATAGTATAATATAATATAATATAATATATTATAATATGATGTAATATCATATCATACCATATAACAAAATATATTATAAAATAAAATAATATAATATAATGTAATATAATATAAAATATATTTATTTTATTATTAAATGATAATAATTCTTGTAACAATAACAATAGTATAATGATAGTAATAGTAATGGCAACAATGAGAATAATAATAACAATAATGATAATAATAACAACAATAATAATAACAACACCAATAACAATAACAATAATAATAATTATAAGAATGTATAGTTATATATATATATATATATATATATTCATGGCAGATAATGATATAGTACAGGATAATTATAATACACATACATGAATGGAACTTTAGGAAAGCGACCAATCGACTGATGCCTTGGTTCAAGCATCGATGTCCAGCACCTTCTCCCTTAGGTCCCTTGTGGAGTTTTTGCGGGTAGGTGTTGTAACCAACTGGTGGGGGCTTGGGTGTCCTCAACATTGCGGGCCTTCTTCCATCCCGGCATTGATCTTTGCCTTCTGCTCCGGCCTTGGATTTGGCCTCTTCCTGGGACTGGTCTCCTTCCTTTTCATTGCCTTCAGGCTTGGATTTCTACCATACCCTGCTTTCTTCAGGTCTTCTGAGGCACATTCATATCGTCCTGATCACCCAGCCCATCCAAGGGCATCTTCCAGGCTATCAGCCTACTTGCATGGGTGAGAGGTCACTTGAGTGGTTGACCGAGCAAGTAAGGAGATTGAGTTTGAGGGTGGAAACGTTGGAAGGTCAGGTCCAAGACCTTCAGAGAGGCCGTAATCACGGCTCTGAGTTTGAGCTGGTCTCGGAACCCCCCGCTGAACCTGCTCCTCTTGTCCAATCATCCAGTGCTGTTTACAATTCCTTGGCTCGTGAAATTCCTCCTGTGTCTACTGCTGCTCTTCAACTTTGTGGCAATTTGCGCGGAGGGAGACTTTCAACCACAGAACGAGCACAGCGAGCTTGGTCTGCGGGATATTGGGCTCGGTTCACATTGGCTGGAAGGGTCAGCAAGCCCAGACCAACCACACCCATTGACGTGGCCAATACTACATACGTTGTCCTTAGAGCAGAAGGGATCACAAGCCCAGTTCGCGTGGAAAAGGCTTCGGACTACCGCGCTTTGCTGCGGGACTTTGAAGGGCCAAGCATTTCTCACGGATTTGCATCCAAAGCTGAGGCGAGAGTGTATTGTTTGGGGGCAGGAGTCCCTTACCCTGAAAACTTGTACCAATGGAGTTGAACGACTTGGTATCTTTGGATCAGGACAATGTGGAGCTTTTTCGAATCTTTTGGCCCCCCGATCCTTTGCTAGTGCAAGCTCGTCCAGGGGTGGCGCTTGTTGTCATGACTCGAAGCGCAGCAGGAGGTGGTTTTCTGGTAGCGATGCCTGCAGCACTATGCCTCCCAAGATCTTTGCCAGTCATACAAGACGAAGCAGGTGTCATTGGGCCTCACAAGCGTATGGAAGTTCCAGGGGTTCGTATGGTGGAAGATGGACTAGAGAGCCTTGGGATAGACCTAGATGTTCAGCTGGTGGATCTTTCAGTAGGAGCACTCGGCGCCATCTTGCCACTATCTCAGGTTGCAGAATCAGAAGATCAGGGGCTGGTTGGATTTGGGCAGGACCTGGATGTGATTCCCGATCCTACGATTTTGGTGGCCATGGCATCAGAGTGGCTTTCAGGTCAGGCTATGCCTCGGGTAGCTTTTTACTCTGCGGAAGAGGAGCCAGGGGTAGAAGCTCTGCCACTGCCATCCCAGCAAGCAGAACTGCCAGGACAGCCGGACGGCATCACTCCACCAGTGACTCCTCAGCCTCACAGATCCAAAGTAGCGCCCAAGCCGAAGAGAGTCACAACTGCGGCCCTATCGGAGCAGCTTGGGGAGCTTATGACGCTGCTCCCAACTATGTCCAATCAGATTGCAGAGCTCAGGAAAGACCAGGATATGCTGAGGTCGACAGTGGAGCATCAGCAGTCTGTTCCACCAGTGCGCCCTACTCAGCTCCCTGTTTCTGGAGCAATGCAGGCTCAGGGGTCAGTCTCTCACTTTGCCAAGATGATGGGATCACCGCCCAGGACACGTCCGGCTGGGGCACATGCACCAGCACAGACGGCTATGAACGCTTCTGGCGCCGATGCGGCACTGAAATGGCGGAGGAGAGCAGCCCCATGCCCTCAGATCCTTTTGCAAGGGCAATGCTAGAACAGAGCAAAGCGATCATGAATTTGGTGGCTCATATGCAGCAGGGTGGCGATCCACTACTGGACGGGCAGCTATCCTCATCGAGCAGCTCGTTGGGCACCAGAGGCTCTCAAGGTCGAGAGCGGCTTCAAAAAGACTTGGCTTCGAGATCAGGGAGTTTCTATCTTGCTGTCCTGCAAAATGCTGTGAAGCGTCTGAAGCCGGCATCTCCAAAACCCAACAGCATCGAAGAAGTGGCAGCCACGGATTTTTCGATGATTCAGTACCTAGAACGCTTTGGAGGTTACGGGTCATACAAAGAACCGGGGCTGATCCAATATGCCCTTGCTCACATCTTCGATGCGCTTGCCCATTCAGACATCAACGGTGCCAGGGATTTTCTGGCTCTTTTGATGGTAGGGGTGGATCAGGCGAACTTGGATGGAAATCGCTGGGAGCTAGCCTACCGCATGATGCTATTGGAGGAACCTCCAGCTCAGTTGTGGTCCTACAGAAACCAGGGGTTCGACCCACGCGCAAAGAGCTTCAGTCCGTTAGCTCCTCAGCAGTGGACCACAGTTGCCTTGGCCTACTCCAAAGAAATGGATTATATATGTACAAAGCGACTAGAGATGACTGGGTCCCCAAAAGCCAAAGCGAATCCTTCTCAGCCCAGTGCGAACCCCAAGAGGAAGACTCGCTTCCCAAAGACGAAACCTACAGACAGTACCAATGCAGAAAGTGCCCCACAATAACTCCAGCTGATGATGGCTCCAGCTGTATCCCTCTCAGTCCCTCGGTGGGTGTGCCTGTGCCGGGCTCTTCTACCTCAGAGCAGCTTGCTGCTTTATTCGGTCCGGGGCACTCATCGCGGGAAAAGGAGGTTGATTTGAGTTGTGGTGAGGCACATTTTTCTGCAGGGGCTGAGGATGAGGATGGAGCCCTTTATGGGCCGATACCATATGAGGCCAGGGTTTCAGCTGGCAGCCACGCCGTTGGTGTCTCGGATGGACATCACAAATTCAGTGCATCGGGCAAGCAAGATCTACCAAGACGAGATCTGCTGTGCCCTGTCCCGTATCACTGCTACCGCCTTGTTCCCCATCCCGTTCCCCTTTGAGGACATCTTTCGGGTTGGCCCTGATTCTTTTGGCAAGAAGAAGCGCAGTTCCCGAGCGCTTAGGAAGATGCTCCATTTGGCTGTGATGGCTCTCAACTATGAGCACTTCCGCAACCCTTTCAGCTCCTTGTCATTGATTAGGAGGCGTCCCTCAGCTGCCCATATGGCTGTTTACAGCAGGCTGTGGATGCTTTGCAAGGCGTGCGGCCCCCTTGACAGCATTTCATTGTCAGGGTGTGGCCGAAAGACTTTTCAATTAGATGCAAGATTCAAGGAGTTGGTTGCGGCACTTGACAATCTTGGGTTGAATCCGACTTCTATGTACCATCATGCTGCAGCCGGAAGAGAAGTGCCTGAGAACAATGATGTGGCTGATGAACTCAGGCCCTATCGGCCACTTGATGCTTCTCGTGTCAAGCTGACAGGAACTGGTGAATGGAACTGCGAGGATTACCTCTCAGATCTTTTGTTTATGGCCTTTGTTGAGCCGGCGATCAATACTTTTGATGTGATACCACCTGAAGGCCTCTATCCTGATGTTGCTGATGCAGACTGTCGGCAAATTGAGGAGCTGTGTAGGGTTTGGGACGCGAATGGACTTTTGCGTTTGATACCTGTTGAGCTAGGTCCTGAACCTGCTGACATGCATTTGCATACAAGGGTTTTTGGCAACTTCAAGAACAAGCTTGCAGACAGGCAAATTGGCGACAGGCGTGGGCGGAACTTTGTTGAGGGGCGCATTTCGCCGGGCCCTTCACATGAAATCCCAAGTGCCACTGCCCTCTTGCAGCTTGAGGCCAGACGGTTTCATGAGGTGTTGGTTGGGGCGATAGCAGACAGAAGAGACTTCTATCACCAATTTCATGTCACTTATGAACGAGCAGCTACAAACACGGTTTACCCTGCTTTTTGCCTGGGGGACTTCAAACATACGGCAGCCTATTCAGCTTTTGTGCAAACTTTTGCAAAGCAGCGTGCTCGGCCTAGAGAAGAAGTTGGTGATTTCCTTGGAATGCCGCGCCCTTTGTTGATTGGCGTATCAGATGATCGGCCGGTTTATGCGGCATTTGGAGCGCTCTTCCAGGGGGATCATCTTGGGGTAGAGTTTGCTTGTTGTGCACATGCGCAGATGCTAGAGGAAGCAGGTTGTCATTGTGCCATGAATCGTCTCTGTGCTCATCATGCCATTCTCCACAACTCTCCAGTTACTGGTCTGGTCATTGATGACTTTTTCGTTGTGTCTGCGGAAGATAGGCCTAGTGCTAGAGGTTCTGATTTTCTTGGCAAGAGCAAGTCATCTGAAGTTCTTGAACAAGCCAAAGCTGCGTACAAGCGTGAAGGTATCATTGGGTCAGATGACAAGGAGGTGCAAAATGCCTGGAAGTTCAAAGTGATTGGTGCTGAAGTAAACTCGTGCACTGAACTTGTTGACAAGGGCCTGGTTAGCCTTGGGGCCCCTGGAGACAAAAGGCTTGGTCTATGCATGCTTAGTGCTCTCATTGCGAACCTTCCAAATTCCATACACCACAGATGCTTTACATGCGAGCTTGGTTGGTTCTTGGATATCAGTTTTGCTGTACAGAAGGCCTATGATGTCTCATATCAACAAACTTTTCAAGGTTGTGAGCTCTCCCGAGGATGCAGGGAGCACACCAAAACTTCATGTCTTGCCGAGGGGAGCTGCTGAGGAGCTATTGGTGCTTGCCTGCCTTGGGCCTCTAGCTGCATCGAATTTAGCAGCTCCCTTTTCGGATCGAGTTTATGCGTCTGACGCCTCTACTCGGAAAGGAGGGCTGGTAGTGGCCACTATTACTCCTGACTTGTCAAAGATGCTCTGGAGGACATCGAACAAAAAGGTCAAGAACCTTGCGCTGCAGAGTAGGACAGCTTCTCTGCACCGTATTCATGATGCCTCTTTTGAAGAACTGGAAGAGGAAGATGATCAGGGCCCTGACACCGATGTGCATCGGCCCATTGGACTTTCCTTTGACTTCATAGAGCTTTGTGGGGGCGCTGGCGTTGTTACGAAGCAAATGATTTTGCTTGGCTTTGTCTGCGCTCCAGTCTTTGACATCAGCTATTCCCGCAGGTATGATGTGACGAACAGGAAAGTTTTTGCCTGGATTGCTTTTATGTGTGAGTCGGGGAGGCTGAGGAGCTTTCTTGCAGCACCGCCTTGCACAACTTTCAGTCCTGCTGCGCACCCATGTATGAGGTCATACAAACAACCCTTAGGCTTTGACAGAAGACACCCTCGTGTCCTTCAAGGAAATGACCTAGCGTTTTCCTGCCTAGGCACGATGCTGGTTGCGAGGAGGACTAGGACACCTGGCATGTTGGAAACAACCCGCAGGTCGAAGCTCAGGTGGACACCCCAGTGGATTGGCATGAAGCGGCTTGGAGCAGATGAGATCCACCTTGCATCTTGTGAGTATGGGTCACCGCATCAGAAGGAGTTTGCTTTGCTGACTGTTTCGATGAATGCTAAGTCCCTTGCCAAGAAATGTTCCAGGCAGCACGTTCATGTCAGAGTGCAAGGAAAGTACACGAAAGCCAGTGCTACCTACTGTGAAGGTCTTGCCAGAGCAATTGCACAGGTGTTTGCCAGACACCTCCGCAAGAGGGCAGGCCTAGAGACAGAATGTCACAACACATCTGCAGGATTGGAGGACGCCCTATCAAATGAAGTTCTTCGCGGTGCAGATTGGGAGGAAATTTCCAGTTGGAACTGGAAGGGGTCTTCACACATCAATATACTTGAGGTTGCCGCTGCGTTAAGAGCATACGAGAAGGAAGCCTTAAGAGGTGGAGACCTACGTTTTGTGGAAATGATTGACTCCAACGTTGCGCTGTGTTCTTTGGTGCGTGGCCGAAGTTCTTCTGATGCTTTGCGCCCTCTTCTCAAAAGAGCCAGCACCATTTCAGTTGCTTACGGGCTCTACCAGGCAGGGAGGTTTGCGCCAACAAGGTTGAACCCTGCAGATCACCCTACAAGAGATACCAAAATCCCTCCTCCCTTGGCTTCCGTGCTTGATGGCCTTGACCTGAATGAACTGCGATGGATTTCAATGCTGTCAGGTCTTAGGAGGTGGGAGGCAAACTGGATTAGGCTCTCTCTCCTGCTTTGTCCTTCTTGGATTTCCTTCTTCGCTTGCCCTGACTCCTCGAGAAGGTATGGCCAGTCCTCTTTCCATCCCAGCTCCTTCATGGATTTTGATTCAACTCTTGGATTTCCTGGGGAGGGCCCTTGTCCTTACTGGTTGGTAGTTTGGATTTTAGCACCCTTGGACTTTTGGGGCGTAATTGCGGTAGCTAGACGACATGGCGATGCGTTGAGGCGTGAGCAGCGGCAGGGCATAGAACTGCCCGAGGGCAGAAGAGTAACAGAGCTTACTACTTCGGTCAGGGCTCAGCTGATGTCTGCTTTTTCTGGTTGGCTGCGGGTTTCTGGATTGGCATACAATGATATGTTTCAAGGAAATCCACCGGACTTGGATAAGATCAATTCTGTATTGTGTCAATATGGGCGCTATCTTTTTTGCAGAAGATAGGCCATACTATCACTTTGCTGAAACTATCAATTCAGTCAGTGCAAAGCGGCCAATACTGCGAAGATCTCTACAGCAGGCATGGGATCTTTGCGCCATGTGGACGTCGTATGAGCCTGTTGAACATCATCAGGCAATGCCCTTCCAGGTACTACTTGCAGTACTGTCAACTTGCTTAATCTGGGGCTGGACACGTGAGGCTGGTATTTTTGCAATGTGTTGGGGGATGCTTTTGCGAGTTGGTGAGATTGTCAAGGCCAAGAGGTCTGACATAGTGTTCCCAAAAGACGTGCATTACACGATTGACCATGTTCTCATCAAGATCCTAGAGCCAAAAACCAGATTTCGAGCAGCACGGCATCAGAGCAGCAAGCTTGAGGCCCCAGATTTGATAGCTGTGGCATGGCTGGGTCTGGGACACCTCAAGCCCTATGAGAAAGTGTGGCCAAACTCACCGTCTACCCTGAGGTCAAGACTTGACAAAATCTTGCTGCGTCTTGGCCTTCCAACTAAAACAGTGGGCTTGAAGAAACCGTTGGCTCTGGCATCATTTCGTCCAGGTGGAGCGACATACATGATTAGTCTGACTGAATCTGCTGAAATGGTACGCCGTAGAGGGAGGTGGCTGTCGATGCGAGTGATGGAGGTGTATCTTCAAGAAGTTGCAGCAAGTACCTTCATGACAGACTTAGACCCGACGACCAGAGAAACCATCCTGCAAGCTATGGCAGAATTTCCTCAGATTCTTCAGACCAGTGTCAGGTTTGCAAGTGCGCACTTTCCGGAGAAGGTGTGGAATCTTCTTTTCAAACAGGTGGATCAAAGCGTCGAATCGACGGGACAAGCGGGAAGAATGGATGCAGGTGCACCAAAAAGGAGCACAACCACCTACACACAGACCAAATAAGCTGGCAGAAGAAAGAGCGGCAGCTTCCCTATATAATAATAACAATAATAATAATAGTAATAATACCAATAATAATAGTAATAATAATAGTAATAATAATAATGTTAAGAATAATAATGATAGTAGTAATAGTAATATATATATAAATACACATTATATATATATAATTGTATGCATATATATATATATATTTACACACCTAGGATAGATGCATTTGCATCACAGGTATGTGATATGCACATATAACGATAATATTTCCAACATGTCTCCACAAGTGATATGGAAAAAGTGTGGAAGATGTCTGTCACACATCTTAACTCCAGGATGTGGAGGCCAGCCCTCCGCCAAAGATCCTCATGCTTCTTTGGCCTGTCTGACTGGGGGGAAAGGAGGTGCTTGTTTTTGGGGGTGACGGATGGTGCCACATATGTTTCATGATGTTGAATGATGTTTGATGGCTCTCTACAGATTCAGCCTTTCAACGGGGTGTCGGTTGAAGTTGCCATGCACCAGCCTACAGCTGTTGGTTGTATTGTTAGTGCAGCTGCCAATTGCATCTAGAACAAAGATAGTTTCAGAAACGCATCTCCAAGAGATGCCAAGTCAATTTCCGCCAGTGGTTTCAGTCACACAGTGGCACTTTGGATATGTTGACATTCATCTATTTTGTAATTAATGTTCTTTCATGTTCTTTCACTGAATGCATCATCATGCTTGAATCAGACGCACTGCACTCATCGAAACAACTAGGCTTGCCATTGCCAGTTCAAAGCAACTCTACGGCGTGACTGTACCTGAGCGTGCTTTCAGCGTTTTGGATTTTGATATCATGGCAGGTTAGTGACGGGTGGTGCAGCAGCCGAAAGCCTACTAGGATGCAGGGCACACAGCACAGCTCTTGTGAGACAGAGGCAGCTCGCGGACATGTCCATGTTAGAAATCTCTCGTTGAGTCCTCCCGCGCGTTACTCCCAGATCTGACGAGTGGCATTCAGCGAAAATACTTGGACCAGCTTTTGATTGGTGCCGGAGATGCTATGCTGCGCTGCTCTCGGAGACTCCCACATGACGTGAAGAATGTGTGGCACAGGTAAATAGCGTCTTACAGCGTCTTAGATATGAAGGTTGCACAACAGTTGGATCCCAACATGTCCCCCGATCCTCCAAGCACTACAGTCTCAGCATCCTTCTGGAATGTTGCGCCCTGATGAAGAACAAAGGGACCTGGGCAGCCCAAGGCTTGAATCCCCAACGCTCCATCGCCTAGTTGGTGATGGAAATCAGGCGCGGGAGTAAGACCGGGCAGTAAACAGGCTGGTTGTCAAAAGAATGTTTCTGATGCGTACCGCGCACACAACCCACACAAAACCTCCACTCTTGGGATGATTCCAAGAAATTGCAAGCTGTGTCGCAGGAACGAGTCAGACCAGAGAGCGAACTTTGGCAGGCCAACAGTATTTTTGCGTCAACTTGCCGCGGATGTGATGCCGTCATTCCTGAAAGGCAATGCGTCGGACGATTTTTAACTCGAGTCTGGTTTTCGACCGATCATAGCCCCTCAAGGATCCTTAAGGAGTCATTTGATACTTCTGTTTGTTTTCTGTGACCTGTAGGCGGGGCTCAGCCGCAACAAGTGGAAGGCTTGAGATGATACGTGTGTCGGTGTGTCCAGATATGTCCTGAAGCTGGTGATAAGTCTGGAGGTTCTTCGCCACATTCGGGGTGATGGGCACGGAGTGCAGCTGGGTGCTTTGCCGAAGACGATCCAGGAGAGGAAACTCAAAGTGAGTTGGCAGAGGCAGTCTGTTGAGTCTGTTTGGATTCGAAAAAATCCAACTTCTTCTGATCGGCTCCATCGGTGCAAGCGATTGATGCAGGAGCTGAATGAGGAAACAGATCGCAAAATCAAAGCGAAGGCGCGCAGTTGGTGAGGGAGCCGTCACCCTTCCTGAAGCCAGCAAGCGACAAAGCCACAGGTCATGAAACCAAAGTTCGCAGCTAGCTCCCATGTGGATGGAGGACAAAACAGCTTTGAAGAGCTCTCCTCGGAATTTCATGTCACGTCACCACCAACGGGTCAATAAAGACATATACAGATAGAGTGGAGAAGGTCAAACCCGCAGAGATGTTGAACAGATTTGATTATACTTTACTTTTCACTTGCTCAGCAGTTGGTCTATGCAGGACTTGAGGTGTCCGATGCTCAGGAGGAAGCCCAGCTAAGCGCATGGAACCATGTGGCTTTAGTCTGGCTATGCTGCCTTGGAGAGTTTCTGAAATGCAACTCCTAGGTTTTCAGAGACCAGGGCAGCTTTCAGGAGTCTTGAGAGTCTCTTGAAAGCTGTAAAGCTTGGGCATCGGCAATGGCAGAGTCTCCAAAAGACAGCTTATCACAGCTTATCTGTAGAGAATGTCTGCATACAAAATATACAAATCACGCAGCACAAACAAACACTTTGCTCAGTCTGCAGATCTCTGCAGGAGGTACGCTGGAGAGTCTGGCGCTTGGCCAGTTGGATCCAGTTGGTGTTTCCCTTGGACAAACGTGGTTCTTCGATTTTGGTGAGGCCAATGATCTTCAGCCACAGAGAATTCTCCAAGTCACCAGCCCAGCTCGGGGATATGCCGAAAGATTCCATGCAGCTTCTGGCGAATGATTTTCCATCCGAGGCTGTGCTGGAGAGCTGGAAAGACCGAACTGCCGTTGAACCCTCATTACCACAATGAGATGCACATTTTTATCTGCCATGAGCATGTCCATGTTTCAACGGTTTCCACGTATACAATCTATACCGTGAATTTGAGGCTCGAGTCGGATTTCTGCGTCAAAGTGAAGCCTCTCGCAAGGAACTTGGATGGCTTGCAGCAAAACATGGAGCACCAGTCCGGCAAATCAGCGAGCATTCAGCAGTTCACATTTGTTGAGCGGAGAGTAGATCTAACGATCTAATTGCATCTAATTGCAAGGTCTTTGGCTTCAAATTTTCGTCGCCAGTAGGCAGCAAGAGTGAGCAAGGCTAGTTTCGAGCTTTAGGGGGATGCTGTTTGGGCCCCTTTCCTGACAAAACCAAGCCGCTAAAGCACACCAAAGCACGACATAACATTTGTCCTGAAATCTGAACTAATTTGACTTCCTCCTCTTGCAGACGTTTGGTTCTAGTTAGTTCTTTCACCCTTGCACGAAGTCTTTGCACCCGTGGTTTCTTCGGGCGTCAAAACTCCCAAGGAGTTGTTTTAGCGCACGTTTTGTGCGCCCAATTTGGGATGGACACGCCAGTGATCCCCAGTGATCAAAAAGAAAACGTGTTGGAGTTCGGTCAAAGATGGTCAAAGAGTGAAATAACTTGGCTTCTCGATTCGCTTGTCGGATCTTGTCGGTCTTCCTGTCCATGGCACAGCCCGCAGATTCTCAAGGTCCCAAGGTCTAGGTTTGAGGCTTCTGGCACCTGTGTAGCTGATGCAGCCTGGGTAGCTATGCTTGTGCGTATTTACTACGCTCTGACATCGCGGAAATGCCGACGTGTCACGATGCAAATGAACCCTTGGATGCTACTGCTACTCATTTTGTTGATGTTTCCGGCCGTAACTCGGCTACATTCGGCTACATGTGAGACATGACGAGACATGACTAGAAATGATTTGAATCCACGCAGCCATGCTCCTTTTTTTTTTGGCACGTCAACAGCCAAGAAAGTGAGGCTTTCCTGATATGGCAGCTTTGGCCGAAGGCTTGGGCAAGTGCAATGGAAATCAAACAACGGCAGGACCCCATGGTGGTGTTTCAGATTGGGAAGCTGAGACAGAGTGGCGCGTTCATCAGCTGCAGTGAGGGACGGATTGGACCTTGGGAATATCAGAATATCCTATGCCCTTTGATCGGGCTGTTGGGCATGAGCATTCAAATAGGCAAAGGCCTCAGAACATCGATAAGCATTTGGAAGCTCTGGCCCAGCCAAGATATAATTGCATATAACATAATATAATTGCATGATCCATCATGATCCTAAATTCAACAGTCCAAATTGTGGAGATGCGATCCAAATTCACGCAGAGCCGCCCAAGAGTCCCTCATTTCAATTACTGTAAAATTAGAATGCTCGCATTCTTCAACTTTGAACCCAGATGCATATGGTTGTGTATTGGTGTCCTACACCTGTGCTGGGGGCAAATATTTGGCACATCTTGGCACACATTACAGATGAGCACAGATTGGCACAGATTGGCATGCACTGCCGCTCATTGGCAAACATTGGATCACATTGGCACCATGGTACCGCTGTATATATTGGACCAATATATTCGGCTTTCCGGCTTCGCAAGAAAAGAAATCGCAAAAACATTACGAGAGAGAGAGAGAGAGAGAGACAGAGAGAGAGATGACGACAAACTATGTTTTTGCGCAGGTTAGCTTTCGTTTGACCATTTCGACCCTAAGATGGGCTATGTCAGGCCTTAGTTGCCCGTCCACTTTGGGACTATGTTGGGACTACATTTGCCCTGAAGCCAACAGATTAAACGCAGAGCTTACTTTAGATCGGCCCCCAATGGAAGGTACTCCCCAAAAGCTAAAGTGGTCAGCCTGCAACTGAGTAGAATCGGCTGCTACCAGGTTCACCAAATCATCGGCACCCCCAGAGCCTGTCGAATCAGTGGAGCTACCGCGTCCCAAAGTGGTGCCGGAATCATCAACGAGGCTGTGCCTTTACCCATTGCATGCAGTCACCTTTCAGCTTCCCATTCATTCTTTGACATTTGAATAGTTATTCTGATCCAATCCTTTTGGTGACTGTTGTGCTTTGCAATTCTTGTCCTGGGGCCTTAGATGCTTTAGTAAGTTTAGTAATGTTTAGTAATGTTTGGTAAATTTCCAAACAACTTTATACTGCTTTGCCTTAGATGCAGTGGTTGTGTTAATGGCAATGCTCTTGGCCAAGGCCGGCTGGACTGAAGGCACGGCTCCGAGGTCAAAGACCGGAGGAAACTCACACGCCCACTGAGCCCCCTGAGCCGAAAGAGCCCAAGAAGCCCGAAGAGCGCGCTGTGAACCCTGCGGAAGTCAAAGCACTACGTGCACCGCGCACTGCTTCCACTGCCGCCTCCAAGGCCTCTGCAACCCTTTCTTCAAATTTGCATCCCATGTACAAAACTCTCATCAAGGAGTACCCGTTTCAGCCAGTTCGAAATCAACGAGGCGAATTGGTGAACATCATACTGGTGAGATCCCCCTTCCGATCCTCACGCCAAAAGGACCTTTTCAATAAATACAAAGACTCTCTGCTCTTTATTGGCATCAGCAGTTTTGAAGACTTCCCGCTGCCTCCGCCAAATCCTTTCTCCGCCAAGTTTCCAGCCAATACTTACGTTGGCTTGTTCCCTGGTTTTTTGCACATGGAGAAGGAGCCAGAGAAGGTGTTTCCACCGCACGTCAAGCTTTTGTTGCTCTCCCAGTCTGACTTTGCCTTGCCGGCCAAAGGCCCAGCCATGCCAAAAAAGTATGACTTCACATTCTCTGGCTCAGACCAAGATGTCCACAGAGACTGTGTGGGGTGGTCGTCATTTGCAAAAAACTGGACCTTTGCAAAGGAAGCTTTGGAGGTGATGTGTTCGCAAGGCATCACGGGAGTTTTAGTTGCAACCAAGGACAAGCAAGGCAGAAAGGCTTGCAGCATACCTGCCAATTGTGCAGGTAAGATCACTCAAACTACCTTCCTATCCCAAGAGGAGTTTTTCAAGTACGTGAGGCAAAGCAAATTCTTGTTTGTTCCTCAAGTGCACGATGCTTCTCCTCGCGTTACTACGCAGGCAGGCTTCAACTGTGCCTTTTTGATGCTTGTTGTTGGCGCACTAGCTCCAAAATGAGAAGAGCCGAACGCCTGATATTTGCAGACGGATTCGATAGGTCCGATAGGGGATTCAGGGGGCTGCTTGATCACGTGCATGTCGCAGATTGTCACTGGACTTGTGCGGCAGGCCCTGGCCCTTGATGTCCCGTTGCTGATGAATCGCAATATCATCGGTGGCTGGAAATACGTCAACGAAAAAACTGGTGAATTCTTCAATGAGTCTTGTCATCCGTTGTCATGCTGTTGGATGAGGGGTGTGGGACAACTGGAGTCGCCGTGACCAAATTTGTGAACAGACTTCTTTTACAGTTGTCTCAATGTGTCTAATCTGTTCCTCCAAGGACCTGTCGGATTTTCAAGAGAGCCTGACGAAGATCCTAAGCAAGGCAGACAGCCGCAAAGCGGCACTGATTCAGCGAGTGGAGTCCTTTTCTTGTTTCATCTCCTTCCCCTTTCATCCAGCAAGCGGAGGCCTTTGATCCATGTTGACCCTGCTTTGATGCTGTCTCATGTTCCCAGGGAGGGAAAGCCCTGAGCCCCGTCATATCCGTTCGAACAGAAACGGTCCTTTGATCGTTCCTGAGATTTCTAAGGACATGAGTATGAGCCTCGACGATGGGTATCAGCAAATGCTGGAGATCAGATTTCTGGATTGAAGCTGAAGAAGTTCATCGAGGAGGTCTGGGATGGTTGATTTCCTGCAGTGTGCCGTGGATAAATCAAAGGAATTCAAAGGATATATTCTTTATGGGTTTTCTCACAGTTTTCGATCACCCACTTGGGCTGCTTCAAACAGGGTGATTTCAAGAGGTGGTGAGAGGTGAAAAAAAAAATAGCCGTGAGAAAGGCCAGCTGTTTCCCTTTCAAGAAGGGCGCATTCAGAAGCATCTACAGTAGGAATTGCTTTTTCTGTATTTTCTAGCATTTTCTAGCTTTCTCTAGCTTGTTCTAGCTTTGCCTGGCTTTTGCTGGTTCCGCTAAAGCTAGGCCTCAAAATTGGAAGCAGCACGCTTGGTTCTCAAATTCCCCACGAAAGGTTTTGGCCCGGGAAACAATATTTTGTCTGGTGTTTTTGTTCTCGCTATTTAGTGCAGTACCGCTCATTTTTATCTAGTTTTGCTGGTTTCCATCGTGGGCTGGCATTTTCTGAAGCAGCCCTCTTTGAAACAATACCAGATGTGCCACAATGAGGTTTTCTCTGGGTTTTCCCATAGTTTTCTCATGTGGACTGCCTGTTGACCTGTGTTTCTTGATGTTTCTTGAGACTTTGATGGCACTCATCATGTTTGGCAGAACTTTGCTGATCGAGTGAAGCTGCCCGACGACACGCAGATGCTATTTCCTTCTGGTGCATGAGCGGACGTTGGTCAAAGGAGTCGCCAATTGGCCAAGTCCATCCGACTCACCGAGGACGCGGAGGCAGTAACATGATCAATGATCAACACCAGATCACCACTACCGTTACCCTCAAGCAGTTGACGGATGGCTGAGAAGCATCGCATCAACATCTGAGCAGCCTAAGGATGCTACCATTGACAGTTGTCTCAAACTGGAACCGGGGATTTGGAACAAAAAGAACGGAGCTCGCAGCTTGCACGCTGGTGTTTGTTCAATTCATGACTCACTCTACGCAGTTCAGGACGCGTGGTTTTATATGGTGTGACCCCAATATCCCTAGCAGACTTCCCTTCCTGAGTTGCTCAAGTACTGGCAGTATCGGATCGCGAGCTCATGTGAGCTAGGTTTTAAGATGTTTTAAGCAGGTGTACCAACTGTGGGTCTCAGTGACCGCTGACCTTGTGGAAAGCGGGTTCAAAATTGTAGCACTAGTCCCACCTCTGGTATTGGCACACGCTAAAGGGTTCGAAATTTGAAGTCACTGGGCAGGAACCTGGAGGTGTCGGTCACTGTAAGCCTGTTGTTCTGAGAGTCATGTGGATTGATCGGTGTCGTATCGGTAGCACTGATGGTGATGTGAATGGCAGTGGTCCGAGTGAACTTTTTAAAAATCACTTTCCCCCCTCTGTGTGAGAAAAGCCATTGGATTTTTGCGCTGCCAGCTTCACTCAAATAGAGGATGCATAGGAGGAAGGGCACAGGTGCAGAGGGCAATGTTGCGCGTAGCATGCTCAGAGATTTTGCGAAGTTGTCACAAAAAACATCAAGAATGTCAAAGAGGCACAGCGGACTGTAGGCGGTGTCTGCCCCTGCTGAATCTCTGAGGTTGATAATTGAAAGCAGTGCGCTGGGCGCCAGGATCATGCAAAGTAGTGCCATCGTGCCATCCAACTAGTTCTTTGAAATTATTTGAAGCTTGTGACCTGCAGGAGGCACATGTCGTCTGGCCGCTCGAAAAGCCAAGAAGGTTCGTTGCAGAAAAATCAGCGTCAGACTTGTTCTGTCACTCTGTTTGCTTCATTCGCAGGTGCTAAGAGCCCGAGCAAGAGCCGGGCGCTCATCATGTGCTGAACACCTCACACCTGTCAGGTTTTGTTCTTACTCTTGTCCTCCTCATCAAGCGTAATCCTCAATCAGTACCCTGAATTGAGTGTTGATACGGCTTACAAATCAAACCTCAAGAGCTGGCAGGTACCGTCGGCAATCACAATGTCATGTTTTTTTTTTCTTCTTTTCTGGGGGGCTTGGTTGCCATATGTTTCACACATTGTGTGAGTGAAACGTGTTCAATGATGTTCAATGTATCACAAGCTTTTGGGTCCAAACACAACACCCATGGGCTCCTGTAGCAGAAACCCCGCCCAGAAAACTGGCTCCGGTTCTGAACGATGTGAGTGAAGGCCACCAACAACCCCCAAACAGTGGACACTTCATCAAAACTGTCTCTAGGGGCCCAAGACCCCCAAACAGTAGGAACTTTGCCACAACTGGCCGTGAAGGCGCCCGAAGGCCTCAACACAGTAGAAATCTCGCCAAAACTGACTTGGAGGTGTGCACATGAGTGGTGAAGTGGAGTTTGTTTCAAAGCCGTCTGAAGTCTGAAGCTGTTGCTTGTCTCTTGTCAGTACCGTTTGTATCCGTCTATGCAGTCGCAGAATCGAGCGAGACCTCCGTTATTTCAGCTTTGAGCCGTCCATTCAACTATATAGTAGACCCTCCTCTGTACTACCAGTTTTTTTTCCTGGGGGTTCAGTACGCTTTTTAAAAAACACTATTTTCCAAAAATCTAGCAGACAGTGGGTGAGGGTCCCGGGGCATGATATGGGGCCAGGAA
>Ga0126342_10002738_pt1 | contig 28051 bp, 23 predicted proteins | sample Cyp1metagenome_FD_92528 | JGI IMG/M metagenome (GOLD analysis project Ga0126342, IMG submission 92528) | Coral microbial communities from Lord Howe Island, Old Settlement Bay, Australia - Cyphastrea 1 metagenome | ecosystem: Host-associated > Invertebrates > Cnidaria > Coral ... | reverse complement strand
TACAAGAAAATTAGCTGTCTGACCTAAAACGGCGCCTCCGCCACAGCCAAACAGCAAGGCCCTGAGGGACGGACCGGGCCTACGGGCCACGGCCCCCAGTGCCTAACGTTGCTTTCTGAATTTACAAGAAAACTAGCTAGCTGTCTGACCTAAAACGGCGCCTCCGCCACAGCCAAACAGCAGGGCCTGAGGACCGCGCCTGTGAATTTTCTCTTTTCGCCCCTTGTTGCTAGTAAGGCCTCCTCTGACGCGCTCCCCCTGCTGGCGGCAGGGGTCGGCGGATATATATATGTGCATTTATATATATATATATATATGTGGACCTTCGTTTGAAATGGTGTTGGAATCTGTTAACAGAAGGCGCCCGCATTGAAGGTCTATTTCAGACCATTACCGCACTCTGTTCAAAGATATTACAATCTTTCAAAGGGAATGCACAAAGTCAGGCCACACTTTCTGTAAGGAATATCATCTTCAAAATAAGACTTGGGGATCACAGATATTGGAAGATTGTATGTAAAAAAATGCCGAACCCATGTCCTAAGTGCACTTTGTCTGCTTTATTTTGTTTCAATTGTTGCGGCATTGTTTTTGAACAGTGCTAAAAATCCACCCCAAAAAAACAAGAAACAAAGATTTGGCAACTAGTCTAGAGGTCAGAGTAGTTGTGGAAACATTGTTTTTTTTGTTTTTTGGTTCCAGATTAATCATGATTAATCTGGATTAATCTGTGCAGTGAATGCAGAGAAGTGAAGGCAGATGTTGGAAACAGATGTGTGTAATTGGACAAACGTAGGGCAGATGTAGGCAGATGACTGATGTAGTATAATTACGTGGTGCCATGACATGTGTCAGAAACGATTCTTGTGAGGGCAAACAGTAGGAAATTATTCTGATGAAACTTTTCTTCCCCAAGACTTGTGAATTCTGCCGCTTACAACAGTCCTTTCCGTTATATATATATAATATCGTCACTTCTGGGTCAGTGTGATCACAGGAGCGCTTGCGGCATCGCTCTGGGGCGTATTTCCGCTACGAGCCGGAGCCTCGGAGCCTCAGTCCATGACGTCCAGCTGCACAGCTGCTGCACAGCATAGGAACAGAGACAATCCGATTGACGTTGTCCTCGCCTCAGAATTGGATGTTTTATGATGTTTTTGTCAATTGAAACTTTCTGGGGATGGGTCCAAGCCTATGGCACTGGGAGGATTAACAATCCAGCTGATGTTCACCAGGCTGCATTGCATCGCTGCACATCGCTGAGGTGATGAATTGCCCAGGATATCTCGGCTCTCGGGAGCGCATGACTGCAGGAACTCATTGTGAAGAGGTGCAACATATTGCAACATTTCCGTGCTTGTGATGTTAGCCTAGGATAAACGGATCAACACGCCGGTGGTTGATTGGTATGGTATGGGGGATGGTGGTGATGGGTACCACTTTCGAAAGTGATGAACATGATGAACATTGGATTATCATTCGACCTTCTGCGAAGCGTACTGAAGCGGACACGCACGCTGATCCTGGCTCGACATGCCTTGGAAGGTGAATTATGCCGAACGTGAGCATGCGAAAGTTCTCCGCGATGAAGTCACAGAGGACCCTTTCTTCATGGGATCAGTTAACCAAGCATTTCAATGCATTTCATACATATATTTCATACAATCTGCATAGGCCGGGATCTAGTTACTATACTCCCCAAGCCAACAAAAAGGGTGGCCCTGGATTCCCTGGCGAGGCTCGTCGCAAATGCAAATACAACCGCGAAGAGCACCGGTGGCGCTGCATTGCTGGTGCCGATCAGGCGCTGTGCGGCGCAGCTGTGGCAGTTCTGCGTAGGCTGTGCGGAGCTGTGCGTAGTACCCAAGGCGGAAGTCGACCGAGCGGCACGGATGCAACACGATCCGATGATGGGTAGAAAAAATGTTTCAGGCGGGGCATCGAAGAACAATTGACCATAAACATATTGTCATTGTTTGTCTCGGTTTGCACACCATAAGTATCCATGCGTGTACACCTGTGGGCAATCTAAATCCGAAAGAAGAAACATCATTCGCTGATGATGCACCAGGTTTTCCGGTTGTCACCCCACCGGGACGAGTTTCAATCCAACGTTCGAGCGCAGAATCTTTGCTGCCTGCAGGTCAGCCCTTCAACATTGTGAACCATTGAGTGGCTCCCAGTGCTACGACTTTCAGAAGATTGGACCCACCATATCACCAGCATGATGACGTGAGAAGTTGATGTGATGATTTGAGGATCTACCTAGGCCCTAGGCCAAGGTATCACTGATTGCCCGCCGCAGAAGCGTTTCTACTCAGGCTATGATCGAACCCCGGCTGGAGCGCAGCTGGAACATCACGACAACATGATTCGGTGCTTCGAATACTGTTGGCCCTAAAGATGTGTGGTGACATGCGGGGATTGGTCTCCAATTTTTTTTGCACTACCTGGATCTACCTGGATCTACCTGGATCTACCTGGATCTACCTGGATCTACCTGGTTACCTTCTTTTGCTTTTAGAAATTTCAGATTTCTGGCAGGTACCGATCCAGGGTCAGAGAAGCTGCTCTGGCGATGCGGAATCACCTGGGGTTAGTCCCTCATGGCGATGTCGAGTCTGACTTCATTGCGGTGCTGTGATAGCTGCGTTGTCAGCTGCGTTGTCAGCTGCGTTGTCAGCTGCGTTGTCAGCCTCTGTAACTTGTAACCAACTTGTAACCTCAAGTTAGCCTCAACTGCTTTCTTTATCCCTTGTCGCCCTTGTCCTGCCTCCGAGGTTCAATCCAATTATCGGTGAGCAGTGCCTGCCTGAGAGAAGAAACTCAAGTTGCAACAGTTGATTGAACGACATTGAATGCATCTTGGAAGCAGATTGAGTGCATATATATATATATGTATATATATATATTGGAATTGCGACTTCAAAAGGGAACATCTGCAAAAACAAACCACTGAATTTAATTCCCAGACTTGCGGCAGGACCCATGGAATCTCCTTGCCGCCCCCTCCGCGCCCCCCGGCCTTGGCTCTGGCTTGCCACTGAGCACTGGAAAATTTGATCCAGCTTTTTGTTGCCAAACTGTCATATGTTTGGGCCTTCAGAGATGCAACTTGGGGTCCCATCTACAGCTGGATCCAAGAGTTTGGGTGTTTACAGACTGTTTACCGTAAACAGTTTACGGATGTTTCATGCTGAGGCGTGAAGCACAACAACCTGAGGCGGTGAGGCGTGCTGGTTCCTTCCCAAACTTGCGTAGTGATGACGACCCTCGCGACTCTCGCAATGCTCAAAGCAGCCCATCAGAATCAAGAACCTTAGCGGACCCAAGCATCTGACAGCCCTGACACCAAGATATTCGTTCGAAACTTAGGGACATTTATTTGAGAATATTTGAGATCATACCTTGCTGCATTGAGTCACAGAGACTTGTACAGAATCTAGATGTGTCCTCAGTGATGAAGGTAGTACTTAGGCTGCTCCCATCGTGGAAATCTGCTGCATGCTCAGTTTCACCCAACAATCCCGTTTTGCAAGGGAACTGCGTCGACAAGCGAAATGCGTGTTGCACAAAGAGGGAGCTCAAGGGCGACAACCAACTCAGCCGCTTCAGGTTTGCTTCAGGTTTGCTTCAGGTTGGCACCGGCATGAGTCATGACAAAACTTGCCTGGCAGGGGCCACGACAAAACGTCAACATTCAATGACTTGCAGCATCTTGCAGCTTTGGCACAAGCCCAGGCTATGGACCTGTGGGAATGCGAAAAGCACAGAGATCCCCGATTCCATTCCTGATTTCATGAAAAACTAAAGCAGCACTGGTTTTAGACAAGACCTTGGCGACCGAGCCACAAGACCTCTCGCCTTTCATGAGGAAAGATGAAATAGTAGCACTTATGGGTTGCATTTCCAAGATTTTCTAAGCTTGCCATCTTGCGTTCGCACTTAGAGCCAAAGACCAAGCATAGAAGCTATATGAATACACATCTGAAACGATTGAACGCCAGCAGTTGCAAGCGAATTCGGTCTGAACAGACGCATCTTGTTGCAAGATGCCCTCTGTGCTGTCCTTGGGGACGAGAGGGGGCGCCGAGCTGCAGCTACCCAGTTGGAGTTTTTGGAGATTTTCATAGCTTTTCTACTTGGTCCATCTTTGCTTTATCTCCACTTGCAATGTCAATCGTCTACGTGGGGCTGCTTGTAGCGGATTGTGCTAAGCCTGCTGCCTTACTCCCTCATTTTTGGGCTGCTCCAGCTGCTTGAGTTGATCTCACTATCGGTTTGAACTAAAGTTGAATCAACTGTGAATGAAATAGCAGACTCTGATCACAGCTGAATTCCCAGAATCGTGTGCTTTAATGATTTGAAATAGTTCAATGATGTTCAATGTGATCCGATAAAAAATACATATTTTACTGTACATTATATAATTTACTATGCCGTTTGATCTGTTTCATTGTGTTTGCCAGTGTTTTGATTCGCCAAGGAGCTTCTCAGTGCCCTCTTTAAGCGCCGCTCAGACGTGGACTCTTCTGGCCAGATGCGGACTCAGGATAGACGTCAGCTGGAAGCCGTCCGTTTCGCCACAAGGTGGCCGAAAATGGTGAAATACCGTTGCCATCCATGGCCATCCATGGACTTCAAGGGGCTGTACGAATTTCATATTCAAACTAATTAAAGCATATTAAAGCCATTAAAAACCCTATGCCTGACCTGCCATGCTTTGCTGAGGGTTTGGGAGTCAAAGCCAGCCGAATCTTCGGCAGATGCTGGAGCGTTACTCGGCCCAAGACAAATATTTGTTGGAGCAGTGCAACCCGGTGAGTTCTTCTGAAGCTCTCTCAGATAGTCTTCGTTCTTGGACCTGGATCTGTTTCTCCAGGTTGCACTTGGCCGGACTTGCCTTTGATGGGCCATCGGCGCAGGCAGGTTCCAAAACTTGAAACTTTGTGTCTGACGAACAACAAACACACTCAACACGTCTCAACACAACCAAGACAATTCAAGACAATTGAAGACAATTCAAGACAATTCAAGACAACCAAGACAAAGTTGGGCCAATCTGCAGGAGTGGTTGAAGCAATTGGAGCCCTCGCCTGTCCGGCATGGGATGTGCCTTTGAGCCGGACCTTCCCGGATCTTGGCATCTCATCGGTCTCATCCCATACCTTTTTCACAGCACACGTATTCAATACATTTCAAAACATTTCAATATTTTCAATACGGCGTATTCACGGACCGACCCATTCTCGGAGCGGTGCCAGGCCGGAAGAAGACCTGCTGGCGGATGCCATTGCCGAGGGACCGTGGGAGTGGATGAGGATCTGAGACGCACTGAAAATGGCTACTTTGTAGATCAATGTAGATCAATGTAGATCAACGTATCAACGTAGATCAAGTTGCAGTTTGAAGGCTTTGAACATTTGGAACCTATATGAACCTATTATGAATTATAATACAATAGCAAGTTCACGAGAAATGAATGGATATGAATGGTTTGGGACCTTGGGACGAACCTATTGTAAGGATCACAAGCTGATGTTAATGAAATGCACAGAGGAACCTCCTGATGGATGAGAAAAGTGCATTGGTATGCAAAGCTCAAGTCTGCAACGAATTCTATGTGGCTTCTCCGCAGTTTCATGTCTCAATTTGTATCCATAGATCATGGCGGAACACGGATTGTGTGGACTTAACGCAAGTGGATCCCTGACGGAAAAGGATATACAGTGTGATATACAGTGGACTTCCACAGCATCGGCCTCTCTCATGCCCACAGATAGTGGTGCCAGAGACTTGCTCTCTGAATTGAAGCGCGTGCTGGATGCCAGTGGAATCCATGCGCTGCGTGAATGTATGGCAGCTTTGCAGGATTCAATGATGAACATGGAGATGTTGGTGGCTGCTCAAGCTTCAAAGATGGGGGAAATGGCTTCGGTCATGCAAACCTTGGCCAAAGAACCTTTGGCAAAAGAAACAAAAACAAGGACCGTGTCACATCTGTCTTTGAGGGTTTCAGCACCTTCTTCTCCTGTTTCGAAGCCAGAGCCACAACAGGTTTCAGCACCAGGTCTTCCATCGCAAGATCCCATCCTTTTGCCCACGGCAATTCCGAATGCAATGCCAATGGGCCCCACGGGCCCCACGGGCCCAACGGGACCACAGAACCACCCTTCCAGGAGCAGTCAAGACAGCAGACCCCATGCGTCCGGTGACAGTGAGTCGGAGAAGCCTCCACCGAAAAACCTCGGGTCCTTCCATTCTAGAAGAAGTGGAAAGAGCCCGGGCAGCTCCTTTGGTTTGGATGCTTTTCTTGGCAAGGTGCGATCCCCCATGCTAGGGATCGCCAATCTCGAAGATCTTCAGGCCAGCCAATTGCTCCAGTCCATGCGCCGACCCAGCCGCCGCAAAAACACGGGAGCACGGCGGTGCTCGAGGCAGTCGGAGGACCCTCCGAGGTCAAGCTCCCACAGAGCTGTGAAGATCGTGGAGAAGAACCCACAGACTGACCGCGGGCTGCTTGAGCCAGCACTTCAAGTTGCACCACATCCAAGCGATTCATCTTTGCTGCCCAATGGGAAGAAGAAGGCACACACCATGAACAGCAGGCTCCTTGGAACATTTTGCAACAAAGACTTTTTCCTCAAACATGTTTTTGATCCTAGGTGAGTACTTTTTCCTGAATAAAATCCGGATCCCAGATATGCCGCTGAGGCCGGCAGGAGAAGACAAAGCCGCTGTCTTGGAAAAATGTCAAAGAGTCTCAATGGAGGAGCTCAGGACGAATTACGACGCAGTGATCGCTCAGTTCAGCGTAAACAAAGTGTCTGAAAGCAGGGGGGATGGAGAGGTGTCTGCCCTCCCTCGTGTCGGACGCTGCTTGCTGTGCATGGCTGGCCACTTGCGCTTCAGCGAAGGACTAGCATCCCGATGCTTTGCCATTCTCAGCTTTGGCATCATCCCCATGGCCATGAGTGGTCTTCTCCTTTACGGTGGAGCAGTTTCCCTCATGGATACTTCTTTGCTTCTGGCTCTAACGAGTTTTCAACTTGGCATTTCTGTTGCCAGTTTCAGTTTCGACCGGAAAGGTATCGCGCTCCTTTTAGGTCCAGAGGAAACTCGCCTAGATGATTATGCGCTCGAAGCTGACTTCATGGCAGATTGGCAGAAGGTTTCCCGGAAGAGGTTCATTGAGACTGTTTGCATGTTCATTGGCATGATGTGTGCGAGAATTGCTGCACAGATTTGGGTGAGAGGCCAGCTTGAACTTGAAGCAAACTGGGACCAAGTCTATACGATCGCCTTTACGTTCATGCTCTTCCGGTATCTGCTGTTGTGTTACTCCATTTTGCACTGCTGCTGTGGCCTGGAACTTGCTTTGGACAGCTTCGGGGTTCGATTTTTCAGGGAGATGGACATTGAGCAGGTGCAGAAGAACAAAGTTCCATCAAAGTTCCATCAAAGTTCCATCAATAATCAATACTTGGGAAATAAGTTTCTATTTGATTTATTTATCTGCATAATTCTGCATATGTTTATACTATACTGACTATACTATATTAATCTATATTATGTAATGGCTGTTTTTAATCCTTTGCAGATTCAAAAACTCCACATCGCTCTGGCAGGCCTTGAGTGAGTGGAACACATTGCAGGCCACACTTCGGCAAGCGTCCACGAAGATCAGCGATTCGTTGCTGGTGATTGGCTTTTGCTGCCTGGCAAGCATTGCCCTTTTGGGAGAGCAGGTGATCCGCAATCCCCACAGCTTTGTGGAGACCCCAGGCACGGTCGCACGGTCAAATGTCAAGGATCTTGACACCAGTTTGACAATTCTTGAATCAAATACATTCAACTACTGTAGGCCGACATGCAGATATGTGCTACAGGTGGCACCGACGGTGGCACCTGGTGCATAGAAGGATGCAAACACAAGGGTTTGAAAGCAGTTCGCGATTCATCCTGATTCGGTGTTTTCAAGATTTTGAGATGTTCAGTCTTTTTTGGAGGTGGACATGGAGCGTGCATGTGACCAGGTCAAATGACATCTTGGCTCTCAAGATACTATCCCTTGATGATCGCCTTCCTGTACACCATGATGCGGGCAGCTGCGGTTACGGAAAAGGCCAATCGCGTCGCGCCCTTGGTGAATTCGTGGAAATTCCACAAATCCCATCAGGAAGCTGACGAGAGGGGGGTCTGGATGGACTACGAACGACAATACGTTGTCCAATACATCAGTCAAAGCAGAGCAGGTTTCTTCATCCGAGGGTCACAATTGACAGTGCCTACCGTGCAGAAGTTGCTCTACTACCTGGGAGCTGTTTCATTCGCTCTTTTCTCTCGCCTGTCAGCAGTTTGACTCCGTCTCGAGATTCTGAGCGTGACGCGCCATGCCGCGCGTTTCAAAATCCGTGTTCAAATGCCTTGAAACGCCGAGCAGAGTTACTTTTATATCAGCTGATCCATCAGCTCCATGAACTTTACATATGAATCCATTTGCATCAAACGAGATAATCAGATACCTGCTCACTCAGTTTTGCTCGGCAAAATACTTCTTTGAATGTTTCACATTGCTTCTTTTTTTCAAGTCGCTCTACTAAGTAGCGAGGTTTCACCAGGCAACTTTGCACCGTTCTACAGAACCACCGAGGGAAACCGAGACAGCCTGATGACTGTCTAAGGTCCATCGCCCATCTTCTTTGTCAAAGCATGTCAAAGCTCTTTGGGAGGCTCTGAGGTCTCGATTTCCCAAAGTGCTCAGAGTTGCATTTTCCGAAAGATTATCAACTTTTCCCCAAGACACTGTAGTGGTGACTTGCAAAGTTCTTGGCTAGAATCCAGGCATTTTGGTTTCTTTGGCCTCACATCATGACATCATGGTTACAACTGGTTACAACTGGTTACAACTGGTTACAACCATCCTACTTTGTCCTGGGCCTTGCCGTGGGATACGCAGATTGTTCGATTCCGACCCATGCAGTCGCACAGTCGGCAGCCGGGTGCTGCCACTTGGTGCGGCCCGTTTTCTTGGTAGCTTTCAACATGCGCCGACCAAAAATCTGCTCTGAACCTGCAGCAGCTCATCTTAAGAGCGGCAGTGAATGAAAGTTAGCCCTGCATCTTTCTTTGTCACAGCCAAGCTTACCCACATTGATGATGATCAAGAACAAGAAGAAGAACAAGAAGAAGAAGAAGAAGAAGAAGAAGAAAGGAAGAAGAAAAGGAAGAAGAAGGAGAAGAAGAAGAAGAAGAACAAGATCAAGATCCAGCATTCACTTGGCCATGGCTCTTGACCATGGCTGCTGTTGAAGGACTTGCTGAACGAGAGCAAACAGCGCCTTCTCACCTTCCATTGGCTGTGAAGCCAGAGGAAGGGGAGAAGGGATTGTGAACCAACGTGTGCTGTTTCGAGCCATGATTTGTGGGCGGGAAGAAGAGCACCCAGGAGGTAAAAGTCAAATCATCTTCCATTGTTTAGAGTTTAGAGTTTAGTCAAAAGAAGGAACACTCACAATTTTGATCTTGCAAGTGTGGCGCAAAAAGTCAGAACGCCATATGACGCTTGTCAAATGCTGAATATGCAAAAGGAGAAGCAGCGTTTGAAACAGTTGGCTGCAGAGTTGGTGGCGATGCGAGAGGTCTTTTCCAAGGCAGGAACTTGTGGCTCTTCGTCACTCATGGTTGTGACAGGTGGAACACTTGTGATACAGCTGCCTTCCCAGGAGCGAGAGCGTCTTGGAGCTGAACAGGAGGACTGTTACATTGCTGGGGCCTTGTAGATTGCTGCCATGAGCAAAGAGTTGTTGTTCTTCGGCAAAAGCACTGATATAAAGATTATGACTTAACTAAGAGTAACTAAGATATATTGGTTAAACCACTTGGTTGTTTGATGTTGTTTATCGCGTTGCAATACGCTTGGTCCACTTGGTCACGCTCCAGGAGGTCCGGGCGAAGCAAGCCAACATTGCAAAGAGAGAGGCAGAACTGCAGGCGCATCATGGCGCATCGGGATCAACGCGGGTCAACGGGGGGTCAAGGCTCACTTCAAGCGTCATCTCTGATTCAGCAGAGGCACAACAGGAAGAGCAGAAAAAAAGGGAAGAGGCGAGAAAAAATTATCCGCAGCCTGCAACTTGGCTTAAAATAGCTAAACTATGCTAAACTCCTTCAGGCAAAAGATGAACGAAGTATACAGAGAGGGCAACTGAAGCAGCTTGGGGAGAGTTGTTCTTCATTTTTCTTCTGTTGATGTAGCTTGTTTTTGACAGGCGTCACTTATGTAGGCAGTGGAGGCCGTTAGTTCAGTGTCGAGTGCCCGTGTTGCGCAAGGCATGGCTGGATTGCCTGGCACGTTTTGGAACTTCCTAACCTCAGATCATTTCAGATCTTAACTGACAATGGGCAAAAAGTCCAAAGCTCTACCAGGACAAAGTGGAGGGCTGTATCAACCTTGCCGTGGTTGGCAACTCTGGGGTCGGCAAATCCCTTCTAATCAACAGGCCAGCGCAGATGTCAAAGTTGACAGCATGAAAGGTTCACGAAAGGTTGAAATTTGGTGTTGGAATCCGAAGTGCAATGGCAAGATTCGGCAAACTGAAGAATTGCATCGGACAGGCTGCGGAGGCTTAGGCCGCAGGCAGAAGGGTGGGCTGCTGTTGGTGTGAACGAGACCACACGCGAGCCAACCATGTTAGAAGCTCAGCACTCACAATCCTCGCAGTCACAGAAATTGGATGTAATTGGGGGCCATCGAGGGTTTTTTGATTGGCGTGACAGCTTCCATCGCCAAGGTATCCCTATCCAAACCAGTTTGCTCCTCAGAGACCTTGGTGCATGGTGTAACTGTTGCCATTGAACCCGACCGCTAATGTAAGGCCAAACGTCAGGCTGTGGGACCTGCCCGGTGCCGGTACAGCGGCAGTACCCGCGGAGACCTACTTGCAGGTGACTTGGAAGAATCGTTGAGGGCTTTTTTGGATCATCAAGGTCATGTTTGGACTACAGAAAGTCTGAAAGATGTTGAACATAAGACAAGATTAACTTTGCGATAGGAATTCACGGTTTGTTCTGTTGTCTATTGTCTTCCAACTGGGAACATATCTTGTTGTGACGAGCTTGCTGCACAATTTCCCCAGCAGTTGCAGCGTAATTCTGGTCAGCGCATCATTCTTACACCCCAAATTGAAACAATCTTAAAACAACCAAGGAGCAATCCTGTGATCATTTTGTGTCTCCAGTAAGAAGGCAGGTGAAGCTGTCAATCGACGACCAGGACATGGGACTGCGCTACTTTGATCGAGTTGTGGTTGTCTCTGCGGGGCGCTTCACTGAAATGGAGGCCCATGATGGCCCATGGATTGGGATCACCGATGTTCCACAAGAAATACCCAGAGAGTTCTCGGGTCAAAAGTGATGGAAACTGCTCCATTTCAGAAGATTTGTGAAAGAAATCGCTATGAAACAAAGCACTTTTTTGTGTTGCATTCGTTTCGGACTCAGCAGCTCGGCAGGCCGTGCTTCGGGGCGAACTGGAGCGACACAGCGTTCCATATTACATGGTGAGGACAAAGGTGGATCAAGACATCGCCAATAACAAGGAGGAGCCATGGATGGGTCAACTGAGTGAGTCAACACCAAGGATCCATAAGGATCTAATACTTGGACCCCTGGATTTAAGTTATTTTGGGGGGACAACATCCATGAGTTCCACTGATGTTCGTCTACCAGGACACCAGGATGAACGGACCCATACTCCTGTGGTCACTTAATGTCAATTGTTAGACTGTTAGCAGCTCAGATTTGCTTCAGGACAACTTTGTAGAGAGGCAGGAGACCTTGAAACAAATTCGGGACGACCTCGAAAATACGCACAAAGTCGAAACGAAGAGTTTGGGCCATAGAAACTCAGCAATCACAACCGTCACGTACCGTCACATACCGTCACAAGCAATCGGAACACTGGTCCATTTCTGGTTTCATCATGTTTCATCTGTTCGGTGCCAAATGGTGCCAAGGCCTGTATCTCGTCTCCTCTAGAGATCCAGAAGATTACGACCTGCAGTGGACCTAGAGCTGATCAGTACCTGACTGGCGACGCTTTAACATAAGCGCTGTTTGGGAATGTTTGGGACATTCCGAGCTTGAAATGTTTGAAATCAGATGCATTCATTGCATTCATGGATTCGCCAAGTCCTCGCTTGCTGGCCGACCTTTTTCCTGGCTTGAAGCGGCAGTCTGGAACTCAGAACAGACAGATCCGAGCAGTTCGAGCAGTTCGAGTGAACATCTGCGTCTGAGGATGGATCCAGATGCTCCGGCCTTTTGCCCTGCAGGTACCGCCTTCCAGGCGACAGGGTCAGCTTGGGATCGCGAAGCCAGAAAAAGTGGCTCCCAGCTTCACTGCAGGGTTGGAGACAAGGCTTTATTCAAGCGAATTCAACTGTTCCACCCTTTAAAAGTGCATGCCTCCAGAAACTTGCCGAAGAGAGGATCAAAGATGATCTAAGTATATCCAACAAACTTTTTCGCAAGGTAAGAAGATGCTGTACCGGCTGTACCCCCTTCGTTCCAATTTTATTCCAACTGCCAGGGCAGCTATGCGCCTTCTGCCTGGACTGACGCTTGGGCCATGCCGTCCAGGTCTCAGCGAACTCCTGGCCTAGACGGCGGTGACGGCAACAGGATTGCATGGCGACAATGAACTGCTTTGAACCAAGGCCAGCCCTCTCAATGGTTCTATCTGGACTGCAAGGAAAATGGATTGATGCATATGGTTGTTCCTATTTAGTGCCCTACCTGCCCTGCCCTGCCCTGCCCTGCCTTGGCCTTCTGTCATACTCGGCCTTGACTGGGCATCTTGTTAAGGGTCAGCGCTTTGAGTGGCGAGGTACAAAACGACTGTTGCCACGTGACGCTGCGCACGGCTCACTATACTGTGGTGCCGCTGTCACAAGATGGGCGCGCAGTGTTCTGGCTTCAGTACCTCGGAAGGGAGGAATTTGGAAGTGGAACCAGAGTCAGATGGAAATGGTGTGATATGTGTGAAATGGCGATCTACCAGGTGCCGATTTCAAAAAATCATGCCTGGTGATGTTGGAATTCGAAATGACTCTTTTACTTTACTTACTGCCTTTGCATGTGCTGAGGCGTTGGTACGTGGACGAAGAGGCTATCACGAGGGCCCGGCAAAGCAGGGAACTCCGATGGATGCCTACAGAGCCACAGGATCAGCCCTTGATTTGGTCATCAGCTCAGAAAGAACTCAGTGATCCCCCGAAACGACGCTTTCCCAGTCTGGTAGAAGCTGTGGAAGAATTGTGGGCCTCCAGTTTTTGATTCAGCCACCACATCATAAAAGTCTACAATCTCTGTTGACCTCAAGTTCAAGGAGGCACGTTAGGCACGTTAGGCACGTTAGGCACGTTGGAGCTCAGGTGGTTCTCTTACTGAGAGGGGCCTTTGAAACGAAGTGTGCAGCTATGTCCACTTCTGGCCAATGATCCGGCCGAATGTAAAATAATGCAAGATGTATCAAGATGTTGCAAATTTTGAAACAAATAATACAAATATCCGATATATCTGCTGAATCTGAGTTTGTCTTGACCTGGTGCGATCCGGCTGGAAGTGGGCCTTTGTGTTCACGCGCAATCTTTTTCGCATGAAGGTTGTCATAGCACACCTTCTGAAATCAAGCAGTCTGGATTGAAAGTAAAAAGTGATCATCTTGCCCGGTGGCATAGGTAAGATGTGTTGGTAAGCAGTCTTTGCCAAATTTGCAAGTACAAATGCGTGCCGCAGCAACGATCATGTAGTCATGGCTTGGTGTGAACAGAGCATTTTGGAGCTCAGACTCTTCTAACCTCCAAACCTCCACTCTCAGACCCTACTCCTCTCAGAGGCCCTATGTTACAGTTTGCTGCGATAGAATGGTGTTGTGAAACAAAGACTGTGTCATGTCAGGAAACCGACGACCCAGACCGTTCATCTTTTTTTTTCTAAATGTAGGGGACAGTGATGTCAATTCGAGCGATAAGGATGAACGGGATCCGGATATGCTGTGTCTTTTGCTCGGCAGGCCACATGGCGAACCTTTTGGACCAGGCTTTGGGTCGAACATTCAAACAGTTCAAACAGACTTCCTCAAGTTGTTCATGGTGGCAGGTCATGGCTGAATCCGAGCCCAAGAGGCTGGGAAATTCTCACTGAAACACAGTGACAGTGTGTGGTGCAAGAAACTTTGATGCTTTGCTTTCCATTTCATTGGGAAGATCTGTTTTGCATTGTTTTGCGTAGCGTGCGTTCAGCCAATTTGTGCACGCTTCTAGCCTTTTCTCGATGAAAGCAGGCACTGCACACAGGACCTTCGAATGCAGCTTGGCACTGCATTATGCAGGGAATCCATGGGAACATGTGAGATGCAGGCTCCAGTGTATCCCCCAACTTGTCAGGAGAAGATTTACTTTGTGGTTTCTAGGGCACATTAATGTTGCGCAGTCAAGTCTTTGTTCATGCACAGCTGCCTGACAAGGATTGATTTGCCAGAAGACAAGGCAGTGGACTTGGAATCTTGCTAAAGCAGGAAGTGCAGAAGTCCTCCTCAAACAAAACTTCACAACCCATGTCATGACATCATGCATCATGCTATGATGCAATGTGATCATTTTCTTGGAAAGCCTTGTGGAACAGGACTGCATGTCATCAATTGCTTTGCAAAATATCAGGGAAAAGGATCAGGTTGCATACTGACGCGCAGATTTTGTATTTCTCATCTTTCCTTGCAATTCGTCCAGCATCGAATTTGACCCGTAAGCCCATTTGTGTCATGGTCAAACCATGTTTTTTTCTTCCCATAAAGATCATAAAGATCATAAAGGACATGGCCATGCTCCCATTCATATGCGTTTATATTCTATATACTGCCAGTAGAGGGTTAGATAGTCTTCTCATGTTATCATAAGTTATATGTTATATATATATATTTATATCTCCTATTTTTAGGATGGTTTATGGATGGTTTATCCAGCTGGTTGGATATCCGGAGGATATCCGGGATGACCGATGCTCCAGGCCTTGAAGAAACTGCTGCAAAGCTTTCGAGCTGCGCAGGATCAATTGGCCACCGCCAAGGCGGCAGCTGCAGCGCCAACTGTGACAAGTTGTGTTACGAGTAGCGACAGGTTGTGACAACATCTGACAACCTGTTACTTCTTACTGTTTGCGTTCTCGAAAGTATATTCTGCAGTCTGTCTTCTGATAATCTGGCCATATCTGGCCATATCTGGCCTCACCATTTCTGCCTTTTCTTTTGAATTTCCCTTGCCTGTTGCAGGCCTCCGGAGAGATCGAAGCGGCCGGGCAGGAGAGCCAGCCTACGGTGCTGTGGTTACCCGAAGTCACCAACACCACTGATGTCACCAGATTTACAAACCCTGATTGAGTATTGGGCGGTTCTCCCCAAAACAGGACTGATAGAATTTCTATCAAGTAATACCGACCTCTCTTTACAGAGGCCAGAGGTCCACATTCATCCGGGCTCTCCTAGCCCCTCAGGAGTTGCAAGTTGTTGCATCGCAGCTGATTGAGTTGGTTCATCGTCTGACGATGCGCAGTGACCAGGTGTGGACTCCAGGTGTGAACATAAAGGAATAATCACAGCGACATCAGAAATGGATTTACATGTTTCTACTTTCGAAGTGATTTTTTCCTGGAATTCACTTGTTTGCATGTCGTTGCTGTTCAATGACAGAGTTAGAATGACCACAACTTCAACTTCGATGGCCAGGTCGACGCCATTCTCGGAGAAAAGTCTACCGATCTTCACGTTATCGAGGCTCTGGTTTTTTGGATGCTTTCCTCAACCGGCAGACCGCAGCAAACAAAAAAACATCATGACATTAGAGGAGTTTCTCTAGGATTTTGTTGCTTCATGTTGGTTCATCAGTATAAACCTGATTAATCAGTGTATAAATCTTATAAATCTATATAAATCTATATAAATCTGTAAATTCTCTAAGCTTTGGTCCAATCTCTGCCGACCGACAGGCGCCGCTCCGGGCTTCCCTCGAATCTCTCCTGGGAGTTCGTGAGCGCCTGAAGCAGATCGAGGCCGAGAAGGCGGGGAATTTGCCAATCAGAGCTGGGAATCTTTATAAAAGATGCTGAATTGTTAGCAAATGCTTCAGCATCCTTCAGCATCCTTCAGCACCCTTCAGCCTAGTGAATGTCAACAGGCTGCTCTTCAAGCTTTGAAAAGTGAGGAGGACCATGATGTTGCTGTTTGGTTGGCGTTGATGTTCTGACGCTACGCATGTTGTGCGGAAAGGAAACCATCATGTCACTGGATGCACTTGTCAAAGCACAGAATGTGTTGATGAGTATCCTGATCATTCCTGCCATGTGCTGATCATCCAGCTTGAAAAAAGGAGCAGAAGGCCGCTTCTTGGGCGACTCAAGCCAAAGAAGCAGCCAGCACCGCGCAAATGGAAGGGGGTCGGGCTGAAGCATTAATGAAGCAAGCAGGCAAAGCTGCAGAGGAAAAGCGAGAAGAAGAAAAAGCAGCCGAAAGGGCTCGCATTGAAGCTGAAGAGAAAGCCCGAATTGAGGCTGAGCAAGCGGCTGAAAGGGCTCGAATTGAAGCTGAAGAAAAAGCTCGAATTGAGGCGGAGAAAGCAGCTGAACGGGCTCGAATTGAAGCTGAAGAAAAAGCTCGAATTGAGGCTGAGCAAGCAGCTGAAAGGGCTCGAATTGAAGCTGAAGAAAAAGCTCGAATTGAGGCCGAGAAAGCAGCTGAACGGGCTCGAATTGAAGCTGAAGAGAAAGCTCGAATTGAGGCCGAGAAAGCAGCTGAAAGGGCTCAAATTGAAGCTGAAGAACAAGCTCGAATTGAATCTGAGAAAGCTGCTGAAGCAGCTCGTATTGAAGCTGAAGCCCAAAGTGTTATGAAATCTATGAAGTCAGACACAAGTACAATGGATTTGCAGGGAAAGAATGGAGTTGAAGATCAACCGAAAGAGCAAGCCCCTGAAGCACTTGCCACAAATCCATCCCTTCCAAAGACTGGTCCTACCTCGCCTTGCAAGCAGCAGAAAGCTGCACAAGATCCGACTTTGACCTCTCAGGCTGGACAGCATTGATTCATGAAGCAATGATAAGCAATGGGAGGCAGCCTATGGCAACATATGGCAGCTTGCCTTGTGACATCTTGTGACTTGAATAGCTGCATGCTGTGCATGGACCCTCAGAGGTTGCTGAAGTGCAGCGGCTCTTTGTGAAGTCGGACGCATGCCCAAAGGTCCAGGCCTCAGTGCCGCAGAGCGACGGTTCGCGTGTCATTCGGCTTCCGACGATGTAAGGTCAGTGGAGAGTACCGCCGCAGCGAGAGCCAGATGCTCAGTGTCCTCAGATCCTTGGGCAGCGTCCAAATTTCTCCCAGTGTTTGTTTGCTTTGGTGGGAAATCAGGGGCTTCGAATTTGGAGATGCTTTTGCAGATTCGGTAAACTCAGTAAACTCAGTAAAAGAGCTGTTTACCCCTTCGTTGGAGGTGACTGGCAAGGTCGTCAAGCCTTTAAGAAGCACAACGACGAGATCTTCTTGGTTTGGTCGCCTCGTGAGGCTTGGTAAACCCAAACATCAGGTAGACTGAACTTCTTTAGGAACTGTACCAGCTGTCTTGGCTGTTAAGCACAGTGATGGATCAATGGTTTTTTCATGTTTTTTCTGCTTCATCATGGTGCCGATTGTCTACATGTCAGAGGCGTCAATACTGAATTGAACTAGATCACTGCTTCTTTGTTGGCTTCTGTGTGGACAACATTTCCCCGTGGGAATCTTTCCATTCTGGAGGCTGGACATTGGACCTTCACTCGAGATCCCAATGCGGAGGAAGTCTTGGCACGCAGCTTGCAGGCGAGGAAAAACCTTTTCTGGTAGAATTCCCAGAACTCACCAAGGTGTCTGGCACCAGAAAAGATCCCTAATTCATCCTAATTCCCGAATCCATTGCTTTCCCTCTACTACTGATCTGGACGACCAAATGGTTTCAATTCTCACGTTAGGGGACAAAGCACGAACATGTGTGACCACGTGTGATATATATATATATAAATTATATATACATAGATTATATATATATAAATAATTAATTATATATATATATATACGTATAATTATATATATATATTATATTGATATTTAAACACATTATATAATTGAAATAGATATTACATGCTCTTCGATCCCAAGGTGGGGAGTCTGTGCCTCAGCATGCAGACCAGGTGTCCTTAACGACGACGCCTGAGGAGCTCATGTGCCGCAGTTGGACCATGGCACAAGTCTCAGAGATCGCAGAGATCGGCGAAACACCGATCTCATGGCACCGCTGAGGCCCCATGGAGAAGTCATGGCAGCAAGATGGTGGTGCGACTCTTAGGGGAGCTGGATGGATCTGGATGGATCTGGATGGATCTGGATGGATCTGGATGGAATGTTGTTGGAATGTTATTGGAAAATGTTGGAGACATAGATTTTCAGAGGGACACACTTCCAACATTTGCAGAGCTCTTCAATACTTGTTGGACAGACCCATCTTGGGCCTGAGTAGATTTCTGAGGTTCACATTCAGAGAGCCTGATTTGAAAGCGAACGACACCATCTTGAAATGCTTTCGATGTTGTGGGAATGACTGGGAAAGGAGCCAACGTCGCATTTCGTCTCATGACAAGCAAGCAGACGGCATGAAGAGTAAAATTTGCCAGCCATTTTGGTGACTCAAAGCCTGATATTTGTTGTTTTGATCCACGCTCCACGCAGTCTAGCAAATCCGCATCGACACGTGCATCATTTGGGGGATTGGTGACGTCGGATTGCCCGGTAAGACATTATGACCCACGAACACAATATTTTAGGAGGATGAACATCGATTTACCAGCTGATTCATAGCCAAAATCTTTGTTCAGAACGGCCTGGCTACCATCCGACGTCTCTGATCAAGCGCCGGGGGCAGCTTTCTACCAGGCCTTGAGCCTGTTCGCCTCTCATATACTAACTCAAAACCATAGTTGCAAGCGCTGGAGCGAAAACTGGCAGCAAAACAAATAAGCTGATTAAGCTGGGGATGTTTTAGGGGAAGTGGTTCACCAGGATGCTAGGGTTTCACGGGTTTCACTAGCAGCAGTGTTCTCTCGCGGTCAGAACCTTCACGAGCTGCGTTTCTGAGGATCTTCAATTTCGACACACAAACGCTTGTAGAATCATGTCGGACAGCCCCAAATGTTCTTGCCCCTTGCACTGCTTGCCTCAGTGTCGCTCTTCATGCTGCAGCTGTTCCGTTCAACATGAGCTGCCCATGGGAACGTCCAAGCATGGTGACTGCACCAGCAGTTACCAGCTGGAGCTGCTACAAGTCCACAGACAAATCAGCAAAAAAACCTGCAGCAACTCCTACAGAGACAACTGCTGACATGACCATGGCTGAAAGATCCCAGTCCCAAGCAGATTTCTGAAAAAAACACGATCACAAGATCTCCGGCTGTCTGAGACCATGCTTCAGCTACTTGGCCTTTTCGACCCTTTTGGCAAGCTCCGGTTGCGGAATGGGGAACCTTACTAGATATTTATATAATATAAATATAAAACTATATATATATTACATAGTATTAATGATGATCATGATCATGCGATTAGATGCGTATGTCTACGAATAATAACATGGGTAAGTTACGTAAGTGTTTGGGGCTTCAAAGAACTTTCAGAACAACCCATATCAAGCAATAGGCGACTAATCGGTCCCTCCCTGATCCTTAGAGGTCATCACAAAACAGTGTGCGACACGGGTCATGGTTGACACGTGTCGCCAGAGACAAAGTACATCAAAGTTCCAATGGACCATAAATGCCATAAATCATCATAAATCATCATAAATCATCAAAAATCTATAGAATTAAACCTCTGGTGCGGGGAAAAGCGATGTATCGCTTCTCTACCCTGAACAAGACCTGAGGCCGATTGGAGGCGAACTTCTAATGCCCCCGCCTCAGTACAGTCTTGATCAACTTGGGACAATTGGACGTCCAATGGACCATCGAGTTGGTGATCCTTCTGTCCACAAGTTCTCAGACAACCGGCAAGTCTTCCGGATACTGGAGTTGTCTTCATATCATTTCGTTGACTAAGTTGACCCATGGATAGCATTGGAGGATATTAGAGGTGAAATGAACTGCAACCAAACAATTGCAGCAGAATTTGATGGCACCAGGCGCGTGGCTCCTGTGAACTCCTCAGCTTTATCTCGTGTTGTGTGCCTCGTGGCAATGGAAAGTCCCTTGGGTTCAGCAGGAAGATCCACATACAAACAACCTTCACCGCAGTGCTCAGGAAGTGAAGAGAACTCTTTGCAAGTTCTTTCTTGCCGGTACCTGCGAAAGGGGGGAGCTATGTACTTGGCCGGAACCTCAGCTCTGCGAGATCAAAACAAACCCAAACAGATCAAAAACGATCAGAAACGATCAGACAATTTGAGATTTTCAATGTTTTCAATGTTTTCAATGTTTTCAATGTTTCCAATCCAACATGAATCACCATTTGCCAAAGTTGTTTCATGATGTTTCATGATGTTTTGGGGGTCGCTGAAGACAGATGGCTCAGATGACATATAGCTTAGTTTCTGCGCCCAGAGACCCATCGCCAGGGCGCATGGCGAACAAGAGCTGGGTGAGCCGATAGGCCGGTGGAGCGATGGACGGCTGGAAACGTCGCCAGAACAGTGACGAATATGAAGAATGATACAGATGATACAGGGACCAGAGGACTCCGCAAGGACCAGACATTGTCAAAGACAGATTTGAAACAAGGACTTCTCTCTTGTGTTTCTAGTTTTGGGTCACTTGGACTTGTATCCTTTACGTTTTTCTTATGGTCCGTTTCTATTTGCGATGGCAATGCAATTCAAAGATTATATGGTGAGTGGTGCAGCAACTGCAGGCGGCTTGTTCAACGAGCAGGCCACCTTCCATATAACTGGCAGCAGCAGCCAAGTTCATTGCACATTTACGACAATTTGGGTCCAACTCGCAGCTAAAGGCATTTAATTTCAGAATAGATTTGAAACACCAATGGCAAATTCTTGGATGTCCCAACCTGTTCTTATGGATATTCTTATGGATACAGTATCAGTATTCAGAAGTTTTTAGTGTACCCTGCCTGGCGTTCGGTCAGCCTTGCCTCAGCCATCAGCCGTTCATTGCCTCAGCGATCGTCCTATTGGACTGCCTTGTCATGTTACGCTTGGCGTCCTTGGCGTCCTTGATCATCGCTGCACAGGCCGCCTTGGCACAGAATCATTGTGAATCATTGAAGCAAGCTTGAAAAAATTGAGAAGTTCACTATGTTTTTGCAACGCGAACATATTTCTGAAAGAAGTAACATAGAATTACTGCATGACTGCTCACAGTAGAAACATTTTTTCGTGAGGAATTTAGTTGATGGATGTTGTTTGAGACTGCATTGAGGCCGGAATAGAGAGATTGAAGGTGATCAATGGCTGCCACCAGAAGATATGGATCACCCACTTGGCCAACGAGCAGCACTCAGAAAGTCCAAAACGCATCTGGAAGATACTGGATCCACTTCCAAATTGGATGACGCTGAGGTGGGCATTGGGCCTGCTTCTCAGTGGTTAGTTTGCAACAGCCGTGGCTGTTGAGAGTTGTTGGCGCACACACTCAAATTGAGATTGGAGAAATGCAGCCTCATCATTTTGTTCAGTATTTCAGGTACTTTAAATACATGTGTTTAAGATGTAGAGGGTAAACATATTAAGTTTCTGAGATTAGTTTAATATAGTTTAATACATATAATTTAGTATATATATATAAATATATATATATATAAATAAAATAAGAAAATTAGTCTTTAAGATGAGTTTTATATAAAAACAGTATAAAACTTATGATTATTTCAGCTTCAGCCGGATCTGATCAAGGCCAGGGCCGCAGAACTATGGCATCGCGCCGGGAGGATCTTTGACCTTCGATGAGAGTGAAACCGATGGCCTGGCGGGCAGCCGCTATTGGCCCAAGATGGGCTGTGATGCCAATGGGCGCCTTGGCAGAAAACTTGGAAAACCGAAAAAACAAGTATCGACTTTGCTGAATTTAAGTTTTGAAATTTTTGAGTTTCTGCAAATTTCGGTTTAAAGTTTTATTAGTTTTAAGTAAATTCTTGGAAAGGGTTTGATGGGTCCAGATGGTCCAACTGTGCAAACTGTTTTGCAAGGTGGGGTGCGGACGCATCAATGAACAATAAGATTTGTGGTGAAACTCAGAAACCGGCCCAGGGACAACTGCGCCTTGGGTGGCAGTGGTGGCCCAGGGCAAGGATGCGTGGTGTCCTCAATGTTTGATTTGATCTTCAGTGACTTTTAGATTTCAAAGTGTTTCAGTTTTTCATTTGAGAAGCGCAGACTTTGCATGGGGTCCAAACCTATCATGTTCACCAAGACCAAAAAGACTCCTGACTATTCCTCTTGCGCGCCGCCTATCGACACTAAGTTTGAGGCGCGCAAGTTAAGGTCACTTGATGACGCAACAGATTTTGCACAGATAGCCTTTGTTTGCAGCGTGTGGAAATTAGTTTTGGAGACTTCTTCGAAAAGATCGAGACTTTATCGTCCATAGACGGACAAAGATAGCACCCTCAACTTCTGCTCCAGGCAACCTGGGGCCGCCAGGCACGACGACATCAGTAAATCCCATTCATTTTCAGTTTATGACCTGAAGCAGCACAGGACCTTGCAAGCTTGAACAAAGTTTGATAAAGGTTCTGTCTGATAGATTCTGATAGCTTTTATTCTGCCATGCTAAACTAGTTCGGACTTTGGCAGGGACAGCCGTGTAATCCAGCCACCAACCAGATGGGCGGCTGTGATTTCATTGATGTTAGTGTTTGCCTCAGACTCTTAAGAAATTCTTAAGAAATGCATGTGATGAAAACATGTGATGAACACTTTCCGTTTGGCACATCGGGTTGAGAAATGGTTTCAGCCTTTGGCGCCTTTGGTGCCTTTGGCCTTGGTCATCCTTTGTCGTGGCTTTGCTGAGGCCTCGTGGATGGCTTCACCTTGGCTTTCAAGTTGGAGGTCCTGGCTGGGACCTGCACGGGACGCGTGCCCCGACATGCCCCGACTCATTTCAGTGTTCCAAGGTGTGTAATGCCAAGTGCCGAGACATGCAGCTGGTGCCCAGGTATCAGATGTCCACACCGTAGATTGCTCCAGCCTTTCCGTGTCGCAGTGTCCCACGGATGACAATCTGGGTCAAGGGCCTGTGAATATGCAGGTGGGTGTCTGAGTTCAACTTCCAAGTCATTTTGCATCATTTTGCTGTCATGCCAGTCTGCTGAGGAGAATCTCTCCCCAGCTTTTTTGGAGTCAACATACAGTCTTTCTTTGCTTCACGAGAACCTTTAGAGAAACTAAAATTCCCGGTGTCTAAGAAACACTGGACGTCCCCGTGTGTTTCTCAAAAGTAGGGAACCTCCAACCACGAATTTGCCATCTGCTCTTAGCCAGGCTACGAGCCCCAAGATCCAGAAACCCGTTGGTTGGATCCTCGGTTTGGCCAAGCCAGAAGCTGGACAGAGTTTTTTCAACCTCAGCTGCTTTTGGCTGCTTCTGAATCAACTGATCTAGTGATTTGTAAGGTTGCTATGCACCTTGCCTGAAGATGATCGACAACAAGTGGAACAATTTTCAGGCAAATGGCAAGGGTTTGCCTCTTTCCGTTTGGGTGCATGGATGCTTTGGGCCCTTGTAGCCCCAGAACTGCTTGATGCTTTATTGTGCGAAGCTGTTGACCAGAGTTCATGTTGCACTTCACCAGTCTTAGCAATCATTCTCTCAAGACTTCATTGTACTTATGGAATCCTTTCTTTGGCTACGGAAAACGATAATTTCTTTGGAGTCTTTGGGCTCCCACCAATTTAGATTTGGATGATTTTGGATGACAATGCTGTACCTGCAATATCCATCTCTGACCTGTTTCAGCGCTCCAGGCGAAAGGTAAGTCAAGAAACGATGCAGACGTGACAAAGTATTGCGCCCTGGCTTGGTGTCCAGAAGGGTTGCCGATTGGAAGCCTTGGAACTCTGACAATCATCAGATTGGTTGCCTTGGTTGCCAAAGTAGCTCAAATTTTTCATCTGTGAATATCTGTGACCTGTTGCTTTGGACGATATCCTTTGTTGCCAACTCGATACAGCACGGATCCATCCATGTGGCAGGCTGCACTACGCCACCTGAAACATCTGAGAGCTGCAATGCGGGACCTCTGCCACAAACCAAATACGTTCAGGCCTTCTGCCAGCCTTCTGCCAGCTTTCTGGGCCTTCTGCCAGACTTGTTGAGTCGTGACTTGCCACGTTTTGCACAGGGCTTCATTTCTGTCGCACTGCCGCCCAGACTGTGCATCAACATTGTCCGGGCGTCTATGCCTTTGCCTACGATGATGGTGCGCTGCAATTTCTTCTGGTGATAGCAAAACTTGGCAGGAAACAAGACTGTACTGCAACAAACACATTGCTTCAGGTCGTTGATAGCTTTACCATACGTTGATATCTCGATTGAATCTTGATTGCTACTTCTGAAATATACCCCTTTTCATCAAACTGGACTTGCACCAGGCCAGGGCTTGATGCGCTGCTCTTATGGTCTGAAGCCAAAGATATGGGATTTCAGAAGGGATCAAACTTGGCTTGCTGAATTTTCCTGCATCCAGTGGGGCCTCACTGCATCCCACCTGGTTCAACGGTGCTTTAGTGTGGAGGCCAGTACCAGCTGACCTTCATGTGTCCAGATTCGGTGATTCCTGATCAACTCTACGGAGATGAACAGGATGAAGAGGTGAAAGAGGCTCGGGGATCACAAGATGTGACAAGATGTGACAAGATGTGACAAGATGTGTGTGACAGGGTATTGACAGGGTATGCCACTCTGAGTGGTGTGTGTGGCAGGGTATTGACAGAGTGGCATGGTTTGGCCAGCAAAGTCGCAGTCGTGGACTTCCAACACTTGTGTGAGTCGAACGCTTGCACTTTCCAGCAAAACGATGCAACTCTATACCTTATGATACCTTCCCTGTTCAGTGCTTTTTCTTTGCAAGGCGAGCAGCTACGTTAGTCGAGTTGGCCTTGCGCTTCCTGTCGACAGCTCCCCAGCTCTCGTTCGTATCATGACGCAGAAGTTAGACATTGCATGGAATTCCACATAATTCCACCGTTTCAACGCTGAGTTTTTTTTCAAAGTTGCCCATGTTGCGTGACTTGCGTGACTTGCGTGACTTGCGTGGAGTCGCCAAGGCCGGATGCCTAGGACTTGCCGTTGCGGTGCTTGGGGCTTGGCGTTGGAAGGAGAGACGTGGCAAGAGCCTCAGAAGGAGCACTTGTGTCACTTGTTTGGGTGGACGGTGGAGAAATTGATAAATTGATAAATTCTCTTGATGTGCAAGGTCAGGCGAAGACCCTTGAAGAAGATTTGGAAGTGGAACTTGTGCCGGAATAGAGCGTCCGGGCCTGTGAAGCAGGCTGTAGACACCAGAAAGGATGTCTGCGGACCGGGTGCTTTCTGAAGTTGGAGCCCCCACATCCATGGAAAACAAAAACAGGCTTCGATGAAAGCTGTGTTTTGAAACGCACAGATGTCGGAACCAAACAGATCATGACAGCTCCACATTCTCCGGAGGTCCAAAGTACCGTGCTCAGGCAGCGTGACATTGTGATTGTTTAAGCTTGACCAATGCACCACTTCCCTGCCGTGGCATCATGGCATCAACTATAATTTTCTTTGTCCCTTTACAGCAAGGCAAACTGAAGTCCCTTTGTAGATCGTTAAAGACCGGATTGCTTATGCCACAGTGGTAAGTCAATTAATCTCTAGAATCCTTTAGACCAGGCATGGCCTGCAATTGGCGAATATTGGCGACCTGTGATCCAAGATCACCAGAGATCAACATGAACCAATTACAAAAGCCCAAAGTGGCTTTGACGCAGCGAAGCTGCGTGAAAACGGCCGCGTGATATGGTGTGATGCTGGCGCTGGATGATTCTACCTGCTCTTGGACTCTACCCAGTGTCCAAATTGTTTGGAGCTAATTGAATTTGGATTGCGACCGGCAGGATGTTTTCCGAGATGATGGCAGGGGACCTACTCTTATTCGTTTAAGGTTGATGCGACAAAAAGAGAATGCGGTTTTGAAGCAGCAGAAGAGACAGAACTTGACTCTGAAGCCATGATCATGAACTGGTGTCCAAACATACTTTCTGTTTTTGTTTTCATTTGCATTCTTCAGGATTGCATGTCAGCGCCTCAGTGCTCGTTTGGATGTTGAGTCAGATCTGTGGCCCTTCTCCAAAGTGGAGCTTTCGACCTTTGAACCCGTCGATTATGATGAACTAAAATGAACCAAAGACTTTCTGTAGATTTCGGGCTGACAATGCCTGGGAAGCCAGTCGGAGCTATGAGGTCGGCAAGGTCGGTTTAGCTGGTTTTGCAGGCGTGGAGCGAGTCTAGCGATGGGGTTTGCAAATGTCTATCCTATGTCGTGCAGGGCTGTACATGCAACTGACTTTATTTCCTTCATGCTTGCAGCTTCTAGGTAAGCAGACAATGAGCATGGAAAGGTTATGATAAGCAGAGAATGAAAAGAAACGAAAGAAACCTCATCTGCATTTCAGCTAAGCTTGAGAGTAACCATGCATTCCTTTTTCTTATTGAACAACTTTGTCCAATAGAAAAGAGCTCAACTCCCAATTGGAACAGCCCACTAGTGGGCCTGCTGCCCCACACCAAACCATACACGCACACAGAGTCTACGGACCTACTTGAAGAAGACAAGCAGAGCCCTTGGCAAAGCAACATATATATGTTAACTATTGTTTGAATCTAAATGATATAAAGATTTTCTGGTTTTGACGCTTCATGGCTCTATGTGGCCCTCTCCTCTCTCCGGAGGCCCGTGATCGGACTTGTTCGAGTTTTTGTGCGTTGGACAGGAAACCAAAATTTTGCAGCACAAAAACCATCAAAAGCAGATAGCCCAGATAGCCCAAATACCGATACCTGAGATAACCAACTGTGTTTGGAACAAAAAACCTGAAACTTCAAAGCTTCATCGTTGCGGATGTTTCACAAACTTTATCGGAAGTGGAGCAGGTGAACCTCCATGAAGGTATGGATGTGTCTGAAAATGAGGTACGCCCCTAAATGGCAATTTCAATAGGGGAACTGATGATTAACCAATGGATTTAGGGTTTTTTTCCTGACATTTCACACAACCCCCATACGTGTAGATACAATTTTCCCTGGTTGAGAACACTGTGAAGGTGCTTCCGGTGCTTCCCCAAGCTGGAAGGGAAGGTCACAGTGGGCTACGATCGCTTCCAGGTCCAGTCGGGGTCCATTTCTTTTCAGCGCGTGATCCATGTATCATGGCTGGTAGCCATTGATGTCTGCCCAAAGCTTGAAAACATCATAAGCATAGGGCCTATAGTCAAAAAGAAGAGCTTCACTTCACCAATACAAAAAGATGTTCTTTGTTTGATAGGCACAGGACAAAGATCCAGGTGGAAGCCTTCACGAAGTTCAGGCTCGTCTTTTCGGAGATGCACCTGGTTTGCAACCAGTGTTGCTCGATACGCTCTGATCATCTCTGATCGTCCCAGGCTTCGTGGTGCTTTGCGTCGGATCCCCAAATTTCTAAAGCACCCTGCATCGGAGGCACTCGAAGCCACTCGAAGTCACAGCAAGTGGCGGGTTTCTCTCAGGTTCCGCTGGCCAGACTCAGATGCCGATGCTCCCGGAGGTTCGATGGTTCGACGGTTCGACATGCACCTGAGCTGTTTGACCGCGGTCCAGCCCCCTGCATGTGCATCGCAGGTCAAACAGCTCAGGTGCATGTCGAACCGTCGAACCGTCGAACCATCGAACCTCCGGGAGCATCGGCATCTGAGTCTGGCCAGCGGAACCTGAGAGAAACCCGCCACTTGCTGTGACTTCGAGTG
>Ga0126342_10002737_pt1 | contig 28055 bp, 21 predicted proteins | sample Cyp1metagenome_FD_92528 | JGI IMG/M metagenome (GOLD analysis project Ga0126342, IMG submission 92528) | Coral microbial communities from Lord Howe Island, Old Settlement Bay, Australia - Cyphastrea 1 metagenome | ecosystem: Host-associated > Invertebrates > Cnidaria > Coral ... | reverse complement strand
GAGAAATGCATTTACTTGAGTGTGAAAAAAGCATCCGGCAACATGTATACTTTTGGGCTCCCCCAAAGCTTAGAACCTTAGCTGATGCTTTTTTAAGCTTCAAGTAAATGCATCCATATGTGTTGATCATACCAAAAACCCTTGCGTTGCGAAACAGCTTGTTGCAACGGTACGTTGCGCGTGCTGCGTGCTGGAGCTACTAAGGTTTTAAGAAATACACCAAATACATGTTTATGCATTAATATATATATATACACATCTGTGTGTGTATTCATATACATACCTACCTACCTACATGCATACATACATACATATATATATATATTTATATATATATATATTTATATTTTGCACATTTATATATGTATGTATCACCCCAACAGAAAGATAGACACGTAAATGATTACTAAGATAGTGATGAATTAGTTGTCTATCTCTGGATGGTGGTTACCATCCTATCCGTTTCACAAATCTTCACTGACCACATCACTTTGGTCGCAGGTTGCTACATCGGCAGCAGGAACTCCGTGCCTTGAAGCAGGAAGTTGCCGTGTAGGGAGCACCCAGCTGGGAAAATCGTCCCACAGCTCCGCAGAGAAATCTGATTGTTCGGACTGCATGGTTGGAGATGGGGAAAAGAACCTCTGGGTAAAGAGATATGTTTTTGCGGCTAGCACCCAATATCAGCAATGATTTGCGGCCTGTGGGGTTGCAGTACTGCTGGATTCTGAGTAAACTGACTTGTGAATTGGGTAGTTCAAGTTCTATTTGGCAATCGTTTGCCATCCCAGCTGTGTGTTTTTTCAGGGTATCTCAGTCTAGCCATGGATTAGGAATGTGAAGATGTTCAAGGTACTTCTCAGATGGGTGTAAGTTTTCCCCCGAAGAATGGTGAACATGAAGGTGGGGGGCCCTGCTTGGCGCTTGAAACCCGGTGAAAAAACGCTCCATGTCATGAGTCATGAACATATCCCCTATCCTTTGGTCAACTCTTCTGTTTACCATGTGATTTCAGGTTGCGAAGAACCCTGGAGACGTCTCTCTGTCACAGTTGGCTGGGGCACTGGGTTGGGGACGTTGGCTGGGTTGTACACACCGGAACCTTTCTAAGTTGGGCTTGGACGGAACGAGCTCGTCCCATATTGGATTAAATGGTTTGTTCAGGGATCATTGCGGAAGTTGTTTTGCTTGATGGTCACCTGCGTGATGAAACGAACATGGAACAAATCTTCACGTGTCAACTGCCATGAATAAACCATTGGGCGGTTTGATTGGAGGGTGTGTCCAGGCAGTTGCCTAGGACGGTTAGGACAGCCGGACAGCCCAACATTGAGTTGTTGATTGTGTTGGCTTCAACTTTGGGAAAAGTTTGTGGCTGATTGGTTTGCAATTTTGGTGGGCAAAACACAGAAACACCTCAAAAAAGCATTGATTAGCGGCATTCGCCGGCAGGCTGTGAGGTTGTTTCAGGGAATCTGCCGGGCCATGGTCTATTTTCTTCGGCCAGGAAGGGCCACAGCACCACTGTTTCGAGGCAATTGTTCCCTTTAGATTTCATAACATGGCTGATATTGGCTGATTGGTGGTTTGGAACATGGTTTTTATTTTTCCATATATTGGGAATGTCATCATCCCAACTGACGAACTCATATTTTTCAGAGGGGTAGGGCTCAACCACCAACCAGATGGGATTGCTGTGAAATTTACGGTAGGTGTTTTGGAGGATGTAGTCAGTGTAGTTCCAGATTTTGGATACAGTGGTTCCTGAATAGACTGAAATGGCGCACCATGGTGAACCCATCTAGCGCAATCCGCAAACCCATGATTTCAATTCATTTCAGTCTGATGATGTTTGGACATATATCTTTTTCAATATATATATATATATATATATATTTATTTATTTATTTCTGCATTTATTAGCATTTTTTTGGATCACGAAAACATTTCAGCTACTTCTTTTAAGTCCCACCAGGCTCCACTCCCATTATATACATTCCTTTTGGCTGAAAGGATGTTGGTAGTGGACGGGGCCTGCTCGGCCCATTGTTGAAAAGGCAAGCAGCAACACATGGCAGGAGTCCAGGAGAAAATGTTCAAGACCTTCCCAAATGATGGGGCAAATGAGGAGCACTATCTGCACAGTTTTTACTATTTTTCCTTTTTTTGGATAGTTTGAGATTGACGCTATTTCTGATTTGGGGAGCAGAACCCAGTTGGCTCATGTGTTTAGAAAGGATTGATAACACCAAATAGTCCAACACAAGCATATTGCCTGGGTTATTGATCAAAGCGTGCACGTTATTTAGTGTTCTATCGAAAAAGGGGAACAACAATGTTCCCCAACATGTGGCGCCATGGCGGCGGAATATGTGGACCCGTTCTTGAAGCAAGGATTCGACGGAGATAGGACCAGCATTGCAAAACATGAAACATGTGTTTGTTCTTGTCCACCTGAAATGAATCTACGAAATGCCATGTCCATCAGTCAGAAGTGGCTTGCAGTTGGTTATTACCCAACTGAAAACCACGTTTGAAGCTGCAGGATCAGTCTGCCTAGTAAATCGAGGCCCACAGATGCGTCCATGACACGGCCACCATAAAGCCAACATTTCACCGAGTTCGGATTCAGCTTACCGGGACTTTAGGGTACTACTACTTGGTTTTGCGGTTTGCCATGACTGGTTTAAAAAAAGGGAGAGCCCAAACAGAAACACACTGACATTCACATTTGTACAAATATACACATATCTATATAGTATACACCTAGCATCACATATACAGTACCGCACAAGGCGGTGGCGGAAGTTTCAAAAATATTAAACCTATAGGGGAGGTTGGCTGTTGTGACTCACGGATGGCAGAGCGAATCCACTGATGGAAAGGTGGTTGGAGTTGTGTGTTTTAGAGTGGCTGCAATGGTTGCAGAGGTCACCTCACCCACAACTGCTGGATGTAGTGTGGTGTAGTGCAGCTGTAGTTGTAGTGTAGTGTAATTGGATGTAATTGGTGTAGTGTAGATGCAGTTGTAGTTGTAGTTGTAGTTGTAGTGTGGTGTAATGAGTGTAGTCTAATGTAACGTAGTGTCGTGTGCTGTAGTGTAATCTAGCGTAGTGCAAAGTAGTGTAGTTGTAGTTGCATCCGTAGTTGTAGTGTAATTCGTGTAGCGTAGTGTTGTGTAATGCAGTGTAGCTGCATTTGCAGTTGTAGTTGTAGCTGTAGTCTAGCGTAGCGTAGCGTAGTGTAGTGTGATGTAATTAGTGTAATGTAGTGTAGTTGTAGCTGTAGCTGTAGATAGTTGTAGTGCAATTAGTGTTGTGTATTGTAATCAGCGTAGTGTAGTGTAATTAGTGTACTGTAGCGTAGTAAATTTGCATGCGCATTTGTAATTGTAATGGTATAGCGTAGTGTAGTTGTAGTCGTAGTTGCAGTTGTAGTTGTAGTTGCCCATCTATCATCTATCTATCTATTTATCTACCTATCTATCTATCTGTCTATCTGCAAGCTTGAATACGAAGCTTTTCTGCGAGACATCCTCAATTTTTTAACTTGGCAACATCAAAAACGCAGCAATTCTGCCAGACTTCCCCAATTTTCGAAGTTGACAACAGCAAAAACGAAGCAATTCTGCGAGACTTCCTTCAAAAATGGAAAGTTGAGTGCAGAGCTGACGGCCTCGTGTCTCTAAAGTATTGCACCTGCCACGAAAAAGTGATGCCAGGTCATACGAAGTGCTGCACCTGTCACGCAAAATCATCTTAGCAAACCTACAGATCTGATGCTCCAAAATGCAACCCCTCTCAGGAAATCAGCGCCCTGAACTCCTAACATCTCTGATGAGCATGTCTCTTGTACTGCGCCTGCCACGCGAAATCCATCTTTGCACATCCTCTGCAAATGTCCCACGCTGCCATCGTTTTTGGACATGCTACAAAACCCTCACGTTTTTCTCACTTTTGGCAAGGTGCAGGATCCCTTGCGCCTGCCACGCAAAACCACATCTGAACCTTTAAAATTGGTCCGAGCATGTGGTACTTTTAACATTTTGACCTGGAAATGTGCTTCGCGCCACAACGGCGTAAACTTTTTCAAAATCTCAGCTTCCAAGCGTGGTCCGAAGCTGGTGTGCTTTGCACATTTTGACTTGGAAATGTGCTTCGTGCCACAACGGCGTGCACTTTTTCGACGTCTCAACTTCCAAAAGTGCTCCGACGTTGGTGTGTTTTGTACGTTTTGACTTCGAAATGGGCTTCGCACCACAATGGCGTGCAATTTGTCATCTCTCATTTGGCCAGATGGCTCCGCACCCGCCGCTTTAGCGAGCCTACTTTTCGACCCGCCAGCGCCACAAAACACTGGAAAAACACAGTGAGTCGCGACTTTGCTACCTTTTCGCGCACCTGCATCTTCTTTCTTCTCACTCTTTCTCTTCTCTGATCTTCTCTCTTCTTCTCTTCTCTTCTCTGATTCTTCCCACCTCTGCTTTTCCATCTGTCCATATTGTCGGAAGTTTGACTTCTAAACTTCCATCGATAAAATATATATAAAATATTATGTATATATATATATATCACCAGTGTGTGTGTACAAATATGTACACAGTATCCGTGTGTGTGTGTGTGTGTCATATCCATGGATATATACAGCTGTGCTGTGTGCTTTTTCTCGTTTGCAGGATTCGATGCGGGGGATGCTTGGGCGGCCTCCTGATCCTCGGCTCCGTTGTGGCTTGGCTCAGCAGGGGCTCCCTACTGGTGATAATTACCCTCCTTAATAATGGTTAATAATTGTTTATAATCATGGTGATGACTGGTTATTAATGGTGATTAATGATGATTAAGATTATTTAATGGGATACCAAACAGTTTGCTATTGAAAATGGCACGTAGAAATAGTTGATTTAGTTTTAAAAAAACATTATGATTTTCCATAGTTTTTTTGTATGTTTACCAGAGGGTGTAGGCCATGATAGGCATAAACCTAGAGGTTGGGTAATTGGGAGATTTTTCTTCACTTTTCATTCAGTTGGGTTTTGTCCCTTTAAGTGGCTTTCCATAAATGGGATATCCCCAATGGCTGGATAGTTTATAATGGAAAGTCCCACCAAAATGGATGATTTGGGGATACCCCCGGAAACCTCCAAATAGAAGAGTTGGACCCCGAAAGTAATCTCCCAATCCCCAACTCATGGCAGGGTCGAACTGTGAGTTTTTCAGAGAGTGTGTAGGTTTCTTCCTTTTGGTAAGCACCGCACAGATGGAAAAGTGTTTCCAGGATGTTGTAGATGTATATTTGGACGACCCCACGTCGTTTTCTGTCACGACGGTATGATGGGTAATCGCTGTTAATTGGGGAAATCACCTCTTAAACCATTTTCAGATTAGTGATTTGTTGGAATTCAGCCAGGTATATAAACCCCATGTACAATGGCAAACCCAAATAGGTAGAATTTCCTACAATCCGAACCGAAAATAGTGATCAATTATACAAATAATATTATACATAATTATTTCTTCGGGACCTACTGTCATACATATATTTTTGCATATGTTTGAAATGAAATCACAAGTGATATGTTACGATATGTTCCATGGAAGAAGAAAGGTTTTCTTTGCACATGCCTATCCACATTGTTCGAGGCAAAAAATTATCCACCCAACAACGGTTTGTTTTTCCCTCAACCTTAGATGTGGAATATGTTTAAGTTAAAAACATTGGCAAATTCATAAGTAACATCAATCAACTAAAACTGTGGATAGAAACCAAGAAAGGTCTGGATTTAAACAGATATTAGTGATATATAGGAATTTCAAAACATCCCCATTGATGGTGAAATTAAACAGTAACCAACGGATAAATTTGAAGGGTTTTTTGTTTGCTTAACAGGCACTACCATTGTTCATGGGGAAATACATTTTTTCGGTTTTTGATTTTCCCTGAAACCAATGCATTGAAGTAAACATGGAGATGCCAACCGACTCAAGATGCTGTTATCCGCGCGGCCAGGGCTCAGCAGTGCCTCTGCTCTTCGTACCCATTTGGTTGAACGCGCCTTCAAATCCTGACAGGGCGGGGGTTTGGGGCTAGCTGTCACACATGGGGAGTTCAAGGCGCCAAAGTCGAGATGGAACCTCTATTGTTTGCAAGATCAAATGGGAAAATCAGTTTTCAGCCCTTTTTTGGGGGGGGTTCCATGTTGCATTTTGGGAGGTTAAGAAATGAAAATTGGGGAGGAGGACATGATTATCACAATAGAAAAAATGAAATGGCAAAAGTAACTGACCAAAGTTGGGAGCTTAAGACCTAGAACTGGGAATGATGAACATTATACTCTCGGCCAACTATGTGACATCATTCTTGAATCTAGTTCGCTCAATTGGTTTATACTTTCAATCCGCCATCCTGAAGTTCCAATGGGTTATTATCCATTCTCCCATTTAATGGCGGTTAGTTGGAGGTATGCCAGTGGGTAATTACCTATGTTACAAGGTGTTTCCATTTTAAGATCATAAGAATTGATAAGGCTATTCCACTTAAATGGTGTCTAAATGTCCAATCGTTCATTATGTCTCTGTAAATCTTTGGCCTCAAGGCAAATACCGCATGGTAAACAAGACTGGCATCTGTATTAACATCTGAGAATTATCTGACCATCAAAAATGGAACATAAAAAAATATGATCAATCCAGATTCAGCTGAAATTTCATCATCGGATCTTTACATGAAAACAAGTATTAAACATTCATGAAAACATACAGGTTCATTTTCAAAGGATCCTCCATCAACATCCATTAATCCTCCATTACCCTCTGGTAAACCAACATAACTATGGAAAATAACAATTTTTAATGGGAAAATTCACTATAAATGGCAATTTTCAATAGCTATTTTGACATAACCAGAGGGTAACATCCATGAATCCTCCATGAAAACATCCCAGGACATCCCATGAATCCTCCGGATGATCCGGTGCGCCACCAAGGTGCCCAGCAGCGACTTGATCCGTTGGAAGCCGCTGCCTGGACGGCCGCCCCCCACGATGCGCTTCGGCAGCAGAGAGGTGGAGCAGTTTCCGTCGAAAACCCTCGGTGAAAACATGCGTAGAATGGGGATAACATATCTAAAATAAGGGGCTAAATCTTCAAGCTAAATCTTAAAGCAAGCGAACCTTTTTAGTGGTTTAACATGGTTTAACATGGTCTAAACAGGGACATTGCGGGCTGGGCATGGATGGATGCTTGATGAGCGGTAATGTTACCTTCATGGATGTTTTTTTCCTTGTGAACCATCAATAAGAAAGGGAAAACATAATTCATCAATGGTTGCCTGCTGATTAGTGGGCTGTACGGCCCAATGCATTGGGAATTTGCAATATATTAGGGATGATATTCCATTGTTGGAACCATATTGACTCACCAGCATAACACCTTGTCCAATAGGCTTTTGACACTAGGATTTTTCCACAGGATGGGTCGATAATCTAGAGGGATTGCAGCCGCAGCCTTACCACTTACTATTTTTTGATTGTATGAAGGTTGTATAGTAAATAGATTATCATAGGGATTCATATAGGGTATAATGTTAGATTATCATAGAACAACTACAAGCCTAGAACATGTCAGCCAACAACTCTAAGTTGCACTTTTCGTAGAGGATCGAAAAACAACTCCGCGCGACTGTCAAAAACGGAACCGCAGAACCAATCTCCATACTATTCCCATCAAAAACCCTGTGGGGGAAGTTGATGTGAATCAACCATGGAATAAACAGGGTATCACCATTGCAGTTCCCATGTTCCTGAAATGGTGTTCAGAACGACTAGCAAGGGCAATTTGTGCCGACAAGCATACTATGGCATACCCATATGCTCCATGTATGATATATTTACCTACATTTGGTTGATTTTTAAGGCGGATGTTGGTAAATATTCCATACATGGAGCATATGGGACAACTATTATGTATATAATATTCTATACAATTATCTCTCTCTCTCTCTCTGTCTCTCTCTCTCTCTCTCTCCCCCGTCTTCTCCCGTAGATCTAGGCAAACCAGACGTGAGATGAACTTTCCCTCCGGTAATCAAACATGGCAATGGGAAATCCCCTATCAATCGAAAGTTCGAATTGGAAGACCATCTATGAATGGATATGTTCCGGTGCCATGTTTGATGACCGGATGGAAAATGATGGAAACATGTCTTTTTCCGGGATGGTACGTCACGACGGAATGATGATTGGGGAATCATCCTCAAATGGCCGCAAACGTTTCAGCTATTTTCACCTGGGCGGATTAGTATTATTCAGCCACACACACATATCTATCTATCCACCCATCCATCCATCCATCGAACGATCGATCTATTTATCTATCCTATCCTATCCTTTCCTATCCTATCCTATCCTAGCCTTTCCTTTCCTATCCTATCCTAGCCTTTCCTTTCCTATCCTATCCTACCCTTTCCTGCTGCTGCTAGCTAGCTAGCTAGCTATCTATCTATCCATCCATCTATCCATCTATCTATCTATCTATCCATCCATCCATCCATCTATCCATCTATCCATCTATCCATCTATCCATCTATCCATCTATCTATCTACCTATCCATCCATCCATCTATTTATCTATCTATCTATCTATCCATCCTATCTATCTTATCTATCTTATCTATCTTATCTATCTTATCTACCTATCTATCTTTCTATCTATCTATCTGTCTGTCTATCTATCTACTGAATCTATCTAATTCATCTAATTTACTCTAACGTAAACCTAAATCTCAGGCTTAATCTAATCTACTCTAAGCTAATCTAATCTAATCTATCTATAGGTATACATGATCGCCATAAGTATCCGAAAGTATCCATGAAACCATGAAGAAATCAGCCATCTCCAGAAGACCGAGGTTCGTGTGTTGATCATTTGCCACAGCTAAGGACAGCCACCTTATTTCGTTTCGACTTCGAAAAGCCGGAGTGGACCGGGACCACTGAAGTGGCCGCCTGGAAGAGATCATGGGGCCAAGAAACCGAGGAATCCAAGTTATATCATGTTATAACAGCTGAAGCGGTGGAAACAAAAAATTGGGTGAGAACAGAAAATGTGTGTGTCTGAAATCTAAATGAATGTAAATGTCACATTTTTGGCATTTCAATGGGGGGAATTAAAGGGATTTCGCGGTTTGGGGTGCTGCGCAGGTGCCCTATTTTCAGACAGACCCATAATGGAAAATCTTACAATAACCACTCTACAACTAATGTTTTTTTTGGTGATTTACCTTGGATCTTGGGTCAGACTGTGAGACAAGATTCTGTTTTGAGTTGCTTCTCTGTACCCAGTTCAGGAGTCCCTTTGTAACTGCATCAACAAAAAAGTACGCACATTTGATGATATTCATCGATTCTGCATGTTTAAATCGGACATGCATGGAAATGCTGGCTGAAAGGCTGAAAGGCACTGTCTAAACCAGTTTTGTGCAGTCGGGCACTTGCATTTTGTTTGTGTACAATGCGCCGTGGCATCATATCATACTTGCATGACAATCCCACCTTAAAAAAAACATGAGTTGAATTCTTTGGGTCTGAGTCGGCCTGGGGTTCATTTCAGGGTGTCTGCGGGGGGGGGTTAGATGTTTCCTTTGCAAAGCTTCAGAACCCTTGCTAGGTCCATGTTTGTGGTGAGAAGCAGGGCCGCCAATTCGGATCAATGTCCAAAACTGAGGTTCCTGGTTTTGATTGGCTCGATTTTTGCCGTTACAGCTGCTCGGCATGGCATGTTTTCCTGGCTTCGACCATTGGCTCAGTATATGGGTTTGCTGTACTATAACAATCCCAGAAAAGATTGAAGAGTTAAAATTTCACGGCGATAATTTGATGATAAATTACTGTTCTAGTTCTATTCTGGTTGGTGGTTTGGAACATTTACCCATATATTGGGAACAATAACCCCAGCTTTGATTACTATAAACCATTCAAAGGTTTGATATGATTCTGGCTCGAAATAGTTCCCCAAAAAGGGTTTGTTTTGTGTATTGCCACATTCCGCGCATTCTCTCAGACTCAGCCCATTTTTGAGCCACGTCTTGACCGTGGCGGCGATACTCAGATTGTTTTCCCATGTTTTCCCCATGCTGTCCTGTCAACCTGGTGTAGTATTGGTTCATTTTGGGAGCCCATATGCGATGTCTTTACTATGGGGATGGAATTATATCATATTACCCTCTGGTAAACATACAAAAAAACTATGGAAATCACAATGTTTTATTGGACATTTCACTATTTCTATGGCCATTTTCAATAGCTATGTTAAATTACCAGAGGGTAGGACATATTAGGGGAATGGGATTGGAGTAATATTTAGATATCTTGAAATATAGTGGAGTTAAAGCCGATCTTGTCGGCGAAAAGATCATAGTAACCACCATTAAGTCCTCCTAGTGATACCCCGCATAGATCCCAATTGCACATTCTTGGTTTTTAAGTCAAATAGCAATTGAAACCCGTTAATGATAAATTTCAATTAAGCAGTCACTTGTCAATGATCCCCATGTTTAACAGTTAGCACGTGCTAAGACAGCTATAAGGAGCACCAAGCTTAATTTTCAATATTTGACTAAGGTTTCAAGAGGCGGTATGTAACATTAGGGGGAATTAGACTAGTTAAACTTAATTGATATACTTACGTGCAGGATGGCCTCCCCAAGAAAAAAGTAGGCGTTTCTTGACGCTTTGAACTATAGATATGCTTTACGCCGCAGGATTCACCTAGTTTTTTTCGCCAACGTCCTGACCATTTTTTTCCACTCTACATCCACAGTTTTCTCCGTTCGATCGTCTTAAATCCTACATATTTTACATCGATTAGTTCTGGTATGGGGGGGCCACGTTGCACCGTACGACCTCCATGTCTTATCGAGCCAATCGCTGCGCCTAGATGTGAACGACACCCTGCCAGTGGCGAAGAAGCTCATCGAGGGAACCATCTTTCAACCAGATCCTTTGGAGGCAACAACAAGAAACATTTCCCCATCCATTTCCCAATGATATCCCCATATGTTGCTGGGCCTTTGCTGGTGATTTTAAGCCGCAACAACCATTGGGATATTTTTTTGGGAAATGGATGGGGGAAATGGGGATATGGAATTCAACATGACCACAAATCTGGATAAAGTATACTGTAATTAACGAGGTCATGGGTCACTAGAAATCATGGTTAGTATGGGCAACTATCCCAAATGTGAACAGATGACTGCAACCAGTCACCCTAAGAAATAAGTCTGAAATTGAAACCCACCAATTATGATTTCATCAGCGGAAACCCAGATTTGTACAACAACGAATCACGAAACCATCCAAATTGACATGCAAGAACGGAGATTTCATCAGCAATATGGCTATATACATCTATAATATTCTATATATAGATATATAGATTTGGGATGAGTGGTTACGGAATGAGTACTTAGTTAGTTACCTATGAAAACTCAAATAGAACCCTCATGCAGCGCCCCAAATGACAAGTTTCTACAGGGACAAAGTTTCAACTACCACCTTTGCAGTTCAATATAAGTTTTCTGTTTCCACATATATTCCAGAATTGATTGTGGGGATTAATTGCAAGAAAAGCTTATAATTGGGGTAATGGACATCTATGGATATTGGTTGACTGCAAATGTTCCTTCAAATTGATTCATTGACGAAGGGTTTTTCATCTCATCATCATGAAACATCCCATTTTTTGACAGTTATGACAACTACCCTCTGGTTATTTAACAGTTCGCTATGGTATAGATGGCCCATAGAAATAGATGGTTGACCTGGGTTTACCTATTAATAGCATGGTGATTTTCCATGGCAAACTGTTAGTCATAACCAGAGGGTATATCCCATTATATCCCATAAATAGGACATCCCCTTTATCCCCAGTTATGACAACTATACCCCATCTTTATATGACAGTTACATCCCAAGTCTATCCCCAGTAAAAGCCATCTGCTGATTGCCCCCATGATTTTCGCCAATGCTGAAATCTCCATCGCAATCATTGCAGGCCGATCAGCAAGTGTGCATTGGAGTTCCGCGGTCTTGGGAAGGGCGTTTTGGGTGTTTAGGGTGGGGAAAACATGGGGAATGCCCGGCATGGTAAACATACAACAAGCTATTGAACATGGCCATAGAAATAGTTGATTTTCCGATGAAACATGGTGGATCTTTCCATAGTTATGTGACAGTTTGCCAGAGGGTAATCATGAACGTTCACAACTGTGATTATATAATATCATTAGATGCCACAACAATAGTATACACTAGCATTCCTACTAATGAATGATAACAATGGTACATCTCAGGAAAAGAGCAATGCCCAATCGAGAAACTGGTTAATGTTTGGGCCCCGTGTAAGGTATACAATGTTTTTGGGCCGTACAAGGCGTTGGCAACAATTTGAAGGTATGCGGAATGCAATCATATTTTCCAAAAGGCACCCTGCGAAAAAGGCGTTCCATGAGATCCATGGTGGCCATTTAAGCAACTCGTAGTGAGTTCTCTGCAACTTTGCTGGCTAGTTTGCTGTTATTTCTTAGCAATGAATGAGGAAATGCAATCACGTCACTACCCTATCCCAAAATGTGGTAAACCCAGTAACAACAATCTTCAAACTGACCAGAAATGAGTTGTAGAATAGTAAAACCAGAGTAAAAATATCCTTTATTGGAGATTAATCATTGAGATATCATTGAGTTTGGGGTACAAAAAAAAATCAGCCATTACCATGACCCCGTGACCCCGTGACGACCGAGGCGACCTATGCATGCTGGCTCACGGTGCTGGGAGTGCTGACCATTGCTGGAGCAGATCTCTTTATTCTCCTTTCTGGTTTGCCTCCTGGTACGTGGCCAAGGAGTTGGTTGAAAACTGAAATGTCAACCTCTCCAAGAAAGAGGGAGACGTTAGAGCCATGGACGTTTTGAATTATGATATGAAAACCATATGATATAGGCATGTAGGATGATGATCATTTTTTTTGCAACCAGAGTTTTGAACCAACCTAGCTACTAGTGCAACAGCACTTTGAGACGGCTAGGACTAAGGATCAGAAGTGTGGAGCGGTCGATGGGTCGATGGGTTTCACTGGAAATCTGGTACCCCAAAACCCAATGGTTTATCATAATGGTGATTAATGGTGATTAATGATGGATAATGATGGTTAATGATGGTTCATGGTGATTAATGATGGTTAATGATGTTGGTTAATGGTGATTAATGTCTGGTTGGTGGTTTGGAACATGGCTGGAGAATCATTCGGAATTTCATCATCCCAACTGACTTTCATATTTTTTCAGAGGGGTTGGTTGAAACCACCAACCAGCAATGGTTTATCACAATTGTCCCTGTGATGTCCGAAAAATGGGGGATGCATGCCGTTGAAAAAACACACAAAAATCAAGAGTTTTTGTGTTTCTCATTCCATATATCCCATGAATTCCCATCACATCCCATATTTTGTTTGATTAAATCCAGCATTATCCAAAACAAATGCGATGGAATAGTGACTTGAATGATGGCTACCACGTAGGTCAAAACCCGGTACCATCGGAGCATGGTGAACATCTCAACTTGTAACTTGGGTGATCTGGGGAACCACCATGTTAGGTACCTCGTATTTTGATGGTTGAACAACTTCAATTTTCATATGTTGATGGTCGAACTCCAATTGTTGCCGATTTTCTCCATTGTTTTCACCGATGCATCACCAATGGATACCATTTGTTTTCATTCTTAAATCAGTGATATATATTTTTTAATTCATGGTTTTGTTATGTCAATGCGTTCTTGTTTTCCAAAGTGCCAAAAATGTGCAGTGCAGTAGCCAACTTAGCTTCCGCAAAAACCCAAGGCTGAAAAGCATTTTGCTACTCCTCCTGGGGGGTTGGTTAGCTCTTCTCAGCGCCTTCGCGCTCCTTTTGGCCTTGGCTGGTCTCTTTTTGGCTTCTCGGCCCGGGTAGGGCCTTTTTTCGAGGGGAGGGTCTAGGTATTATATTGTATATGTTAAGTTTTATATTCCATCATTATATAATATTATATATGTAGTTAATGATTATTCCATCATTCCAAGAACATATCTTGTTGGTGGTTTGGAATATTTGGATTATTTTTCCATATATTGGGAATGTCATCATCCCAACTGACGAACTCATATTTTTAGAGGGGGAGGTATACCACCAACCAGTATGTTATATTAACTTGGTGGATTGCAGCTACCCACTCAGATTCTTAGTGATCTTAGTGTTTTTGGGTTTGATGGGAATTTCCATGGGAATTTCCATGGGAATTTCCACATAACCACTAAGAATTACAGGTTTACCGATGATGGAACCATCCAGCTAAGAGAAATATGGACGTTTGCAGCCTGAAGGCTTGAAAGACGTTTGCAAATATTAAGAACCCTGCCAGGGTCAGAGTGACAGTGCATTGATTTATTGACTATGGATGACTTTGGGTTGAAGCTATACTTCAATGATCTTCAAATAATCGGAGCTTTATATCCTCTCAATCTCTCAAGACTTTGAATTTGGCGGCTACATTGAGAATCTACAACTGACATGGGAACGGATCAAAATATGTCAAAATTGGCACCCAAAACGGAGCGTTTGACATTAAAGGTGGTCGACCTGCTCTTTCAGGTCGACGCGAAACACTTGGGTACCGCTCCAGGCGGATTCCGCTGCTTTCGGCAAGGGGATACGTAAAAACTCGGTGATTTTTGTTGGTGAAGAGGTGCTGTTGAGGCATGAAATTACAGCATTTGGACATGATTTGACGTGATCTATTTCTATATCAGTAGCACCATCAGGCACCTGTATTAGAATTTTATTTTTCTATGTTTAGTGACATCAGAAGCTTGTCATGAGTATTGAATCATACCCTACGAGGTTGGAGTGATGCCCCTAGGCCGCGAAAAATCACTAGTTAGAGTGGTTTGAGCAAAGTAACAAGTTGAGCCTACCTCCATCTACCTCCCACAAACTTACGTTGACATGATACATAAGCTATACATAAGATGTGTTTTTTTTTTGCCTTGCCAGCAATATCTGCGCACCTTACCACCCCACTCATTGTTGCGTCTCAAGTCTTGCTTTATCTCCAAGTCATTATAGGCTACCGGGCCAGCTGCTCCCCCGTTTGCTGGCGCGCCGTTTTCGGACCATGTTCGGAGACCGTGAACCCTGCTTTGATGATTTCATAGGTAGATTCATTGATATTGTGTCAAGTCTCAGGTCAGAACGTCCAAAGTTTTGGCAAACTTGTCCCCAGGATAACTTGAAGTAACTTGAAGGTTAATGCTAGCTTTTTTTGCGGGGTGGCAAGTGGAGAGACAATATATGCATGGTCAATAAAGCGTCCGCGTTTAATGGCGCCATATCTCCGATTAAAGCTGCGTATGTTGTGTTGGTTTTTATGTTTTTGCCAATTCCCAGTTTTCTTGATGAAGCCGCAGTACTTAACCATCAGCAATCATCAGCATCAATTTGCGACTTGTTTCAAAAGAACCCCCACGTACGTTTTCTGGGTGAAACCCACATATGGCAAGTTTCACCCATCTCAAAAATCTAGTTGGTGGTTTGGAACATGGCTGGTTTCATATATGGGTTGTCATCCTTCCCATTGACGAACTCCATCATTTTTCAGAGGGGTAGGTCAACCACCAACCAGATGATGTTGGTCGCCCTCTCGGTAGCTGCCCCTCCCCCGTTGGAACCCCACTGAAGTTTTGAGGGTTCCACTCTTTCGAACCGGGTCTAGGCGTGATTCTCCTGGGAAGCTCCGTGGCGTTTGCTTTCGTGGGCGTGGCTTGGAGGGAATTTCCATTGATGGATGGTGTATAATTATATTATTAATGGGTCTATATATTTAATGGTGTATTCATTGATTAATGGTCTGTTTTCTTGGAATATTCATTTTGATTGTATAATGGGTCATATAATGCATTAGAATGATAAAGAGTATAGTGGAATACTTGTTTCATGGAATACAATGAAATATGATTAGATACTTACTAGTGGTTGCTAGAATATTGATGGAATATATTAAAGGAATATCGTTTATTTGTGGTGTATGTTAATTAATGGTTAATGGAACATTAGGTTTAGGAGGTGGAAGTTCCATTGAATTATTATCGGGTTAATGATTACTCTCCGGTAGTTGAACATAATAGCTATGGAAAATGGTCCATTTATGGATGGCTTAGCTACATGTAGCTACATTCTCCTATATTACCTATTCACAATGGGGATTTTCCACAGCTATATTAGATAACCAGTGGGGAATGGAATACGTTGTTTATATAATGGTGTTAATATAAATTGATATAAATTATATAATGGTTAATGGAATAATGATGGAATAGTATGTTTTGGAGGATCATCCTGATTAGAACCTGGTTTATAGCTGGGAACATCAGTGAACCTTGGTTGATGGAAATCCATGGGGGTCCGATGTGGAATTTCACATCGTTTTCACGTGTTTTCCCATATGTTTTTGGACACATGTTCAGACATACCCTCTGGTAAACTAACATAACTATGGGAAATCACAATTTTTAATGGGCAAATCAATTATATATATAAATGGCAATTTTCAATAGCTATGTTAGTTTACCAGAGTCAGAGGGTATTTCCAATATGGCATATGGAGGTTTCCCAAATCATGGGGCTATCCCCCATTGCATCATATATTTTAATCGGATTTTCCCATGGAAATAAACCACCCAGCGATTTATTGGGGTACCCCCATGACTTGGGAAACCTCCATCTGTTCAATGGGAATTTCAGGATCCTAAAATGGAGGTACTGTACCATTTTTCAGGCCATATTTTGCTGGGATATTCCCTTACATAAGCCTAAAAAATAGGCCTTATATATGGTAGGTACCTCCAATCAATCGGTTCCTGAGTCATGGCCATTGATATTTTGGACTTGGATCGGCCATGTCATATCCAAGTCCAGGCTCCACCCCCCCGGTACCCCCTGGTTCCGGCAACGAGACGACCATGGCCCTCTACCAAGCCATGCGGGCCACACCGGACCACTTGCCGAAGGAAAGACAGAAATGGAAGGACGCCATTGGATCGAAATGGAGGCTGCACTTAGGGGGTTTATCATGCCCATATGCGCCACACATGGTGTTTTTGAGGTATTCTCCAAAATCAAACATGGCTAGATATGGCTAGAAAAGGGGAAATCCCCGAAGTCAAGAGAGTTTTGAATAGGAAATCATGTGTAACCCAATATGTTCCATGGTGCGGGTATATTGACCATGATTTCCCTACAAAACTGGCTCAGTTTTTTCGGATAAATGTTGGTAAATTTTCACCATGGATCGGGATGGGGGAGATCACCTCCGTGAAGTTGGGCAGTTGGAAACCATGATGGTAATTACATGTAATATATGGGGGGGTATATGGGGAATATGGGGAATATATATATATATGGTTGATTAATAGAGTGGTATATGAATATGAATGGGATATTATCTCCATTAATGGTTATATTAATGGTTATATTATATACAATGTGAGGCCCCCGTTCGATAGCTAAGTTGGTGAACATAACTCCAATAACTATTGTTTATGGTACGCAAATAACGAACTAGTTACTGGGGCTTATAAACCAACTTATAACTGGGGGGCCTCACATTATAGGTAATATATGGGGGATATGACCCTCCGGTAAACTAACAGTTTACTATGGAAAATTACCAATTGGTAGATAATTTACCTATTAATCCTATTATAGATGGTGATTTCCATAGCTATGTTAAATTACCAGAGGGTATACTATGGGGAATTGTAGGTATTTTTGTTGGTACTATGAATTGTTGGTAACGGGTAAGGCCATTGGCCATTCTATGTATGGATTCTTCCCGCTTGCAGGACTTCTGATTACCATGTTATTTTCTGCAGTCACCTTCTGGCAATGAAACATGTCTGAGAAGCCCACCATTTGGTTTGATGATTTTCCCATTGATCATTTTTCATGAGTGATTCTCAATTGCCATGTTTGATCACCAGGGGATATCGCCACCAAACATGGCCATGAACACAATTGATGTTCTGGGAAAAAATCGTGCCCAACTGATGAAAAAAATCGAAATATATAGTTGATTTACCCATGAAAAATGGGGGATCTTTCTGTGACAGTTTACCAGAGGTTAACTTATACTTATAACATGTTTTCAACATGGGGTTATAAGATGTTAACACGTTATAACTAGCTATAAATGACAATTGTTAATGGGAAAACTCACTATACATGGCCATTTTCAATAGCTATGTGGCAGTTTACCAGTTTACCAGAGGGTAGATTGGTACCCTGCAACTATTTGGGCTAGACCTCCAGGAGGATGATGAAGAGCTCACGGAGGAAGAGGTGCCCAACTGATGTAATTCAACTGATGAAAAACCCATGAAAAACCTATGGAAAACTGGGGACGGTGGTTTCAAACATGGCTGATTTGTTTTTTTTCCATTTCATATATGGGTTATCATCCTTCGACGAACTCATATTTTTCAGAGGGGTTGAAACCATGAAACCACCAACCAGAAAATGATCTACAAATGGTTGGGTTTCGTGGGTTCCCCATATTTATAGTGACGGAGAATCACTTAGAACAGCATGTTGTTCCAAAATTTGGGAGTCCCACACTTAGAACATCCAGAGACCCCCACGAACATCCAGAGCAAAATCAGTTAGAACATCCTATATGTAGGTTGATGGTTCTAAGTGTGAGGCTCCTTGCAACTGACCCTGGCTCCCCACACATAACATCACAAACAAGAAGTTTATTTTTCTGCCAATGGATAATTTTAGAAATATTTATGTTGTAATGTCTTGGGATGTCCTAAGTGTGGGGGTTTTCGGATGTTTTTAAACATAGCTTTCAGTGTGCTCAAAAAAAAAGGTGTTTTCCAAGGGATGTTCTAAGTCATTGTCCGTTGCTATATATATATATACATAGATTTCAATTATGTGTCTTGAATTAGCTTGAGGCTACTCAAAATGGGCTCTAAACAAGAATTAGGACCACATTGCGAGCACCTGGAGATCAATATCCTTTTCAATTGCCGCACAGCTTTTCATGAACACGTTTCGCAATCACCGTCCAAGTGTTACCTGACTCCATGCTTGGGGGCCCAAGAAGATTGTTTGGCCTTGCCTCCAAAAAATGTACGTGAATTGAAAGGGTGGTTATTGTTTGATGCCAACACGATGTAGTGTTTATATTCGATAAGGAACATTTGAATTGAAGCGAGTTTGAACTGAAATTGAAAATGAACGATTTTTAACTGAATTTTACTCGTTTGAATTCGAATCTAGCTTTGAACATGAGTTTAAGCTGCCTTTGAATAAATGAAATCAAAACTGCATAACATTTGGCTCCAAATATGTTTGCTCGAAACTGGCATGAACCTTACTAGTTCGAAGTTGAAATAGAATTGACTCTTATTTTAAGTTTTTGAATGTCCCAACAGGTTGAAACTTTATTGGGTGAGTTTTCAGGCAATTCAGCTCTTTTCCCAGTTAAGCGACAAGATGGGATGGAACACGGCCTGGGGAAGATCAAAAGCAGCTAAGGTTGGAGCGCTTTGGCTTGGCAGATTTAAGCCCAAGATATGGAAGCTTTCTTGAAACACATGCAGTAAGAACATGCAGCTTCAGGCTTCAGGTGCTTGTTTTTTTTTTGCGGTCAGATTCAAGAAAGAAGACAAGCGATCGGAAAAAACAAAAAACAATCCAGCAACTTTGAAACAAAAACAGATTCCAAAATGCTGGCGTGCGTTTCCCCGACCTTCCGTGTTCCCCTCCTCAAGGATAAAATCTGTTGTCCCCTGGCTCTTCAGATCCGAAGATCCCCCTGGATTTCGCCAGGAGAAGAAACGTGTGCAACAAATCCTAGTGGAATGCTTGGACTACGACATTCCTCGCCTGGACTGGGGCTCCGGAGTCACGTGTGCGGTTAATAGGTGTTAACAAGCTTGTCAAGAAGTCTACGGTTTGATACATATATATATATATTATATGTGTGTGTATATTTATAACATATGTATATATATAATATATATATATATATATATATGTGAAATTGGCAACTTGAATCTGATAAAACATGAAAACACGACTATTTAATTTTTTGAGGTCCCCTAGTTTCAGATGAACCCAGCCCCTAGCTGGGTCTTAATTCCAGAGCTGGGATTGGCATTTGGAAATCATCCCATGGCCTTTCAGGGTGAGTTGACAGGTGAGTTATTGTTTTTTTTTGCACAGTTGGTATAGTCAGTTAATTACTCTTAATTACATCATTTACATCGTTATCAAACCTAATCTGCTGTTGGACACGTCCTTGAAATACTGGGACAGGTTACAGTTTCTCAAAGTCACATTCAACAGAATTTGACCACAAATTCAGGTAGCAATGACATGAGTGTGACGCTTCCTACGCATGGGGACTCATCATTTACCATCACCCCACCACAACCATCATGCCTTAAGCCTGTGTACCGCACCACGGTCATGTAGCAACGTGCCCACTGAACTGCATCCCTGCGAGGTTGCGGTCTTAAATTTGAACATTCGTCATGGACAAATAGCTAGCATCTAGCTGAATCACACCAAAAGCTCAAAGTTGACACCACCAATTTTGCCTTAAGGTGTCTAAATTCAATAATCATTCTGCATGTGCAAGAAAACCCTTGAATTCGCAGCCCCAAAACCAGGCCCCGGCCATTTTGTTGGCATATCCTCCAGCACCCCGCATGTTTGGTGTGTTACCAGTGCCAGTACTGTATATTTAGACTTCTTCAACCAATCCAAGACAAGCCACCATAGGTTGGCCATTTTATACATGTTCATTTGTTTTTCCGAGCAACTTCCGCAAACATCCGCAAACTCTATTGGAAAAAGGTGAAGAATCTTCTGACAAACGAGTTTCCAAGTGTCTTTCCCCGTGGAAACATCCTGGTTCAGATGACCAGGAGCGTTACCGCGTTTCCATGCACATCCTTGAAGAATGTGCGGAGGAGGCGACAGGGGGCCGGAGGCGGAATCATTTCGATGATGTCGTGTCAGGCCATGAGAATTTCACCCATTTCACCAAAAAGTGGGGATTTTTTCCGGATGGAACGGCGAGGCCAAGACACAAACAAAAAATCACCACTTCGAAAGGCGTTGCAGTTGAAGAATAATTACCATAGCCAGCTTGTTGTTGCTGAGTATCCAAGCGTAGGATTGAATATGAGGGTTTGAATATGTTTGAGGAGAGATCCCAGGTGCAACGGGTACCATTTGGCGGGATAGCCGGATAGTACATTAAGATGTTCTCTACAAGGACGGCAGGATTTTCCCAAAGAATGTGTTTCACTGTTTATGCGTCAACCTGTCACCCTTGCGAATCAAAATGGGTGATGGAATGCGTTCTATTGTCTAAAAACAAGGGGAATTTGATCGAGAAACCGGTGAGTGCTCCAATGAGACAATGAGACTGCGGGTTAGAAGCAAGCTAATCAAAGTGTTGTGCTGCTTGGTGGTTTGGAACATTTGGAGCTTTTTCCATTTTAATTAAGGAATCATACTCCCATTCTTGACTTTCATATTTTTCAGAAGGGTAGGTTGAAACCACCAACCAGGTCGTGTTGTGATAGCTGTGCGCCCGTCCATTCTTGGAAACTGAAAACCCAGTCATGAGAACGAGAAAGCCACATATATATATTATATATATATATATTTAAATCACTAAATATGTACATGCATGCGTGTATCTGTGTTTGGTATGTGTACGTGTATGCATCATACATAGAATTATATGATATTATATGTTATATATACTTACTTGATTTGCAATTAATCTGTGTGGACCTCCCTCGCCGCAGGAAATTTCTTATGAAGAGTGGCTTATCGAAGAGCGCTTGCGCATGAAGACTGGAAAGAGTCGACGTGCTGTTCTCACCGAGGCAGCGGCATGCGACGTCGCTTTTTCTGTTTTTTTGTTTCCACATGGGGATTCAACCCAAAAAGAACTTGGGATTACGAAGAATGAGGGTAGAACATGGTAGAACTTGTTTACAGTTGCAAACTGTTTTTTTTCCAATTTGATGGGTGGTTTAAGTGGATAGAACATGAGGAGTTATCCCTACAGAGAAAACCTTGCGATTTCAGTTCTCAAAAGTGATTTGGAGTTGTGTGGCTCGTAGAATCACCATTGCAGTTGGTTTTGTCAAATGTGTTCTCCTCATTGCATTGCATTATACTTCAATTATCCCGCCATTGGAATTATATTCCGTTTTTTGGTGGTAAACCGACCATTTTGATCTGCAACTAACAATTTTTGATGATAAACCCACCAACCATGTCTGATAGTAAATCCTAGTTTACCTTGTCACATGTATCATTTGATTGGTACCCCGGTGGTGCCCTCCAGTTATGTTTGTTGATGTATACACCCCATGGCCTAGTTAAATATATCTAACATAAATCCCAGTTAGGCTAATTATATGTCTAGCATATCTAAGATAAATTGGTTTATAATTAGCCTAACTGGGATTTATGTTAGATATATTTAACTAGGCCATGGGGCACCACATGATCAGTGAAATCTTTAAATTTGCCCTCGTTGAAGAACCATGTTTGGTGGGAGGCCAACCATCAAGGGTACCATCAGCAAGAATGTCACAAATGATCGATTTACCATCAACCAGGTATACACAATGTACTATAACAGGTTGGTGGTTTGGAACATGGCTTTTATTTTCCATAATGCATGGGATAATCCTTCCCATTGACTTTCATATTTTTCAGAGGGGTAGGTCAACCACCAACCAGATAATTAGGGAAGTTTATCTACATGTAGCAATTGTACCCTTGTTTTCTTGGTTACATCATGTTAAAGTACAATGTTTGACATGTTTGATGGTGATTTATCGCCAGTTACCCATGACCCTCAGAGAAATCAGAAGCCCATCGTTTGAGAAATCCCCAATGGTGAGCTGCGGTGCACCACCAAAAAAATCGCTGTTGAAGTCTATCAATTTTCCCTGGTTCGACCACCGCTTTTGATGGGTAACCAAATGTAACCAAGCATCATTATACCCATTTATATATATTGGTTCCCAGGTCTAGCATCCGCAAAATAATGGTGATTGCATAAATCATTAGATTCTAAATATCGTGATAAACCTCATAATTTCCATGACTGTGGTAAACCCAAAGCTAGTAAAACCACCATTTGGGGATGGTTAATACAAGCCATGTATATCCTATCATGGTGATTTCGGGGATGCCTTGTGATTGGGTTCACCCCACTAACCAGCAATAACAACAGTCAACCATTGGTGGTAAGCTAAATCCCTTTTATGATAACGATAACCTTTTTCATTGTATATATAATGATTGTTATTGTTGATGTGCAATCATTGTATTATCATAGTTTCCATTATGCAGATTACTTTTATAGAACGGTTATCAACCATTGTAATTATTATAGGCCCTAGGCTAAACTAACTAACATAAATGTGAAAAACACAACATTTGACGATATGTTCCGAATCGGGTTCCCCATGGGTTTCCCACATCTTTTGGTATGCTTACCCTAGGGTACCTGTTAGTATCCAACATCCCCCATTGTAATCGTATTGGTCAAGATGGTTAGCCACCATTATCCCAATAGACAATATAAATAATACATAAATATATATATAATTATATATATATTGTTTTTATTTATCAACCATTCAAACCCCCATTTGTCATATGGCCCATGGGTTATACCCACATTTGTTGGTATGTTTTTTCCTAGAGTACAACTGGTAGTATCCCCATTCACATCCATTATATAGCTATAGATATATGATGTTATACCATTTCCACGATAGAATTCAGCCACACATATTTAGGTAACTATTTACTGGTTGGTGGTTTCAAACATTTTTTAGTTTCCAGAATATATGGGCTGTCATCCTTCCCATGGACGAACTCCATCATTTTTCAGAGGGGTAGGTCAACCACCAACCAGATTTATATGGAATTTATATGGATTGATTGATAACAATAGCTTTAAATAGCATTCCATTTGGTATAAATAACAATACCATATAAATATCAACAACAATACCATAGATTTATATGGATTTTTGTTTAGGGGATGAATATCCATAAATCCATATAATTCCCAGCTTTTTCGGCAACTAAAAATCGCTATCGAACAGGGGCCCCTGGGGGCCCCATCTGTAACGGGCCACGCGGCCGCAGGAAGAGTTGCACAAAGCCACTGTGGAGCTGCGCGTCCGGCGTCGCGCGCACCCGGCCTTGGCGCAGGTGGGAAATTTCTGGAAAACCGCCGGGAAAGGCTTGGAACATCTGACGGAAACTGGGTATTATATACCCTCTGGTAAACTAACATAGCTATTGAAAATGGCCATTTATAGTGGATTTTCACATTAACATTTGTGATTTTCCACAGCTATGTTAGTTTACCAGAGGGTAACCATTGGTACTAAAATATCCCATTGGTTATCATAAATATCACCATTTACCCCAATTTACATCATACTAATCACTATAAATCACCATTAATCACCATTATCTGGTTTGATTGGTTAGTGGTTTGGAACATGGCTGGATGATTTTCCCCATCATATTGGGAATGTCATCATCCCAACTGACGAACATATTTTTCAGAGGGGTAGGTCAACCACCAACCAGAGATGATATATCTGGGACTTGAGTTGGTTTTCGATTTTTACAATGTTAGAACAAGATAACTATGATAAAATCATACAACATCTGGATACCAAAAAATATGCATTCCAAAAAAAAATGAATGGCAATGGTCCAAATGTAACACCCAGATAAATGCGAAGAATTGATTGCCCACGATTGTCCATGACAACCTGCCAAAAATCTAAAGGACAAAAATGGAATATGATAAAATGCTAAGAATGTTTCAATGTTTCATTGGAAACGTGTGTGGAACAACAATTTTGTGCAAAATTCATTCAAAACAAAACGCTACATGTTCGAGAACATATAGGACAACCATTTTTGGTAGGACAATCATTCGTAACATGGGCGGTATTCCTGCCAAAATTTGGGTTTTGGCAAACACCATACAGTTTTTTTCCCTCACTCCGCCAGAAATGAGTTCAACAAACATAGACACATAGATCCGCCAAATAGGGAGTTGGACAGATTTTTTCTATGTCAAGAGTCTTTGTGAATTTACTGGAGGATTATATTACTCCGGGTTATTGGATGGTTGTTCCAAAATGAGATAAATTATAGTTATATAATATACATGTAACTCTCAACCATTCAGATCAAAAAATACACTATCACTATTTTTGTTGTCAAACAGTCTTGCTGAGGAGGTATATAAACATATTTGAGGTTGTGGGTTGACCTCATTACAGAGGCAGAGTACCTCACCCAGTCACATAATGTCTTGTATGCTTTGTTTGTAATTTACCAGTCAGTCATAAACACACACACAGATATGTGTATATATATATAATACGTGAATGGCATTAAAGAAGATGGAAACTATCTACAACCAACATTTCAATGTGGCAAACCTAATAATCAACAATTCCGAATAGTAACAGGAACGGGTGGGATATACGAGCCAATCCCCAAATGGTACTTTGAGGTGCTCAAATGGTTCGTGAGACCAATCCAAGTCAGCTGTGGGCCTGCACCATCAAGAAGTGCCATGACATTTCCCTATGTTATACCTCAGCACGGATGGTAGCTGGTGGCTTCATACCATGATTACCCTCTGGTAAACATACAAAAAGCGACATAGAAGCCATGGCCCAGTCGAAATAGTTGATTTTCCCATGAAAAATCATTGAGCACGCAGGAGGCGCGTAATTTGATTTTGGAAATGGCAGCCACTTGCTGCCACTCGAGTGGCCGCAAGTGGCCGCAAGTGGCCGCCAGCATTCTCTTGTCACCGGCAGCCACTTGCAGCTGAAAAATTGTGATTCTCCATAGCAAACTGTTAGTTTACCAGGGGTATATGGGGATTTCAGGATCCTGGAGGTACTGTACCAGAAAAAACCATCGGAATTGGATGATATTGGAAGTATATCCCCTTTTTACCATAGCCATGAATCATGAGCCTGAAATAAGCTAGGTACCCTCTGGTAAACTAACAGTTTGCTATGGAAAATCACCATGTTTAATGGGAAAATCAACTATAAATGGCCATGTTCAATAGCTATGTTAAATTACCAGAGGGTACCTCCAATAAATCGCTGCCTGAAATGGACATTTATAACCTAGAAAAACTCCCCAGGTTAGCCTCCAGTAACATCGCTGACATAGCTATCGAACCAAATGAGCTATAATTAATCATTTGGTAATGCGTTTCTAATGCGTTTTAGTAAACTAACATAGCATAACATAGCTATGGAACATCTACTACATTTAGTTGAACATCACCATGTTTAGCTTCGGCAAATCATCTAACCATGGCCATGTTCAATAGCTATGGATTGGTTAAAGCTAAAATTTCCACGAGATCCCCTTTTTGTGTAGGAAAATCCATGGAAAATCCATGGTTTCCTGTCGATTTTCCCCAAAAAAAACCATCAGGGACGAGCGACGCCAGGCCGTGAATATCATGGTCCAGGAGTCTCGCAAGGGTCGCGCCGCCGGGCGGGTGCCGGTACCTCGACGCCGTACGTTTCAACATGGAGGATGTGGATGGAAAATGGTCAGAAGCTATGAAATGACCACAGATTGCCATATGACTGGGGGAATTTTCATGAATTTTTCACCAGACTTAGGGATACTTAGGGTATCCGGGTTCTATTTGGTTTTGACCCAGAACGAAATCAGAAGTTTTCATAGGGGAAAACATAGCGCCAACTGCTCAAACAATTTTTGGGTATCCTATGTTCAGACAAACTCCAATTGCGAAAAAAATGGGAGGAAACTTCCCGGAGTAAAGCTGGGAGTGACGGGAGGTGGCCGGATGGCCTGCCACAAAGGGGTATTGTCCCAACACAAAAATAAGATATGTATATATATATATATATATGTGTCTAGATAGAATCACATTAGACAGGTGATGGGACCACTCTTGTAAATGGGCAAACCATTTATTGCACGTTTGCGCGTCATGTTCCATGCATGGGCTGGAATATATCAGATCCCACTCACATGTCAGAAGTCTTCTTCTTACATCCGTGCGGGATATTTTCTGTCATAATCCCATCTCCGATTCATATATGAAACACGCCACTCTATGGTTCCAGATACCCTCTGGTAAACCAACATAACTATGGAAAATCACCATTTTTAATGGGGAAACTCACTATAAATGGCAATTTTCAATAGCAAACTTTTATTCATTACCAGAGGGTATATGGTTTGATCACCTGAAACCATGGTGACTCTGGCAGTTTCTCATGGCCTCCTGGCGCATCCACCCTGAGGTGTCAGTTTTGCAAGAAGCTTTCCAGGTTCAGAGCTTGCTGGGACGGCTTCATCGTTTCTCCATGGATGTATCGAGAGTCCAGTTCATCATTTGGAAGCAATTTGATATGTCAGAATTAGTGACATGTCAGAATATGAGCATTTCCAACCTCAAAATATATCAATATAACTCATGTTAAAACATGTTAAAACCATGTGACCGTTGGTTAGTATTCCCTTTGTTCACTTGAGTTTTGTGCGCTCTGATGTTTATCTCACACTTTTGGCCTTCCTCAGCTGGAGCTTCGTTATCAGGCAAAAAAAGATAAACACATGCTTCCAACATCATCCTACTACCAATAAGACATATTATATATCCCATAGGATCCATGTATAGTATATATGGTAACATTTACCATCAATATACCCCAAATGTTAGCATATATACCATACATGGATCCTATGAGTATATATATATATATATGAGCAACCGTAAAAACCCCGGCAATACTAAATATGTATTCGACGGACATTGGCTTATGGAAATTGATGGAAATTGTTAAAAACACGAGGTAAGCGATGGGACCTTC
>Ga0126342_10002736_pt1 | contig 28056 bp, 20 predicted proteins | sample Cyp1metagenome_FD_92528 | JGI IMG/M metagenome (GOLD analysis project Ga0126342, IMG submission 92528) | Coral microbial communities from Lord Howe Island, Old Settlement Bay, Australia - Cyphastrea 1 metagenome | ecosystem: Host-associated > Invertebrates > Cnidaria > Coral ... | reverse complement strand
TTTCCTATTTTTGAAACCACGACGTGCCGAACGACGTCCGAACGACGTAGCAAACGACGTCAAAAAATAACAAGAAAGGCTCTCTGCCCACCCGCCTGCGGAACCACATAAGAAACTAAAACCAACACGAAGACACAACAATGACCCTTCTCACCTCCATCTCAAGCAACACGCTGAAGTGTATGGAAAAGGTACTCTTGATGCTAAACACAACCTAAACGCACCAATTTCGTGATGGCTAAATCCCATGTGTGATAGTTAAATCATGCGCATCATCCCGGATGATCCCATTATTTTATGGTTGAAACATGCTGAAGCCCTGTAAAACCCCAAGGTTGAACCATGGTGAACTCCCATCTTACGCCAAGTCGCGCGCCGCCGACGCCTGCTCCTCCGTGGTTTGGCTCAGCTCCACCAGCCCCGCGGCGCCACGGCGAGGCAGGCCGCTGTCCTGCGCCGGCGATGGATTATAAACCACGGACCCTTGTATGGCTAACAGGAAAATCCCCACTTCTATCTGGCTTTTATAATGTACAATTATTACACACACATATTATATATATGCGTGTGTGGTTTATAAACCACTTACTAAGTGGGATACATATCCAAGTAGCTATACCTAGACATACAAATTAGGTTTACTTAGAGTAAATGATGGATTGTGATTGGCTCAACATTCAGAGCGAACATGGTTACATAATCATTGGCATCATTTGCAATCAATCCAGGTACCCCAAATTCGGATGGCTGACTCACTGACCGCCTCATGTTCCCTATTAAAATTGACCATTCTGATGGCAAATTTGGACTTTTTTGCAACTTTTGGATACTTTTGGGCACACCTGCATCCACTATTCAAAGCTTCCATCCCCCTGTTTGATAACAAAAAATTCATTGTTGATGGTTAGATCCATCATATTACAGGCTTCCATCTTGATGTTCACACTATATCATGTCCAAATTGCAGACCCATGATATACGTTCATATACGTTCAACATATTAACCATAAATTGGCGCTCACCCCCGACATATCGGGATATTCAACCCGCAGCAATCCAGGCTGCGCTGGGCCCCGGATGGCCCCGGTCCCGCAAGGCCATTCCTTGAGGTCCCGGAACCTAGCTGCAACACCACTGAATTCTGGGAGAAAAATTGTGTGTTTAATGGATTTTAACCCATGAAAAATGGTGATTTAACCAACAAACATGCTCGGTGTTATGTCATCAAGACTGGGACTTCACCGGCAAAAATGGGAGATATCTTAACCTGGGAATTCACCGGCAACAACTCCATGGGAATATAATTGGAATATCATGGATGGCATCACCAATAATATGTTTTTTTGGTGTGTCTAGAAATTGTGCATCTCTGTTAATGGAAATTTCCACCGGGAAAATAATGCTGAATCAGTTGATGTGGGCGTAGCCTACTTTCAGACAAACTCATATTCAACAAGAAGAGATGAGAAAACTCAATGATACACACGCGTATATAATCATAATATAATGGGGTTGAATTTAGGTGCATTACAGTGTTTACAGTAAATGTGTAAATAACAAAACGTCAAAGTCAAAGAAAGCCTAAGAACATCATCCGCAATAAGGTCTTTGGACAAATCAAAGGGGTTCAACCTGGCCTGACCCCTTCCATGGCCAAGAAACAAAGGCATTGTGGCAGATACCCCAGGCGAGAAGGCAAACTGCCACAACGGTGGCGAGACCTGCCCGGCATTTTGACAGCCAAAAGTTTGTCCAGAAACTGTGGCATTTACGGCATTTACCACAAAAATAATAAGGTATTGCCGCACCAAATATCCTGGGGATATAATAGATATATAACTGGATATACAAGTTATATAATCACCAACAATGCCAACGGGGTTTGTCGATGGGAAATGCCCCAACGTCTGGCCATATTCACAGTGGGCCTGTTGCTCGTTTCTTGATGGCCATGGCGTTCAGGAACCGCGCGTGGAACCCACTGCGTTGTGCGTTGGAACAAGCTCTTGACCTTTGCAGCCACCGTGCTGATAAGCCTCGAGATCTTCTAGAGAAACACCCATTGGATCATTGATGATCATTGGAAACACTGCGTGACTTGTGGCGGTTGCCTTCAATTTCTCTTTGATCGGTAGACCATGACGCATCAAGTCATCACTGTGGCAATCGATCATGTCCAGCCAGGGGTCTGCACCCCTTGGGCCAAATTGTTCGTCACGGCTTCCGGGCCCTGTTGGGACAATCTTGGCCTACTGGCCATGTAACAAGGAACATGATGATAAACCATGGGATATTTTGTGGGATTTTAAGGTGCCCTAGGGAAACACACATGTGTCACACAAATCCGTATGATCTGATTTTTTTTCGAACATAATGTCAACCCTTAGTAACATTAGTAACCCCTGGCTGATTCAAAATTGAGGGGAATAGGGTGTCATCTGCTACTGACTGAAATGGTAGAATGCCAGGTGAAACAGCACAGGGGTTGACAGTGCCACCCCAGCAACGCAGCACTCCTTGATGACCGAAAGACTGAATGGAGGTCACGCATAGTTCACACCTTTCTGGGTCATTCAATTGGTTTATGATGAATGATGTCCACTACATTGTGCAGCTGTGCATGTGTATTTCAATGAACTGGTTTGGGAAGAACGTCATTTGATGTCATTTGACGTTCTGGGTAAAATGACGTTTCTTGTCACGTTGAGATCACACCCCAAATGTTCATCTCTCCTTCTTTGGCTTTCGACATTCCCAAATGATTTATGAGCAAAAGACTGCAGCACCCCCTGGCACCCCCTGGCAAACAATTCAAGATCAAAACACATTTCAACAGCCAAATAGACTGTCAGAGCCTTGCTACAACCCTGTGAGCCAGAACGGAAGCTGACCGAAATGATTTCCCCCTGTAACATTCCCCAAACTCGAGTAGCTCCACCCAGGCAAGAGGCACACAAGGTCTCAGTTTCAGAAGCTTTTTCGCATTCATGGTCCTGGTGAAACAAGGCGCGGTCCTACACTTGGCCTGGACTGATTAATGCGTGACCTAGACCTACATTCATGGCTCAAAAGCCATGATTTGGAACCGTCATGCGAGGCGCCTCAACCAAAAACAGGTTTTGAAGAAAAGTGGCAGGCACTTATGGGTCTGCTTCAAACATAATGGGCGCAACGCAGACAGTCAGGTTGAGGCCATCGTGTCATAGAAAGTGTCCTACATTGCTCCACGCCAAGAGAGCTCTCATTTGATGAGGTGGCCCGGCCGCAAAGTGACAGCGTTTGACGTACCTGACATGAGGCGCCTCTACTGAGCAAAACAGCCAAAGGATCGGCGCAAAGAGAGGAAGGCTCTCAGAAACATCTGCAATGCAGAGACCCCAAGTGAAACAGAGTCTGCAGTCTGTGTGTATGTGTCTGTGCGTGTGCAGGGACACCAGCCTAGGAAGGGAAGTCTGCGTGGCTTCATAATGAATGAGCGTGCCTAGAAGAGCACGTCGCGTATTGTGGCGAGTCATCCAAGTCATTACTTCTCTGATCTTCTCTGAGGCTTCAGCCATTTCCTCTGGCTGTGACTGCCGATGCGGCTCGCCATATCTGCCAAACATCTTGAAAGTCACTGGAAAATGTGATGCACCCCCTGCAGCCGGTCCCATTTCATACTGTCGTCCTCCATTACTCCAACCCATGACTCTGTGCCAAGTTGAAGCTGCAGCAAAGACAAGCGCCTGCCAAACCAGTCATGCAGACTGTTGACTGCGACCTGGCATTGCTGGCGGCAGCACAGCTTTCAACCCAGCACCTCTCTGCAATATGCTGAAGCATTCAAAGACTCTCTACGAATGTTGTTAATTCCAGATGCTCCATGTATGGAATATATCCCTACATTTACCCCCAAAATGGCCTAAATGTCAAAAAAAAACATACATGAAGCATCTAGGAATGGAGACTTGGGGAAATCGAACCGGTTCCAAACTGAGAGTCTCGCAGCCTGTGTGCCGTTCTGTTGCTCGTGCTTTTCAGCCTTCCCATTGATCGTGTTGCAGGCAATTGGACACGCATTTCAGGAGCGATGACTAATCTAAGCCTTTAAAAGTATGATGCGCTGAATGATGTTGAAATATGTTGAATATCTTGGATGTATTATGCGTTGATTCTGTTCGATTGCTTGATTGTTCGGTTGTCCACAGTTTTCCTTCATCATTCCTAGACCTTTTCCTTCTCGAAAGTTTTGATCCATTCCGTATTTTTTGGACGAACCGGATTGCACAAATGTGGTTTCAACCTCCTCGAGTTGCATGTGGATTCAGTTTGCAGGCCTCCTGACTGCGTATTTCTACATGTTTCTACATCATTTCCCCCGTTTTTGGACCCTTCTCAGCCCCAAGTTTCCCAAGTTTCCCTCCACAGCCGGTGCCTTGCCTTCTGCAGCTGCTGCACCTCGATGGAGCTGTGGGAACAACGCAGGCATAAACGCCATATACACATGATCGGATCGAACATATCTAGTTTTATTTGTTTGTATGTGTTTATATATATATATATACTGTATATGTACTGTATATGTATGTGTATATATATATATGTGCGTGTGTGTGTATTAATTGACTATTTCATAAGCATGTGAAATGCACAGTATATTACCTATATATATATATATCATTATTACTATTATTATTATTGTTGTTTTATCATATGGTACACATCAAGTGATGTGGAATGATGTGGATAGGTCCTTTTCCGGCATGTCTTTCACTGCAAGCCCTCGCTGTGGACTGGCTACTGTTGCTGTTCGGGAAAGGAACACGTGCTAAAGCAAAGCAAGCACAGAATAAGCACAAAAAACTCAGGTAGCTGACGGGAGACAAGCCGGCAAACGCAGCCAAGAGAAGCGCAGAACGAAATTCACCAAGGGAAACAGCTTGGGAGACAAAGCGGCAGCAACAAATTTGGGGCGGCCAAAGATAAACCGACCCACTGAGAAGTAAGAACCTCTATAGCCTATAGCTGATGCTAAAAAGATGAAGCAAATTGAAGCAATACAACCAGGCAGCAGCCAGGGGAAACAATGAAGGTTGGATTTCGAGACCTACATGACCTTGCACATAGAGCCATAATTTGACAGAAAATTCTTGTCATGCTTAGTGTTGGGTGTCTGGTTTGGTGATATGCGGGACATCATCGTCATAATCATTATATTTGCTGACGGAGCTTTTTTTTTTTGGTTGAGCTGTGGCAGAACACATTTGACGTCTCAGTCAGCAAAAACGCTGACGAAAATGAAGAATTTTAAAGGAAGATGATTACCGGGTTACTAAAGCGTATCATAGCGTATCTAAAGCGTCGCTACCAGCCCTTCTAGGAGTTCTGCAACTGCTGTGCCCTGGCCTCCTTCTGTAAAGTGTCCAACTCCTGCGAAACTCTGAGAACGCTTTGCAGCGTCTGCGCCAACCTAGTCCAATCCAGCCGAGGCAAGTTGTTTTGTGTGAACCCCGTAGGCCGTAGACGTCAAATCCAAAGACAAAAGCGGCAATCTTTGGGCACCTACAAGCTGCGCAAAATCAACGAAAGTTTCCGCAGCACGTCTTCAGGCCCCTGCCCCTCTGTTTCTTCACTCGGCAGCTTGGCATGATGACACTCCCTGAAATTGCAGGGGCAAGAAATCCTCCAAATTGCTTCCTGTGGAGGTGCACTCACTGGACGGAGTCAGGGCACGAAAGGAACAAGGAAATGCACTTGGTGCCCTGCATTGGTGCAAAGAGCTGACGGGACCTGAAGCAATATTGAACAAAACACGAGTATGCATTGTGGTTCTTTCGCGTTCTGCTTGACCACCGTGCCAAACACGTGTCAACTGCACGTATTTTTCATGGTCTAGGCCCCCGGCTTCTTGACAGCAACCTGCTGTGCCTTTACATTGCCTCTCCTGATGCCGTGACAGTTGCCACGCTTGTTGCGACATGGTGCCACTCTGCAACTCTGCGGGATGTCAAACAGCTGAGGAACCAACTGGACGACAATGTCCTGCAGAAGAGTTGACTTGAGAGGAGGACGTATATGCCAGGCTTTACTTGCTAACCATTCATATTCCCTGACGTTTCAAGCTTATCGAATCAACAATGCTTGAGGCTCAAAATCACAACTGGCTTTGCATGTGTGTCTATGCCATGCGTGCAGCACAAACCTCACCCACGAGACGCCGAAGGCCTTTTGCCAAAGCCTGATCTGAAGCGGATGAAAGCAATAGGTACAAAGAACATCAAAGAACCATACTAAAGGAAAAGCAAACACCGCAGAAAATTCTTCGTTGCGTGTCTTGTTTGCCAACCCTCGTGTTGATACACCTCGCAGGTCGTCGCTATTGGTTGCCGTTTGCCTTCTGTTCACGCAGAAGTTCAGCTCTCCGGGCGTTGATTGCGTTGATTTTCTCAGCCTCATGACAATAATCACCACTGTTCAACTTGAAACTCTGGGTTCTCTTTTTCAGAAGAAATTGCCTTTTCGTTTTGTTCCAGTTGTTCACATTTGAATGCCTGAGGCTCAAGCACCAGGACTATGAAGACCCAGTGCGCAAATCTTGTCCTCCGCGAGTCTCCCAAGATGTGTGCTGCAATATGGGTGCATTGTCCAATGCGTCACTGCGCCTCTTTCCGTTTCTTCAGGCTCCACTCATCCATGGCAGACAGCAACGGTGGCCAAACTCACAGGCTTGGCCCGGCAAGGCAGAACCTTGCCCTCGCACGGCCCTGCTTGCCCTGCTTTTAAGCGCAAAAAACACAGCAAACATCAGCAAACTGAATGAGAACACACTGGTGAATCAAGCGGTTGCGGACAACCAACATAACCAAGCAACACCCACCAATTGAAACATTCACTCACTGCAGTCACCCAGCCAATGACCAAGTACATTTGCAACGACACAGCATATATATAATTACAATTAATTACATATGATTAAAAAAGTATACATAACTATATAAAGACTTCCGTCCAGTGCACACAACATATCGCTGGCTATTGTGTATTCCAAATCTTCTGGCACTGCTCATGCCACTTTGTCAACGCCATCCTATGCTGCGTTAAGTTGTCGCAACCGGGACTTTTTCGGACTCTGGGGCAAGACACATCGACACCGTATTTTGGCATCCACAAACTCGAGGATCTCGAGGCTTGGAAAGTGAAACCAGGAACCGAAGTGAGAAAACTCACTTTCTGGGTCTAGGGCCTCATTTTTGATCATTTTTGTGGTTTTAATCCCACACTGTCTGTCCATGGCGAAATCGCAACATTTTTGTTGAGGTTCTGTGAAAATTAGAGAGTTCCAGTCCTTAGTCTGCAGCCTCGCACCTACTTCATGGTGCATTCTGATTAAAGGCATTCCAGAAAAGGCTGGGCCACGGAATTGTTTGCCACGCAAAAGTATGAAGTAAGGGGCATGAAAACTGGATCCGGATTTGACCTTTCAAACATGGCCAGGTCATACTCAGTTGGAGTTTGAACTTCTTCAGGACACGCTGACAGCACTGGAGGCACTGAAGGTATTTGAAGATATCTGGATTGTTCTGGACATCAAAGTTAGTCAATAAGGGACAACAACTGGCAGATAATGGGATAAGCATTTGCTGCAAATAAAGTCAATGTTGGTTAACCCACCATTCTTGTAATCGCCAGTGCTTTAAGGTGGGCTAAGAATTTGGAATGCTTTGAAATATATGATAGGAGCCTTGAGGACCCAGCGAGAGTTTCGATCAACCGGTGCCCTTGGGGTGTGTTGCCGTGGAAAGCTGATTGGTATAAAGTGTATCAATGTCAGGTTGGCAAGTTTGATTCTCTTGCCTATCAATTTGATTTTCTGAATGCCAAACATGTCCCAATTTGTTTCAACTTGTAGCTCCATTCGTGTCACATATCTACAGACACAAAGATCTCAGCAAATGAGCAGTGCTCAAAATCCCTCTGTCATTCCATTAGTATAATACTAGTTGGTTTATAGGGATTCCCCTATTGAATTATTGCAATCCCGAATATACTGGGTAGATCTGGGTAGTATAATCCCCTATACTATATTCATCAACCAACAGGGGTTTTGAACACTGCTCAAATGTATGAGTGCTTCTAACACGGCAACCCTCCGAGTGAAGTGGAACGTTGAACGTCACTCAGGTGTAGAGGGCTGGGTCGATGGCTGCAGGCATGGGCAAGATCTTTGTGCCCATGGCTTTCCTGAAGGGAAGGACGTAGTTTGAGTCTCTGGGGATGGAAAACATGGCAGGCAACATGAAATAAACAAATGCTGCAAACAATCAACAAAATATGGGTGGTAGGGATATGATGATACTACTTTGAAGTTCAATCAACAATTCATACATCAGTTGAAACCTTCGCGCTCTGCAGAATAGCAGTCACGGCCGCATAAACCGAAATATTCGTCCCTGGACGTCCCCAGTAAGTAGAGCTGGCACATGCTGGCACTTTGCTACACAGTAGTATGAAGGTGGGTGGGCTGGGGTTTCCTCCAGTTGTGGGCTTGGGCTTGGGGGACCACCTTTGGCAGCTTCGAATCATGCTATATGACCATGTTCGCACTCTTCGGGTCAGACCTCAATTTGTGTTTGCCAAACTCCAAATTGTGTCGGTAAACGCCTACATGTTTGCTGTTTCATAATCTTTCACCTGATATCGTATTTCTCCTTGATACATCCCAAATTTTGCTGGGAAAACGAAATAAAATTATATCAAGACTATAGAAACAACTATACAAAACCATATGCAACACCCAATTCAGTGAATATAAACTACCCTCCAGTAAATTAACATAGACCCTGCCAGATAGGGGTTGGAAGATTAGTTTCCATTAAAAATTAGTTATTTTCAGGGTCTATGTTTATTTACCAGAGGGTAATCTATATAGCCTGGACCTTCCAAATCAATCCAGATCCAAGAAATGCCATCGAATCAGTTCCCAGATGCTGCAGCCGCAGCAGGTCGATCCGGTCGCGTTGCGTCACAAAGGAGATCGCCAAGCCTGGCGAAAATCCATCCATATATATTATATTATATATATATATGTATTATATATATATATGTATTATATATATATGTATGTATGTGTATGTGTGTGTATTATGGGTATAATGGAATAATCAACCAATAATATTCATGGTTGATGTGTTTTTGTTCATGGTTGATTATCCATTGATCAAATAATTTATGTATATATATATGTATATCATACAAAATGGATAATTTGGACAATCAAAACGGATTCATAGGATTCTCCATGGAATGCGGAGATGCATCGTCATAACGGTTTGTTTGTTTCCTCCGGGACGTTGATGCGAGATCGCCGCCAAGCATAGATAAATTCTTCTATACAGGACTTCCATATGATATATATATATATATACAATATCAAGATATATATATATACTAAATATATACTCTGAATAAATATACTATATGTTTATGCTAAATACATGTACTATATATGTATGTACAATAAATATATACTATAATATATATATATACTCTAATATATATATACTACAGTATAATATAATATATAATATAATGCAAACTAATTTACTGTGTATATATATATATATGTATATACTATAAATACATATACTTTATATATATATATACACACTATAAATATACTATATACATATATATATACTATTTATATACTATATATATACACACTTTTTATATACTATGTATATATACTATATATAAACTGTATATATATATACTATATATATACTATATATATACACACTATAAATACTATATATACACTATATATATACTATATATATGCTATATTTACTATATATATATACTATATATATATATATATGCTATATTTACTAAATATATAATTATATATACATATTTCGATCAATAATGGATACTTGTTGGAACAAATTGATGTTGAACCAGCAAATAAATGGACAATATGAATACAGTATATTAATATTGAATATTCTGATCCATGTTCAATATCTTACTGGAAAGACACGGTTAATATCCAAGATGGATCCCTTAAGACAATATTCCGGCTCAATGGACAATCCCATTAATATGATGCATACTGTCAGTATCATTCATATGTATTCATTGAATCGATATACAGTTCAAATGGATAGTCAATGGGTACTTGTTGGGCAATTACTTTGAATTCTGAATGGTTTCACGTTTCGTCTTTGTAATTATCATTGGAATATGATTCCCAAACTGGATTATCAATGGATATTTAATGGATAACTAACGACAATAATGGATAATACATGGATAGTCAATAATGGAATAATGGGGATATACTTACTAACACAGTAGTGTCACCATCCACGGGATACTGTTGATGGGATCATGCCATCCATCAGATATGATCGTATAACTAATGAATGGATATGAACGGATTATCAGGACGTATCAGGACGAATGGGATTATTTTCATGGGCATACAAATATATATATATATATATTATATACCCTCTGGTAAACGAACATAGCTAGTCAAAATGGCCATTTGTGGTTGATTTATCCATTGAAAATGGTGATTTTCCATAGTTATGTAAACGTTTACCAGAGGGTAAAACCACCATTTTCCCATGGTTTTCCTATGATTTTCCCATAAAACCACCATTTTCCTATGATTTTCCAATAGATAACCAATGGACTTCTTCAGTCCGGTGTTTTACCAGCCATCCGTCCGTGTTCGCTGGGATGTCACCGGATGGGATCGCGGGGCACGGTACATGCACGACTGGGAATGATTTATCCAACGAAAATTGGGATGTACCCTCTGGTTATTTAAATGGGTAACATAAAGCATCTATTTCTATGGACCATCTATACCATGGATAGAAAATCAAACACGCATTTTTAAGAACGCTATAAATATATGGGCCCCTATGATTTAGCCATGGAAAGATCCACCCATTTTTAAGAACGGTAAACCATCTATTTCTATGGACCATCTATACCATGGCTATGTAACAAATAACCAGAGGGTAACCAACTCCACATTGATGAAACTAAGGGTCACTTTTTGAATGGGATGCAACGGGGATGTTCGACGATATCTTATGAATATTTTGCCAACTTGATATTATTGCGGTCTGTCTATCTGAAAATGGGGGACTTTTTTCCACCCTTAAATGATGGCAGTCCAGTGGAAATTGGGCTTCAATGGGGTTCTTATCCTCCGGTAATCAAACACAGCAATTGAGCAATTGAACATCCCCTACTTCCTACGTCTAGATGAGTTTCCCATTAACACCTCCAAGTTTGGTTCTATAGGAAGCAATTAAGCAGCTTTTCGCTGCAAACATGAACAATGTTCAAATGCGTTTGACAAACAAAATGGTGTTGAACCAGCAGACCAACAAAAACGACTCTTGAAGCAACCTTCATCCAAAGTGTCGCGAGAAATCAACATTGATAATATTGGATAGACATGAGCATGTTGCGTATTCCAGTCATCTTTTGCGGTAAAACACACTGATCAACCAAATCAAGCAATCGCGGGGATTACCAACAATGTGTTTTTTTTCTTATCGGGGTTTCCTTACTTGAAACTTGAAAGTAAGGAAAATCGCCCAAACAAGAATACACCAACTATTCACCAAAGTGTGTCAGATTGGTCACTGACTATTTAATTGGGGGATTGCTAACCCCAAACAGGTGATAAATTATTAAAATTGGCACACCCACCTCTTCATAAAGTGGCAGTCTATGAATGTTAACATCTCCCGCTATCTCCGAACTCCACGGCCGGCCTAAACGGCTGAAGCGGCCGGTACGGTGCAAGTAGGTCTGAGGCCCCCGAGGAAAGTCGAAATTGATCACCACCTCAACACAAGGAAGGAAAGAAACAGTGGTGGACCTGGGGATTTATTTCTGGATTGTTGGGTAACTGATCGTTTGGGTAGCTGATCGTATCGCGTTAATTGCAGGAAAGAAATTTTGAACATGAGATTGGAAAGGTTCAACGCACCCTCTACACGTGGGGTGTTCTTCGGCATTTTGCACTCCAAGTATGGAAGTGATGTTCGACTAATAAATGGATACAGTATGATAAAGTATACAACCATCGTTGTATATAACAATAGTTATATATAATACCGTATAATATACATAAATGGTTATACTAGTATACTAATATACAGTATATAACATTATATAACCATCGTTGTAAGGCTGATATCCCAACTTGACTTCACCATGGTTATACCGGCTATACCGTAAGTCCTGCACCGTCACCATTTGGGGCAACTTGGGATGGGATAGCAAGTCACAGGTACAAACACATTTCTATTTATATAGATAAATTACAAAAGTTAACAACGGAAAAGATAGAACAGTAAGTCATCACTATTGTATAGTAGTAGAGTAGGATACTTGTCTATCTTTTTTGGACCTGCTATACTGCATATAAAGGGAGAATTGTGCATATTGATCTGCAAACCATCAATCAAGACGGGCACGGCCTAGGGCCTATGTAGCCGAGAGTCAAAAATTGCATCTCAGTAGTTGCTATTATCGGTTATCGGTCATCGCTTTTGGGGGGCCATATCGCTTTCCGGTGTTTTGTGCCATTATCGCCTTTGCTGGGCCCTATCGCTTTAGGGATCTTTACGGTGTTTCGTGCACATCTCTAACAAAAATGCTTCTCCAATACTAGAGTCTTCAACCATTTTGACAGTAACTCATGTATAGCTTGCTACTTACCAAGTCCTTTGCTGATTGACAAACTGTTTCTATGTTCCAAGTCCGTATGCGATTCTTGGATTTCCATATCCGTAGCATCATTGGACTGGACGGGTCGACCTCAGCATTGTGGGGACATATCAAGGGGTGCTCTTCATCAATTTGGAAGAATACTCAAGGACCTGTTGGGATTACTGAGAACCATACCCGTGATTGCCAACATCTCCGACCATCAGCACTAACCGAAATGGCCACCCCCCGGGAAATTGACACTGTCCAGACATCCATCCTCATCATCCAGGCGCATTGACCGACTCTGTCTCGATGCCACGCATGAAATGCGAAGAACACACCATGCTTTGACAAGCTCCAGACCACGCGTCTTGAAGAACTTGTTGTCTCTCAGACTGAAAAAGGCCCGGGTGGAAGAAGAGACATGGGTAACCTCACAGCGGTTCTGCGAAAATGGAACGTGTTTGCCCCTGGAAAAGATCACGACATAATGAAAACAATAAGGGGGTGGAATACAAGAAATACAAGCAACTTGAAACCACCAACCAGAAAATACCGAGTTCTCAGTAGAAGAGACGCTAAAGGTGGGATTGGCACACCCAAAAGCCAAACCATTTGTCCACAGACTAGGGGTCCTCTGGTGAAGAATCTTCTAACCGCCAACGGACAATAGATCCCAAAACACTATAATGTTGATACATTAATATGCATAGCCCTATGATTGCTTCTAATACCTGCATGTGTGTCGGTTTAACTGCCAATCTGAGTGCTTATCTTCCATGCAACAGGATCACCCCAGGTCGACGCATGGGTTGGTGTCTTCCGAGCGACCCAAATGCGTCATCTTCCGGGCGAGCAATTTCACGCGAGTCACCGAATTGCAGAAAATGATGACCTGCTTCGGGGCACTGGCGAGAATTATTGGGGTGTATTATATCCCAAAGGATCCATGGTGCTGGTATATATGCTAACATTTGGGGTATATTGATGGTAAATGTTACCATATATAGCATACATGGATCCTATGGGTATGCTGTTGCAGATTTTGGGGATCTTTAGCGTGTAAGACACTTACACCCCCTGGTGAACCCAGCCGGAAAAATTCAACGACTGGTTTGGAAACCACCTGCCATCAGTCCCCGTCGTACCATCGGGTGTTCCTTCCAGAATCCTTTGAGTAGAAATGGTTTCATTGAAAAAGGCCAATTAGAAAGCCAGCATACAGCATCCAGTTGGCCATGGATATACATCATTGTCTGTCTACCTGTCGTCCCAACTGCTTGAATAACCTAAATGACAGTGTTGTACCCAATGGAATACCAGATCTTTAGGATCTGCGGCTCAAGATGAACGCCTTAAGCATCCAACAGTCAGTGACTGCCCAGCTTTGGCCAGCTCAAAGGGACATGAAACACTCTAGACTTAGACCTTGATTGGGTTATCAATGGCTTCCCCCTAGCCTATTCCCATTTGTTGATATTTGTTTGCTCAACGAAACCCGAAGTCTTGAATTTCTGGACATTTTTGGGGGGCATCCTTTCAGCCCGACCCTTTGGGGATATCCAACTACCTGATTGATCTGAAATGTGGACAGCGCTTTCGTCAGGCAGAACACCTTTCGATTCCTGGGCACTGAATTTGACCGGAAGTGGGTCTTGGCTGCTTCGCGGGAAAGAATGAGGGGCACTATGAATTACTATACGCTTCTGAAGATTTCGACTATATAAGCCAACTATATACCGTAATAGACTAATTCTGAGGCAGCGCGCTTCATTTTCAGAGAAACATGTTGAAAATGCATGAAAATGCTGCCTCCATTTTAGGCAAGATCGATATCGTCAGGGCTGATGACTCCCAATACAAAAGGCATGAGCACGACTATGACAATGAATACACTGATGAGGAACATGGTGAGTTTTCCATAATTTTCGATTTTCTGCAATGGCACAGAGCCTCATCTGTCCCTACATTCATAGAATTGGGTTGAGCTGTGTGATTTGTGGAAATACATGGGGGGCGCACTGCTACTAGGCACATCATCCAAGCAAAAACAACTCCCGCCCACAATCCGTCCAGCTATATCTGGTTGGTGCTTTTAACCATCTTGAAAAATATGAGTTCGTCAATGGGAAGGATTAGATTATCCCATATATGATGGAAAATAATCCAGCCATGTTCCAAACATTTCCAAACCACCAACCAGATCTATCTATCTATCTATCTATCTATCTATCTATCTATCTATCTATCTATATATACCCCCCGGTTATTTAACATAGCCATGGAAAATCACAATTTTTAATAGGTAAACCATCTATAAATGGGCGATTTTCCATGGCTATGTTAAATAACCAGAGGGTATATTCAGCTCATAAATCTCCGAGATTCTCCTCCACACAGATATAGAACTGCGAGACGCCATTGAGCGTCAGCTGCTCCTTGAAATTCACCTCATGCCTCGCCGATAAAAAAAGGGCAACCGCAACGACTCCGAAAACCCATCACATTCCCAAAAAATGGGGGGGCCCAAACGATAGCTGGTGCAAATAACTCCAATAACTATGGTTTATGATACTTATATAACTTATAACTGTACTATAGTTAATGGATGTTCATAGGGTTGAAAAACCAACTTATCACTGCGGGGCCCACATTCCTAGGGATGAAACATGCCGAGTGGATATGACAGCACCAGGCGCTTGCTTTTTCATTCGGGTGCCTGTCCTCCAATATACCCCACCTCTGGTAAGAACATGATCTTCCGAACGCATGGTTTTTAGGGGGGTTCATCAGTGCTGTCACTCGTTTTCCAACTGACCCAGGTGTTAGATGACTGGACCCACCGACCAAAGCGCCAAGTGACACATCTGTTAGGTGACAATTCTTGAAATGCACCATGGCGCTGGGGTAAGTTGCCTCAGGTACCGCTTACCAAGCGAAGGTCAGCTGACGCTTGGAAAGCGCTCGGGTCTACGAAGTGGGTGAACAAGTTGTGGTGATCCTTCAGCTTTCAAGTGAGGTACCGGGCAATTCTGGATATTTAACAGAAACTCCACTCAGAAGCACCAGAAGAAGAGCAAGAACAATCCATGCAGCAGGACAGTGGAAAGAAACAACGGCACAGACCCAATGCTGTGATAGACCAAATAATAAGTAATAGACCATCCCCAATCTCCAGAAATAAATTGCGTAAAACTCCTAAAAACCATTAAGCTGGTGAATCCATGTGAATCCCAGATCTTTCGCATATCTTTCAGAGCTTTGGCACTGAATACATCAAGAACTGCCGTCTCTGCGAGGGCAGGAACTGCACAATGTCCTGGTGCGCAGAGAACTTCAAGGTGACACAACGGGTTCTACCATCATTATATATATATATATGTGTGTGTGTGATTGTGTGTGTTGTTGGTGTTGTTGTTGTTGTTGTTGTCGTTGTCGTTGTCGTTGTTGTTCTTGTTCTTGTTCTGGTTGTGGTTGTGGTTGTGGTTGTGGTCGTCATCGTCGTCGTCGTCGTCGTCGTTGTTGTTGCTGTATTGTGTATATTGGACATACAATATTTCCAAGAATTACCCATTCCATTGTAATACATTGTAATCGTTATATATATACATGTCATAAATGTAAACAAATATGTCTAAGGGACCTAAGGGAGAGGGAAAGAGAGAACTGTGGTTTTGGCTTCGGACATGATGCGTGATCAGTACAGGTGATCCTGGTGGAACAAATCCATCGGGGTTTGTTGGGGGAACCATGGGGAACCTGTTCTATTGAACGCAGGGACCACTGAAAATCTTCAACAGGTTCAGTTCGGTGATTCAAACTATTCTGCCAGGATGTTCTTTAATTTTGCGTGGGCAAACCAACAGGGATCTAGCATATTTGCTCTCAACTATCGGAGCATCAATTATCAATATCTGTGCTCTTGTTCCTTTCATCTGCTTCATTCTTTCTTATGGTAGTTTTCTATGGATTTCACATATAATATATATTTTTTTTTTTTTCTCATTATTTCTCCATGTTTCACATATTTTTGCCACTTTTCCAGCAGGGAATCCCCAGATGGTCTCAGATGGCTGTCCTCAAGGATCGGTAGAAGTTCCGGGCAGAAGAAACGATCCGCTTCGTCCATGACGATCAACTGGCATCTACTCCTGAGACGCGATTGTATGCGATTGCCAACGCGGTATGGTGCGGTCCCCCACTTAGATGGATCAAAAAAAACACAAGTTATAGATTAATGGAACATGCCCACTCTTATATATATATACGGGATTATATGGGTTATAATGGGTTATTATGAATTATAAACCACAAAAGCAAAGCGGGATGCACATCCAAGAACCCCCAAACTTTGACAAAGGCGGTTGGAGGTGACATGGCTTGCTGATTTCAACGACGGTCACACATCTGGAGTAGAATTTGGTTGTACAGATCTGCTTGTCTGCACAAAGGGCATCCCAAAATCCATAATCTATATATATATATACTATAACTATGTATAACTATGTAAAAGTATGTATAACTATTAGTTTTTTGTATAGTTTTGTCATATAAAATGTCCTCTCTCTTTCCTACCAACACAAATCAGACTTACGATTTACCAGCCACATCCCGTGTATACCATCCCTTCCAGCTACAGACCTCTCGATCTACAGGCAAGGCACAGGTTGCAGGCGTCCTGCAAGACAGTGTATATCAGCATGCTTGCCACATGCTATCGTGATAGGGCTATGCCTCAAAACCCTGGTACCATAGGTACCCTAAAAAAGCTGGTTAATGAATGTTTATTCCCCCAATATGGTAATAATTGGTTTTGACCCATCCCCATAGAATGATTTCAACTGTGCATGAAGGCCAAGGTGCTAACCCGCCCCTGCCATCCACCGGAGCCTCGTGGGCAAGGTCCAGCAACCGTCCAGGGGTGGCAATCAAGATATGAACTTCACCAGACAAACGAACCAGATCGTCTCCTGATTCGCCAGGAAGAACTGGGCCAACTGGGCCAACTGGGCCCGGGTTTGCTGCACCAGATTTCAGTTTAAAGTCCTTAAACGACGCCCCAGGTGTTGCATCAACTACAAGCAGTTGCCTATTGGACACCACATGCTCGTCCCGCCCTTGGCCACAATGTACTTCATGTCCATATGCTTCCCAAGGAGTCCTCCACGCGCCGCTGAGCATTGGTTTAAGGGACACTCTTACAAGAAACCCATGTATATAGAACGCCTAAACCAACATGCGCATGGAGAAAACATTCTATATAAAGCTAAGCTAGCTACACATCTGATCTAAACTAAACTATGGAATCTACTCTAAACTATGGAAATTCTATATCATCATTATTATCACTATGCTTAGCATTATTGAAATGAACATATATATATAATATATATATATATAAATATATTATTATTATTATCATTATTATTATTATCATTATTATTATTGTTATTGTGATTGTTAAAAAAACAATTAAGTCAATAATAAATAGTAATAATAATAGTAATAATCATAGTCATAATAATAATAATAAAATCTATGGTTTCCTCTGATTTCTCCAACCAACCCGGTGAAGCTGCCGCCATCTCCTAAGACGTTGGAGGTTTGCAAGGCCAGTTCTCTGGTAGGGACCAGAACCAGTCCTATGGCCAGGTTACCGTCGCCTTCTCAAGGAACAATCTCTAGGACTCTAGGTTTTGTTGTCTTGTGATTGTTTAAAGTCAAATCCCTCACTAAATGTGAAGTTGGTCAGCTAAAGTTCTCATGTCTCTTACTCAACCCATCATCAATGATGACTTAACCTAGCTAAGAGACCTTGAATCGCGTTCTTCGTAGAGTGACACTTCTCCAGCAAAGCTATGACGAAAGCTTCCGTTCTTCCACTGCCATTGGTGGCCTTTCGCGTTTGGTCCAACTGGCGAGTGGCTGAATCCCTATGAGAAAAAAAGAAGAGTGGCCCTATTCATTGCTTAGCTTGGATACCTGGATATGCCTCAAAAAAGGGTCTGTTTGATGTGTTTGATGTGTTTGATGTGTCTCTGTTATCGGGCATGGGGTAGTAATGGACAGTCAAATCATTCACTTGCAGCAAAATGAATGTATACCATTAAGATCCATTGAGGCATTGGCCTACCAAAACAAAACATACCAAGAAAGATGAAGCATCATGGGACGACAGAAATGATGTGCGGAGTTGCTTTTATCATATTAATAAGACCCAAAATTGATTAGCAATGAGAACTGCAACTGGCGGCCGCACCCACCCAAGGTAATATTGGACCTTCCAGGAACAAGCTGAAAAACTATACCCTCTTGCGCACGAGCAAAATATCAAACAGACAGGATCTGAACGTTTTACAGAATGGACAACGTTCCAACCATACCTTTCCACCCATCTTTGTCAAAAAGCATCCAAACTCATCTGCAGTAACATCAGAATCAATTATCACAAGTTCTGCCATTACATGTTTTTGGGCTACCCCATCTCCGCATATTTCTGGACCCTGGTACCTGGTACCCGGTGCCCCTTAAACGTTTAAAATGCTTAAAGGACCCGCCTTGGCCAACAAGCTCTTTCCCGCGAAGATCGCCAGTAAGCTCTGCTGTTGAATGGCCGATGCGGAGTTCAGTCCAGCTTCTTGGAGGCCCTTCAGCAACTCGGGTTTCCTCAGGGCCACCGTGAGTCACGTCGAAGTCTTCGACTTTATATACGGATTAATAGTGATCAATAGTGATTAATTTGGATTAATATGGATTAATATGGATTAATAATGATTAATATGGATGAATAGTGATTAATATGGATTAATACCCATATTTGTAGCTATTTGTGGGGTGATTTTAAGTGAGGAAAAGGTATCTTTCTGAATGGTGGCTTGCTGGACTAATATTTTCCAGTCCGATGATTTTCAACCACAAAACCTCCATGGTAACCATGGAATAGGCATCACTACTATAGACTAGACTAATAGAGATCTATGTTACATGGATTAGAATCCACCATGGACCAGCTAGCAGCTAGTACAATCCCCCATTTTTTCACCAATCAACAGTGGTACTTGAAGTGGCACATGGGTCAAGTCGGCAAATAAATGGCCCAAAGAAGGCTGGTCCACCACGTTTCTGGATGTCTCATGGACCAAATGGAAATGTCACAAGAAATGTGCCGTTTTTCTCCATCGAACCGATGGCTTTCCTAAGCAAGGATTTATTTGCTTCCAAGGGTCTTCGATGGCTTATGAGGGCCAAAGCCACAACTTTTAAAACAAAGATCCTTTGGATTGATTTTCTAACCCTTTGGGACTTGGACCTGATTTAAGGCCTGAGGTTGATGGCTTCCAACAGGGAGGAGGAGGAGGTCCTCAAAGACGGAAAAAAAGGGATTGAGACGCTTAGAGGAAAATTGTACAACGCCATCACAGTGGGAGAGTGACATGCACACATGCACACACACACATGTATGTATATATATATATAGTTAAACCTATATATATATATACATACACATATTGTTCCCCACATACGTAGATGTTTCATGCACATTCAAGATTGGGATAATTGCAGACTTTGACTGAGGCAAGAGGGAAAAATATCGCCAAAAATCTCAATGCAAACATGTTAAGAGGAAAGCCATCCACAAAAGGTGAAGATCCAACCAAAGGGCAATCTAATTCCCAAAGATTTGATGCCTTAAACGTGATGGAACAACGAAGATGACACAAGTATTGCAGGAAAAGATGACGAGGGCACCCTGACCTAGCCAAGCAAAATTAACCTTTGCTTGTTGTCCACCTGTCAGCCCCGGGCACCCTGTTATGAAATGAACAATCATCTACATCTTTTCTTAACAGACCATCCAGGGCCATCCACTGAACTCTTTAGATCCAAGTTTCAAATTAAAGTCTTCAAAGCCTAACCTCCCCTGGCCATTGCCCATATCCCAGTCCAACTGATGCGCACAGCACCCTGTGGTCGAATTGCTCGGTCCCAATGGCGGCGCCGTTTAAATGAATAGGGCATCTTCCACCGAAGGCGGAGCGAAAAAAAAACATGGCCATGCCCAATGGCAAAGTAGTTTCCAACCCCCAGAAATTTGAGTTCCATGGTATAGTTGGTATATGTCAGTATAGTAGTATAGGATAGTATAGGTCTGTGGTGGGAATGGTCCAAAAACTCCGGTAAATCCATGTTAAAAGGTTTCAGAAGTGTTGGAAAATCATGCCCGCGTAGAGGATGGCTAAGTCGGCTAAGTTCGATCAAACTTTCCCTGTGCTTCGGCTGTCCGGTTGGCATCCAGCGACTTTTTCTCTGGAGATTCTAGACTGAAACTGGCAGTCCCTGGAGTTTTTTGGCTGAGACTTGGTGATTCAGCAGGATCTTGCCCTCCACTCAGAGGGTCTTGGCAAAGTTACCTTGACATCCCAGTGGCGTCCGTGGCGGTTGGGGATCACGAACCGAAATCTCAGTGTTGCCTTCGATTTCAGGTCGGGTCACTGGGGGTCATTTTCGGGGTAATCACAGGAAACAGAAGATACGAATGGCGATCATGTCACCATCGAACTGATGGTATCGATTTGCATCCTGTTATTTGATTTCAATCAACCAACACGTGAACAACCAACCCCGACATGTGTGGGATGGGTGGCAAACTTCAATCAACAAGTGCAACATACTGCAACTTTCGAATTAGGGCCTTGGTCATAATATGTCCCCCAGGACCGTCTTTGACGGCTCAATTGGGTAAGGTCAAACCATCCCCGTTTGATGCACGGTTCCTTCTTTAAAGGAGGCTAACAAAGAAGGGGAAAAACCTCAACATCTCAGGATACATCAGGATGGTCCCATCCTGCTCCCCATCCCCTAGCTGCCCGCCAAATGGCTGTTGTCCAGCATCTTGCTGTAGGGACTGTCGCCCATCTGGCTCTTAGCCTCACCCGCCATCATGGTGATATAGCATAACCCACTGACTTTTGTAAAGCCAACGCCAATCAGGGTAGGTTTATGTAAATAAGGATGAACTTATATTCATACAATGATTCAACGATGTATATAGATTCAATTAGATGAAAATTAGATATCATCTAGATCCATTGCATCCACAATAAGAATCATTTACACTTGAACAAAAACAATCACCAGAAATGGCAGAAACTCTGCCTTGCTGGTATGATCGATTCATGATTCACGTCAAAAATTGGGCCAGCGCTGTACGTCGAAAATGGGAGTTCAAGCAACAAAATATGCAGTTCTTTACGCTATAATATCTGGTTGGTGGTTTCAACCCCTCTGAAAAATATTAGTCAATGGGAATGATTATCCCATATACTATGGAAAAATAAAAAATGTTCCAAACCACCAACCAGATATGCTATAATAGTGAAAAGTAGTGAAACATCTTCAAACCCAAGCGACCAAACGGCCATAAACGACCCTTGTCTTGGAGCTTTCTGCCACTTTCTGCACCCCTAATCACCCATGGGTCAAATGGGTCAGGGCATACCAACACCACAGCAACTTCCACCAGGTCACAATATCTGCAGCACTACCACCCTGAGCAGGTCATCTTCACAAAGAGAGGCTCGTCGTTTGATATTACTCAAATCACTCAGCTCGCTTATGAACATCAAGTTGGATTTTATGGGAATTAACAGAATATTCATGTGATCTTCATGGGAAGTGATGGGGTATCTCCCACTTCTGCTTAAATGAACATTGATTTAAGCACCCTGTGAGGCTGCTGAAGTGCGTCATCATACCTCACCCCCGGTAAAGAGGACAACCATGGACACCATGGGAAAATCATCCCAAATCAACAATCTCATTGAGGTTGATTCAGAATGCCAGGCCATTGAAAAATCATGGACACTATAGATTAAACATGATTAATTAAACATGATCATACCTTACCAGTACGTAACTTTCGCCAGGGTTGTAGCTTTTCGCGGCCTGCGGGACCTTGAAGTCGGTGACCTGCTTCATGAGATCTGCCTGATCTGGCACCTTTCATCGCATGCGGAGGGATGCCACGAACTGGGATGGGATTGATGTTGCTTTAGGAACAGCAATTGCAACGTTTGAACCGTTTTCCGGGATCGACTTTAGATCATCTGTGCCTCATGATTTCAAGATATGTCAAGATATGTCAAGGTGTCCTACCGTTCTCTCAGGGATTTCCATGATACTCTAAAGTTTTAGTGTCCTCTTCTTTCTCTCTCTCTCTCTCTCTGTGTCTCTCTGTGTATATATATATATAAATATCTGCCCGGACACATATAGGCTGACTACCCTGAAAACATGTTTTATATTTTTTAATAAAGAGTAACTAAGTATGGTCATGATTTATTCCCCGGACAGAAACACAAACTATTATTCAAGGGGCTTTGTCGTTTGAGGTCGCTGCTATGCTGGTTTACTTGGTGCAGCACGGGCCCACAACAAATGACATGCACATATTGATATAATGCGGGTAATCCAATAGTACACCATCCCCGAATTGTAAATGGGTAGTAGTATAAAGCATCCCCCAAATGGTCAGTTTATTCTTGAGTTTGCCACACAAATTAATACATTGATGTATTTACATCCACTATATTACACTTAGATACACTTAGAGGGTTTGTGTGACTGAGCCTTTGACAAGTTTAGATAACCACGAAATCCACAATGAAACAGTTTGGGTCTTCAAACCACGCAGCATGGTGGCTCGGACCACTGCCAATCTGAGATACTGATGCCAAATGTTCCTCCATACATGTTTTATTTCAAAATCCACTCAGTCACCTGATATAATTATCAAGGCTAACCCATCATGTATTGTGTATGTTCAACTCCAAATGCCAATGTTCAGTCTTTGAATGGTCAAATCCATCAGATCCCAACTAGTCGATGATTTTCCCCATATTTCCCAGTTCAATTGTTAATATATCTTTAAATCACCAGTTTCCAGAGCACAATTTATGAAAGTCACATAAAGTAAATCCACATGGAGGTTTCCAATCTACCTCCAAATCATCTCCGTCATTTTCGGATTTTCATGGATTTTCCATTATAAACCATCCATCTCATGGATTATCCATCTCCTGGCTTTTCCATTGTAATTAACCCATCCATCTCATGGATTTTCCATTTTAAACCTAACATAACTATGGAAAATCACCATTTTCAATGGGAAAATCCACTATAAATGGCCATGTTCAATAGCTTTTTGTATGTTTACCAGAGGGTAACTTATGGCAACTTCCAGCGTTTTCATCACCGCACCTTGCCCTTTGCGGACTCCTCGGCGATCCCCTCAGGGCTACCGCCACGGCCCGTGGCTCGACTTAGGGCATCATCCTTTCGCATGCCTGGCGATCAAGATTTTTGCCAGGAGCCTAGGCAGCCTAGGGGATTTATATTATACATCATATGTATAACATGTGTTCTCAAATCTAAAATTGTTCATACATACATAATATATATATATGTGTGTATTGTGTATTGTGCATATTATATATAATGTATATATATATATATCTATGTATGTATATGTATGTGTATATATATATATATATGTATGTATATATATATATAAATATTGTATATATGTAATATATGTCAATGTGAGTTGTCTCTCCATGTCTCTCCTTGAAATTCCGAGAATTGCCAAGACAGCTGTTGACGAACAAGGGTGAAAGAGGAGAATGAATCAACCAGCAAACATTTTATGGCTGCACATGATGCTTTGACATGGGCGGCAAATGACAAGGGTTCTTAACCAAGTGAAGCAACAGTCGGACATGGTGGCGTGAAATCTGGGCTTCAGCAGCAAGTATATCAGCAGGTTCAAGCAACAAAATAGGGGGTTAAGTGATTCAATTGATCAACATGAGGGCTGACTGAGAAAAAAAAGTGCTTGCATGGCTCTTGCCGGCCTTTTCCACCTTTGAAGTCAATGGGGGTCAGAAACAATGCAACAACTGCCACGAATTTTGTCAGCACTCAAGCATTAAAATTGATAAAATTGTAGAGTCATGACTTTCGATCCTTAGCCATACTTGCACTTCCTGAGTGATTGAATCCCACATCTACTGGTCTGATTTCTGGTCATTCTTGGGTTAAGGGTTATAATCGATTGTAACTGGTTGGTGGTTGAGCCACCCCTCTGAAAAACATTAGTCAATTGGGATTATCATTCCTAATGTATGGAAAAACAAAAGCCATGTTCCAAACCACCAACCAGGTAAAGATTCAATTCAGGGATTGCTGGTGCCAGATCCTATGTCCACCTTGCTCCCCCGAGCTGAACAGCCGCCTTGAATCTCATTGAATCGATCTCAGGCGGCTTCGCAAATGCACAACAGGTCAGTTTTAGATGTTGCTCGAAATCATCCGGCTACTCATGGGGGAACCTTTCAGCTCAAATGAAATAGACAATATGACCGATTCCATTAAAAAACACACACACACACATATATATATATAAATAAAAAAATATATATATATATTATAATTATAAATATATATATATATATATCAAAATCATTCAACATCACCCTTTGTCGCAATACATCGCAATACTATTTCGTCCCAGGACGGCCTCCGTCGGACCGGGTTGCCCTTCAAGCTGCAGCCGAGAGTCTTTGATCCTCAGCTGAGAGGGGCGCATGCATCTCAAAGGAATACCTGGCGTGGGCCCAGGACGCCTTCATGAACGGTGACACTTGGTGCTTTCCCTGCCTATGATATCTATGATGACTTGCGGTTGATCAAAATCCTGGCACCCTATTGAACACCAACATATATAGCTGGTAAATGGATGCCATGTGGTAAACATTGGTAAACCACAGTGTCATAAACCATCCGAATTGAACAAACAACCATAACGAATCATAAAAGGGCGTCATATGGTGTCATCTTGCATGAATCATCCCTTGACTGGGGTTTTTCCAAAGTTCATAAGCCAAAACTGTGCTAGGTTTGATATGTTTAATCCACAGGCAGGGCACGTGTTGTCCAACTGGTTGATGCCATACTGAGTGAACATCATCTGCCGCAGGGAATGGTGATGGTGGCCCATCCGCACAGAACACGAACATACACCCATTGCATCCCATGATCCAGTTCTAAATCGACTCCGGATTTCGGGATTTTTATATAGATCAATATTTCATCCCTCACATTTCCTCATATATATAATTATATAATATCTCTATGTATATATATATATAATTATATATATATATACATAATGTGGTATCCCGATTAGTGTGGGGATAATGTATTTTGTCATTGTCAAGTTTTCCCAAAAATAATTCTAACCCAGTGGAATTGCTGGGGTGGGTCGGTATTGTGGCAAGTTTGTTTTTTTCTGTGAGGCCATTTTTGTTTTTCAGCATGTTGTTGTTTTTTTAGTTTTTCATTTTTTGAACTGTTTATCATTTGTTCAACTACTTATATTGCAAACTGTGTTTAAACAAAAAAATATGAAAGAACAAAATCAACATACCAAGTATTCTGTTAAAACACAAAAAAAACAGCACTCAAACAATTTTTCAAGGGGGTAGCCCATTAGCAACCCTGATCTTCAATAGTATGTTTGTTGTGGGGGCCCTCTATTGTGTCAAGTTTTTTTTTGAAGTGAAACTATTCCTGTCCTTGTCCTTTCCTTTAGTTTTTCTATATTACTTTCTTATCTCCATTTTTTTGGATTTCTCAAAAACTCTAAATTCCTGACATATAGGATGTCTTACTAAAACCCCATTAAACAAAAAACATCACTCAAACAATTTTTCAAGGGGGTAGCCCATGAGCAACCCTGATCTTCAATAGTATGTTTGTTGTGGGGGTCCTCTATTGTGTCCAGCTTTTTTTTGAAGCGGGTGTTTTTTTCCAAAATCCTTTTCTCCGTTCCTTTGCTATAGCTTTTGTCTCTTACTTAGTTCAATTCTCCTGGCATCCTCTCCTTGCTTTCTATGGTGTTTCTATAGGATTTCTATAAAGTTTCTATGGGAATTCTATGAACGTCTATTGTGTTTCTATGATATTCTATGGTGCTTCTCAAGGGGTGTCTATGGTATTTCTATGGGATTCCTATGGGGGTTCAAAAGGATGTCTATGGGATTTCCTGTGGATTCCTATGGTGTTTCTATGGTATTTCTATGATATTTCTGTGTGATTTCTCTGGGATTCCTATGGGGTTCCAATGGCATTCCTATGGGAGTTCCATGATGTTTCTATGATATTTATATGGGATTACTATGGGATGTCTGAGGAAATTCTATGGGAGTCTTATGGGATGTCTGTGTGGTTCCTATGTTATTTCCATGTTATTTCTATGATCTTTCTATGTGATTTCTGTGGGATTGCTATGGGATGCCCATGATATTTCTATGACATGTCTATGGGATTACTATGGGATGTTAATTGAAAGTAAGTTGAAATCAATTGAAAAAAATCCAACTATATAAATTGAAATCAATCGAACATCGATTGAAAGTAAGTTGAAATCAATTGAACATAAATTGAACCTAAATCGAAATCAATTGAAAATAAATTGAAAGTAAGTTGAAATCAAATGAAAATCAATTGAACGTAAATTGAAAATAAATCTAAATCTATTGAACGTAAATTGAAATCAATTGAAAGTAAATTGAAATCAATGGAAAGTGAATTAAAATCAATTTAAATCAATTGAAAGTATATAAATTGAAATCAATTGAAAGTAAATTGAAATCAATTGAAATCTTTACTTACGATCATGATCCAAAATCATTCAGACCCCGACCCTTCAAAAGTTACTAGCCTAAAGAGGCACCTTCAAATGTTTAGGGGGGGCCTACACTAATCAGGATCCGACATTACTGGAAATTCAGGTACATCATTACTCATCTATTGATCAATGATCCTTGAATTATCCATAATAATGAACTATTGTTCCCTCAGTTGGATAATTGATAATCCCTAATGATTGACAATCCAATCATTATTCCCTGAATTATTGAACCACACGGGGGCACCATTTCTTGGGATACCCGTTCCGGTGCCTCCCCCACCAATGGCTGTTCCGGTGAGTCGCGCTGGCTCAAGTTCTTCACCGTCAGCAGGTACCTCACAGGCAGGGTCGACATCATATGCATATGAAGAGAAAGATGCATATCTCAACAAATGCATATCTATAGATATATATATATATATATATATATGTACTGCAAATATATACATATATAAATACCTGCAGCCTCCAGGGCCTGCATAATTTTAGTCCCTAATGGGAAAAGTGACCCTGTGAAATAAGGGAATGAAAATCCAGCCAGGGGCTGATTTCATGATTTATCCAAAATAGCTCCCATG
>Ga0126342_10002735_pt1 | contig 28061 bp, 21 predicted proteins | sample Cyp1metagenome_FD_92528 | JGI IMG/M metagenome (GOLD analysis project Ga0126342, IMG submission 92528) | Coral microbial communities from Lord Howe Island, Old Settlement Bay, Australia - Cyphastrea 1 metagenome | ecosystem: Host-associated > Invertebrates > Cnidaria > Coral ... | reverse complement strand
GGCGTGCAATTTTTCATCTCTCATCTGGCCAGCTGGCTCCGCACCCGCCGCTTTAGCGAGCCTACTTTTCGACCCTCCGTAGCCACAGGAAAAACACAGTGTTTCGCGACTTTCCTATCTTTTCGCGCACCTGGATCTTCTTTCCTCTGAGACTTTCTCTTTCGTCTTCTCTTCTCTTCTCTGACTCTTCCCAGCTCTGCTTTTCATCTGTCCATATTGTCGGAAGTTTGACTTCTAAACTTCCTTCGACAATAACACATGACAACAAGATGCATTGCAATATATTGAATTAATCAGTCAATGAAATATTGAAATATAATTAATACCATATATAACGCATGAAATGAGAATGCAATGTACTGTATGAAAACATGTAATTTAGTGAAATAGAATGTAACAAAATATAACATAAGAACATACGATACAACACATACAATGTGTTGTGATACGATGCATCATGACAGGACTATAATTCAAAATGAGTCAACCCAATAGGTGTATATAGCAAAATTAACTTCACATACTGTAAATACAAACCATAACAAATAACAAGACGTAATACTGTAGCGTACAACACACACACACATATATATATATATACCATACCATACCATACCACACCACACAATACCACAACATTATATTACATTACATCACAGCACTCACATTCCAATATATACATATACAATCATATACAAATATACACATACAATCACATACATAGATACTATATGTTGTTCATGGGGCCACTACCCCTCTATGTTTCCATTACGTCGTCACTGGGAAAGTTAGGGCATCATCCCTGCCATCGCCGCCAGCAACTCCTCCAGCTCCAGAAGTCGCCGAGTGCTTTGCTCCTGCTCCTTCTGCAGCTTTTCCAACTCCGCCTGCGCCCCACAGACAATTGAAAGGATCCGTGAAAAACAGAGCAAACTGTATCAAAATCAAATGACAAAATGATTTCTTTTTACTAGAGGTGGTGTGGAACAGTGGCCAAATGAAACTTCATGAAAATCCGTGAATCCTGTTGAAACACCATGAAATACCTACAGATCGCTAAAACGGCAAGAGCTTGAGACTTCCATCAGGCACACAGAAAGAGCTTTCGATTGAACATCTGTCAACTCTCACATGTGCAAACACAGAAGCCAAACCCTCTGCCCCATCACCTGGGCTTGCAAGTTCGCCATGAGCTCCTGCAGGCCCAATCTGACCAGACCAAACCAAAACTCTCAGGCAATGTGGGGACTCAGTAGTTTCAGCATGTTTCAGCATGTTTCAGCTACCAATATGATATTCTATAACCTACTAGTAGTTTGGTCAACCTTCGTCTAAGGCATGACTCATAATGATGATTGGTGTCGTAGCCATGAGCACGCATCCTACATGTATATATCATGTGCGATGTACTGTACATCTATACTAAGTATAGTCTATACTACACTGGGAAATTGCAACAAGATTTGCACCACTTCTCCATGTGGCGCCCGTCCTGCTCGTATTCACTGGCAGGCTTGGGGTACAGAAAGTATCTTCCATGGAAAACACCTCGACGCAACGTCCAATCGAAACTCAGCAGATTTTTATAAGGTGAAAATACGGGCATAACACATTACCACTGGACTTTGCAGCAGAAGACCTTCAAGTATCTTTAAAACTACATACGTGGATTGCAAATGTCTGTTTTTTCATCTTCCCAAAATTTGGTCCCTCTTTTTGTATGGAACATAGAAAAGCTGACTACATGTTAGTCTTTGAGCCTCCAAGAAGAAGAAGAAAGGTCTAGTACTGGAGTTGACAGGAATAGCGGTCTTATGAGAGCAAAAGTCAAGTGGCAGCCAAGCTGCAAAAAGGGATGCAACAAGGAGGCACCACCACATCCCCAAAGTCACGGCTGGGATCCTCCCTGCATGCGGCGTGATGGAGGAGATGACTCAGCATGGGAAGGTCATGGATGGAATTCCGGAGAACCACCAAACGATCTTGGGAATGTTTCTTGGACCCACACCCCAAATCAGCGCACCCACGCTGGGTGATAATCGTTTCCTCCTATTACTAAACCCCGCCCAAATACTAAAAACTAGTGTCCATCTCCAATTTTGGAAAATTTCAGATTGGCCAATTTGACTTTTAATTGATCCCCTTTAGAAGACAATTTGAAAATAAAGCTACCATTTGTGGGTTTTCCCCCCTAATACTAAAAACTAGTTCACCCCGGGGTGTTTATTATTAGGGTCCGTCCGATTTTTTTAGTTTTTTATATTAAGGTTTTTAATTTAGTATTAGGGGGAAGCTTCGAAATCCAATTTTGGCAATATTTTAATTGCGTTATATAGAGAAATCTAATTTATTTTGAGATCGGAAAAAATAGTTTTTATTATTAAGGGTTTTAATTTAATATTAGGGAGAAGCTTCGAAATCCAATTTTTGGCAATATTTTAATCGCGTTATAGAAAGAAATTTGATTGATTTTGAGATCGGAGAAAATAGTTTTTATTATTAAAGGTTTTAATTTAATATTAGGGGGAAGTTGGAGCTTCGAAATCCAGTTTTTGGCAATATTTTAATTGCGTTATATAAAGAAATTTTATTGATTATGAGATCGGAAAACTAGTTTTTATTATTAAGGGTTTTAATTTAATATTAGGAGGAAGCTTCGAAATCCAATTTGGCAATATTTTAATTGCGTTATATAAAGAAATTTAATTGATTTTGAGATCGGCAAAGATAGTTTTTATTATTAAGGGTTTAATTAATAGGGTTCCCTAATAATAAATACCGCCCTAATACTAAAAACTACCTGCCGTGTTTATTATTGGGGGGGGACGTTTAGTATTAGGAGGAAGGGATTAGTCACTTGCGGTACGGGAACCCCACCAAGACCTCAATGCCTGGGAAATCATGACCGTTTCCGAGATTGGCAGAGAAACTGCCATAGCTGCCGCGCAGGCTATACACTTGGACGATCCTGCAGGCCTTGTGAATAGTCCGAAGTCAGTGGTTTCCCGCAAGGGGGTAGTATCTCCTGGGATGAATGATGGAGCTTGTCAGGCGAAAACTCCTAAGGGGAGGCCCGGGCTTAAAGCCATCAAAGCGGAGCGACAGCCCTTCGTTAAGTTCCACTGGGTCCACCATGCACCTTTGAGCCTTTAAGTGAAAAATCCCAATATGAAACATGTTTCCTCTAGCCAATTCATTCAGGTACTGCAAGATTTCAGTACATCGCTGAAGTATCAAGCCGCCCATCTTTCCTAGGGAGAAACCAATAGATCCCAAACCAGATTCGTTGGACCATCAAATCGACTCCCTCCAAATTCACGGCACCCGTTTTGCGCCTTTCAAAAACCGTCTTTGCTGGTGGAACTTGTTTTGAGCTCATCTTTATCGAATAAGACGCCCAAGATCGTCCAAGCAATCGCTGCGTCCTTTGGTCACTTCATGGACTGGAGGTGTCGCCCTCAGCAGAAAGGAACCAGGGACGGTACATATCACAAAATACCAAACCGCATCCATGTTGAAGGTGTTTCTCATGAGGTGTGCATGAGTTGTTTTTTGCTGCTTTCTGTGCAGCTGCGTTCTTTTTACCAATCGTGAGTTGGTGGTTAAGCATCCGTGAGATACTAAATATTACTAAGTACCAAAGTTGGCACAGGCCTTCCATTCATCATTGGGCCCCATTGGGCCCCAATGGGCCCCAACTTATCCATCGTAAGCGTACCATGCAACAACTAGTGGGTCATACATGATTCAAACAAGAACTATGAAGATCTATGAAGATGATTTGTGGAACTAAGTCACCTTCCCCCTTTCTTTGGAAAGCTCTGGACATAAGCAAATCGCCTCAAATCATGTCATATCAAATCCATCTGTGTCGGATGTCGGCAGGAAGAATTACGATTCCATCCCTCGGAAAAAGCAATGGGCGCCCGCACCAAATCAGCAACTGATCTGTACACACTGCCATCGCCTCAACGTGTGGAACCTTTGATGAAATGGAAGATGTAAGGGGTCAAGAGTGGGTTACCCAAAAATGATCAAAAATGAATGGTTCACCCAGAGAAGATCCAAATGCTTGTGGGTCTCTGGCTGTGAAAATTTGACCTATGCCCAAGTTGTCAAAGTGCAGAAATACATGTTTTAGGTTTTAGGGGTGGAGTTTATTTGTAGTCAATTTGCAAGATGTCCTAAGTATGCCTGTAGAGTACCTGTAGAGTACTTATGGGTCAACCTCACAATGGAATTGTAGAAAGCTATACCATGGTGATTGCGATGAGCCAGGCCCTCGCCGACCCCTTTGACTTGCTCAGAAAAAAAAAACTCCGTATTGAATGCGGGTCAACCTTGGGCAACCAAATTTGTATGGCTAGATCCATTTGTTTGGAAGATGACCGTCTAGATATCTAGATCGCATCTAGGAAGGGGGTTCCAGATCTCCACCTCCCACTTTGATTGATTGCATCGCGGGCTTGGTTGGTGACATCACCTGCTGACCTAGTCTTGGCACTCGCCCCTATTTTCTGGGCTCCGTGCAGGACTCTGGTACACCAGCATGGCCTCGGTCGTTGAGAAGCCCATCTAGGTTTGCCCATGGGGCACCTCCAAAACCCCATTCCCATCTGGTCACCACTTGTAGGCCTGGGGTGCTTGCAGCTTTCCCTTAAACTGGTGTTGTTCCACAACATTGCTAGGTTTCTCTGGACACAACTCATGTTGAAACATGGCAAACAGCCATGTTGATTATTACGGGAAGGGCATTTTCTTGCAAATTTGGATCGATGTAAAAATGTTTCTTGCAAACAAAAATCGTATAAGGAATGGTGTATCAAGCCGGTGTCACTCAGGGGTTAGGAAAAGCGGGAACGCCATTTGTATTGGTGGTTCAAATAGTTGTTTGCCATGCGCATACAATCGTATATGATATTTGTACACAGAACTCCTGACAACCCTGCCCTTCCTGGCTAGTGCTACATCATGTGCCTAACTTTACGTCTTCTTATCGTGGTTCTTCTCATCCCTTGGAATCACTCGTGTCCATCCCCTAGCCTAGTGTGCGCTAGTAACCAAAGTCGGTGGTATCAGCCCATGATAGGAGAACAACAATGGGCTGAGGATCAACTTTCCAAACAGGAATAAATATGAAGAACCTCGAAAGCATCAACCAGGACAGTATTTGTCACTTACTCACATGTCTATATAGAAAGTTGGAAAAGTGGGAATAACTTTCGATTTTCGGGTGTGTTTTACCGATATGAAGACCACGTTTTTGCAAACGAAACTTACACTAAAAGTAATGGGTCTGGGCCGTTTGATGTTGACGCAAATGATGAAGGATGGGATATCACAGAAACCAAACAAAAACAACTTAGTTACTAGCGACCCCCAATACATCATCAGTCTCCAGCCATCCTGAACATGGTAGGCAGCATAACCTTATTTATCCTGCGAAAAAGTTCAACCGTTCACCAACGTTCACGCTGTATTCAGAGCAAACCCATGACAAAACTCAAGGTCCGCTTGGGTCGCCGCGCCATCACGAGACCCATGGTCACGGCTGCTGTGTACTGTTGCTGGTTGGTGATGGCAACACCAGCGTCCAGCAAGACAAAGCCCTGGGGAGTCAGATGGGTATGGCGCAAACATGTGATGTACACTGATGCACACCTATGCGCCCACAACCATGTGGTCATTTTAAATATCAAGTCGTCTGAGGTCTTATGGTCAACATTTTGACCCATACCCAGCTAATGATTGGCATATCTTCTGGGAAACTGACATACTAAGTAAATTGATTCATGGAAAACGTCTTTTTTCAGTGGAAACCTACACCCAAGTGGTGACATGTCCACTTCAAGTTTGGATACTCAGGGGTATGCTGGTCAAGTGATATGATTGCCAAGTGAAAATTACTTTATACTTGGTCATGGCTGATTGGGTGTTTTTGCAACCACCTGCCAATTGAGCACAACCTATCTGCATGTCCAAAAACATGGACCGAGTACTGTACCCATGATGAGACGATGCAGACATAGATAGTTTGTATCTAGATGTCCACATTAAAGAACTTTGGACAGTGGATATTTTTATACAAGGACCATGGCCAATCTTATGTACCCTTCAAAAGAGATAGCCTAGTGGTGTCTAATGTAATATTTTCAGTTTTTTTCAGATTACCAACTTCAGCTATCCATCTATATTCACCAGGGTTCACCCAGACGCATGGTTCCGACATGTTCCGACCAACATGATATAACATATCACTGCTGCAAATACTTGGGATCAACACGGCGCAAGCTAAACGACCTGGGACTCCCGAACCGTCAATACTCCGCCACATGCCTGTCGCAGAAGCAGTGATGGGAAGTCCGCACACGCAAACGACGCAGTTAGACGTAGTTGGCACAGTGTCGTGACCAATCTGTAATTGATTTGGGTAGTGTAGTATAGAGTAATCAAGTATCGGTATCAGAGAAGCGAATGGAGGGTGTGGGATGGACCCAATTCGTGTGATATTGAAACAAGCTCTGGAGTGGTGATATTGTCATTCCATATCAAGTAACAATCTGTTTGCTTCTCATCCACTTGAAACAATTTGTTTAATTAAACCTGTTTGGGACGACCCGGTCTACAATCTACAGCTTCGAACCACCTGCCATGATGCTCTGGTTAATTGCAGGTACCTACCTTCCAACTAAGTCGCTTCTACAAGTACCCCCAACAATGCCCATGTTCCCTCGAATCAGCATGGCAAATGTTCATATCCAACAAGAAAGTCATCCACTTGCGGAGGAGTAACTACTGCCAGGTGAGAATACCGCAATGGGAACAGCTGGTTGATTTATGTTGATTGATAGTATCTCGCTGATGACCAAGTGCTGCACACCCACCACAGCGCACCAAATGCGAGATCTCCCGGAAGTGAACTTTCAGTTTCCTGAAAAAGGCGGGTGCTAGTGCCAGCGATGAGAGTTGTGAAACAGTAGACCATCCCAAAAGGGAGCGATAATGATTCTTGACGGGGATACCTATATATCGAGGAGATCCTAGAAACGCATGGCTATCCATCCTTTTAAACCCATGAACTCTTCAAAAACAATTTTAACCATAATCATGAAGTTGAAAAACCTCAGCCCCTCATTTTTCCAGTAGGGAAAGCCTAGAAAGTTTCAGGGGTAGCCAATGTTAAGGACATCAAACAATCTTTTTCAAATATGCTTTCCATTGGAAGAGGTGCCCTGGACCTGGACCACATCCGTGAAAGGTCGTACAGCGCCAGGGCGAACAAGGCCGTGAACCAACTGCAGCCACCTGTGAAGCGCCCAGTGGTGGGCCCAGCCAGGTCTCGGATTTTGAATCGGAACGTGGGAACTACGACGGACACTTAATGGATCTTGGTACTGTTTTCATCAATGTGATGGAGGCACATCACCCACAAAAGTTCTATTCAGGACGTCGCTCGGCCGAGGGTGCTCCAAAACACTGTTGGTTTGGACTTCAATGATTGGTTTATCGGTACTCTGACCGAAGTGTTCCTCCCCAAAAAACAACTCGAGATCTGCCTGAATTCAATCATTCACCAACCTGATTGTTTTTCATGTCTGGATGGCTCTGCGAATATCAGCTTTTATTTAATATGGTGATGTTGACCAATCAGATCGTTGTAAGGGGTTGTATCTCACCCAGCAACATAGGTCCGGCTTTTTATTTAAGACCACCATTTTCAACTAACTATTTGCCTAATTTGTTCATACCTAAACTATTTAAAATTCAAAACATGACCAGCCATTTTGGGGCTCACTGGTTCTCGATTTTGCGTTCTGAGGCTCCCAGCTGAGACTTGATCCGGCACAAACCAACTGCCCCTGCGGGCGCTTCCCAGTTGAGTGTCGTGAGCTTTTAATGACAGGGAAGAGGGTACAGTATGGTACAGTACCATCTTAGGAAAGAAAATGTCGACAGATTTCCAAGACACATTCAAAAACCACAACGAGTGGGCAGTTGGTCCGTGCAACTAAAACATTCTAAAACTACGGGGACCCTAAATCAAATCAAGCACTTTGTGGGGGAGACTGATGGTCATTCTCCATTTCTGGGCTAGGGTCAACCAGCTCTAGTGGTATTGTGGCCAAGATCGCGGGATGAAGCGCTGCCGAGTTGAATGCCTCGCTGGGCATCCTGCTTATGTGATGCATAATCAACAAGAAACCCACACATGCGCCAAGTGGCAAACTGAATGCATTTATTTTCAAACTGGCTGGGCGATCTGTAAGTTTCGTTTCTGAATTCCTACTTTTTAATACTTTTTACCCCAGCACCGGTCAATCACAAATGGTTGTTCTTTTCCCGTTGCCATGGCCACAACTGCATTTCATGTGGTTCAATCTCATGTTTGTTTGTCTGTGTGAATTGGCTGCTTCCAGTACAATTGTATCACATCCCTGTTCTGCTGTTTCTCCTCCATGTTTTGGGTTATATCATATCACTTCCATTACCATTTATTGAACAGGCCCTGAATCCGTGGATTTCTCAGTTGAGCAAAGCACAAAAGGCTATATACTATACTAGTATATGTCATCAGCGTCTAGGCGTTGGCTGATCAGGATTTGTCGTAAGTACAACAAATTCCCAGCAAAGTACCCAGTAATTAGCAAACACTCAACCGGCCAACTTCGCATAGCCCAGCTGTCTGCATATTCCTTTTGACGGTGCCTGGAAGCGCATGCCCAGCATGACGTCTTGCAACCAGATCCAGCACATCAGACCAATGGCCTCAAGTGACAGGGAGGTTCATCCAAAAACAAGATTAGGCCATGCTGGAAACCCAAAGAAAGTCTTGACTGATAAGATGATGGTTGACCATACAAAACTTGTTTTGATTCCAGGTGGATAAAATGCACTCAGAATTGAGGTTGATATGGGATACGACCCCTTTGTCATTTGCCAACCACTGTCTTGGAAACTGGAACTGTCTTCCAAAGACAACATGTTCACCTGCATCTTACTGCATTCCTCGTCGCATGATTGTTTCCATTTGCCATTACTGGCTGAACCATCCATCGACCCCAAAACTGCTCACATGGCAATCTTCCCATTCTTGGCTGGCAAAGGCCAGAGGTTATATTTGATTAACACATATTAAAACATATTAAAACCCTGAATTTGATGTTGTCTGGCACCCATCTTGTATCACGTCTGTGCCCCGTACCTTCCCGACTTCGGGGATGGGCCCATCGGCGCCTGACAGGTTCCCGAGGACCATGCGAAACAGAGTTTATGGGCAGGTATATCTTTGCAAAACGTTCCTCAAACAAGTTCCGAGATGAAGGCATCCTAGACCTAGACACCAAAGCAGGATAAAGCAGGTACAATTCATTTTCCTGGGTAAAGTGGGCAAGCATTTGTTGTTACATACCCGAGAATCTCAGCTTCTTACCTGGGATTAGCGATCAAGCGCATCCCATCACCAATTTTCTTTGTCAACTGAATCATGCTCAGTACATCTCAATACTATATCATGGAAAATAAGTGCATGTAAGAACTATTAAGAACTGTAAAACCACTGACCAGTTTGTAGATCTTTTTTGGATTGTTGGAGGACCGGCTACTCAGATGATCTCAGATGTTTCTGTGACCAAAAAATCAAGGTGGTTTGTCCGGTTTGCTTTTTTTTTTTACATGTTGCTTCTCTGCATTCTGCCAATCCTCTGTCGGTTCTGTCGGCCAAGGCTTGGGAATGGATCGTGGGTCGCCTACTTGCGCGATTGCTACAATTTGAGTACAGTAACTGTTGGGATGGTGTGCATTTTCAACCCCGACGCGGCTTTGGCAAGGCTTCTTACATGTCAAAACAAATCCACTCGACTGGGTTTTGAGATGTTTCTTGGATTGTACAGGTTCAACCCAAGCTGGCAAGAGAACCGATGCCCACATTTCGGCAGCTATTGTCATCCTGAAGACACTTCAGCTAAGCAACCTTTGGGTTTTTGATTTCATGTGAAGGTCAAAACCATAATTGAATTTCAATAATCAACATGGGATGAGTTAGTCAATAGTTTGTGCCAGACTCTGGGACTGCCAACAATGAGTGATGCAAACACTTCGTTGGCCATGTTCATTGTCTGCGAATGGGTAGGTTGAGTTCCAGCATTTTGTATTGGCCAAAGCTTTCACTGGCTCAAGCCATAGGTAGCAGCCGCAACAGTTTAGTTCCTGTCCCACTGATGCCCTTTAGATCGCTTTGGCAAGTTGATATCAATTTGGTCAGTATACTTGGGATATCTTGGGATGGTTTCTACTCCACTTCAGCAGTGCCCAATTCACCTTCGGCCATCCCTAAACCGCACAAATTGGTTAAGGACGAGGTTCCCAGTTTGTTGACAACAAGAACACCCATTAGATTAAACTCCCATTAAACCATCAAACCCACGTCAAACAACCCCAGGACCTGTGCAGTCCCAACTAATTATCATGTCTCATTAAAACCCCACATATATCTTGGTGAACCTCCGGTCATGTATTGCTGTTAACTGAGCATTACTCACCCCCACACTTCAGGACCTTGATAGTGCAACAGCACGTCCTCTCGCAAGTTGGCCTGCTGAGCTCAGGCTGCCAAAAAAAAAACTGATGGTTCAACCTGTAACTACTGTATTATTGTATTATGCGATGTTTGATCTGTCTTTCAATTCTCTTGGAATCCAAACAGTTAGCTCTTCCTTTGGCATGGTCAACCTGTTCAATCAGTCACCGTTCCAAAGCATTGGTTATCCCTGAGTATTCAATGGGCTCCATGCAATTGGACTAACCGTTACTAACCATGCTTATCCCGGTAATGGCAAGTAGGATGAATCGCTGAGAAAAGAATCAGGGAGATGGGGGACACCTTGTGGCGACAAGGTGGAAAGCACCAGGGTAGTCCGCTGGACTTGGCGGATTTCAAGGATCCCAACCAGAAACAGCCGAAGAATCAGCCCAGGCCGCAAGGATTTGCTAGTCATTCGGCGGGATGGCAGCCATTCATACCCTTTCTATCTCACTTATTGCCTTAATTATCGTTCCCGGATATTTCCAGTATCTCAATTTCAATCAAAACATGCAGCAATTCTTAACCCGCTTTGTTTGGTCACCATTGGTTGTTGCCAATTTTCTCCAATGGTTTAACTCCCTATGGCTGGCAAAAGCTGGTTTTGATGCCAACCCGGCCACCTTTTGCTGGATAAGCTGGGATGATCCCGGAAATCTGCAAATGGTAAAGAATTGGGGGACGGCCCTGGTGGCCTTGTAGCTGGGATTTTGAGGGACTTTGTGGATTACGACCTCCTTACTAACCTAACCATCCACAGTCATCCACAGTCATCCACAATCTGTATATCTGTATCAAACTATTATCGGATTGTGACTTTCTTTTTAATATGATATCCCCCTATTCATTCTGAAACCAACCAAGGCCTATAATATCCAGACCAATGTCCAGAAGTGCCTCACAGGCTTCCCAGCCCATGGGCTGAGGCAGCATTGTCAAGGAGCCCAAGACGCCTCCCATGGTCATTTACTCTTCTAAGATCTTTCAATCTAGGATGTCAGAATAAGTGATTCTTTCCAAGACCCCTGAACCTGAAGCTGTGGGCTCAATGTAAACCGTTGATTCAACCATGGAGAAGGGTGATGTCTGGGACAAAACTTGAGGAGGTTGAAACCACAAACCACTATCAGATCCAGAAATTGCGATATAAATGACACATGTCCAAGTTTTAGAATTAAAAACATCACCTGACCTTCGGGTGGCCGCTGCAAACCATGCCCCGAAAATTGTGCTTGTGGCGGCATCATGCGGCGTCGCCATTTTTCTCAACGCACGGGGCTCAAACACTCCATCCCAGTTCTCCCTTGACGGCCAGGGAGCATGGCCTTGAGAAATCCCCCAGGAACTCAAAACGCCAACCCCTCACGGGTGACGGGTGGGGCCAGCCACAACAATCTGAAAATAAACTATAGTTGCTATGCTTGAAGTGGCATTTGACATCCGGCAACTTCCAAAACCACAAAAAAATCGAACAATGAGTCAGTTATCTGCAGCCCTGGCTCCCTGAATTTCAGATTTCGTCTGGTGTATCCTTGGGGATCCTCAATAAGTCTTTCAAAATGTTGGCTTTTCCCTGTCATGCGAACTGCAACTAGTTCCAAATAAATGCGGCGCATATCTATTGGCAATCATTGATCTATGAAATCCCGTTTGACTCAGACCTCCCTTCAATCCACAGCAACAAAATCAGGTTTTCGTAGATCATGTTTGTTCCCTGGCAGAAAGATGCAGAAAGGTTATCCCGTGCTTTTTGTCCATACTACACACGATGTTTGGTTGGTCTTTGAATTGGTTGGTTTCCGTCTTTTTGGCGAAGGCAAAACTGGAGACTGCGTTGAAGTGGTTTCAATATCCTTCATTTTCAATATGCAAAAGATGGCACCTGGAGGCTTGACACCCCACAGGCAACCATGCCGACACATTCCAACATATGGAGCCGTGCCACATGTACACATTCGGATACTTTAGCAAACGTGCAAAAAATGTATACATACAGTGTAATGTAGTTCCGTCTCTCGGGAAGTAAATTGCACTCATGCGCTACAAATAGGTTCCCTTTTATACGCCTCTTTAGGTCTCCAACAACATGGGCCTATAAAATTTGGGATTTGGTATCTGCAGTATTCTGCAGTTTCGAGTGTGCTGATGGGGTTGGATCCTGTTTTCTTTTGGTGGCACTGATGATTGATGGCCGAATACTGTAGGGCTTAGTCTGAGCCTCTCAAAAAGTCTGAGCCTCTCAAAAATTAATCAAAATTGCTTGCGCCTAGGAGAAACCAATTATACAATTTTGCGGTTTCGAAACTTTTGCAAACCACGCACCTTAATAAGTCATGAGAACAGTACATCGCCACACATTGAATTTTTTGATTTTTTCCATCCCAAAATGACCCATCACGTGTGGGATTTGACCAACCTAATGGAGGTCGCTACTAAAAGCATGCACAAACATACCTAACCTCCAAGTCAATTTGCCTGCAAAAATGAGGCTCAACAAGTGATCATGCCAGCTCGCTGCAAAGGGAATAGCCCAAATGCGTCCATGTTCCATTGACGGAACGCGCAAAAAGGTGTGTCTCTCAAATGCAGCTGTTGGCCGTTGGCTTCTGAACCGTGGAGATATACATCAGCTTGACAACCCCAAGCAACAAAAGTTGAAATAAATTGTTCATTTAGCAACCCCCAAAAAAAGCCTATTATCTTCGCAGGTGGACTGTGTTTGTTGGGCCTCCTTTTGTCTTAATCTTCGAAATTTTCCAAGCAAAGTGGATTCCAGACTGGAAAAATGTTCCCACCAAAGTCCTACAGTTTGTGTGTGTGGCTGAGGCACCCAGCCAAAAAAATGTTTCATGATGTGGGCGGGCCCTAATCCAAAGACTCACAGTATAGAGTCAATACATAGCCGTTCGCATTTAGATATCCCTTCTATTCTGAATCTGTGGTGAGATCGGTTATTCTTCCATGTTTTGCCGCAAAAGTTTAACCCAGCATACCAGACCACATTCCGCTTTCCCCAACAACAACATGACTCTTTGGGTCAAACGATTTTGGTGTTGGCGTGTAGTTGAGAGGGGGTGTCCGAGTCCATCTGGTGCTGGCCAACCACGTCGCACCACTCCACAAACAAACTAGTTACAGTATATAATCAAATACTATATATACATATATATATATATACTTGGGGGGTTGGCTCATGATTTGGTCCTGAAACCAAAATGTATTAAAATGTATCATCACATACCGAATTATACACCTTCTTCTTGCCATGAGCAAAAATCACCCTGGCTGTCGCTGTAGCTGCCCGTCAATGGCCAACAGCTGGTTGTGTTCTCTTGGGTCTTAGACCCCAATAAACCTCAAGTATTCAGCGTGGGACAACAAATATCGGATCCTACTTAATAGGTACTGATAACAATATATCTTCATCTTCAAATGTTCAATCACAACTGAATCAATGACATCCTTGTGACAATAGTCTGTCCGGCCACTACTAGACCATTAGCCTTCTACTTTGAGTTGTTGTGGCCCATGGGTGGTATTCGTCGTTATTCACCAACAAACCACGGATGTCTATGAATTGAATTTACGTCAAAATATGTCAGGCGTCGTCTTCTGAAAGGCCATCCGTCAGTAGGAAAACCAAAACGACCAATTCAGACCATACCCATCAAAACTAAAACTCTTACAATCACATCACAAACTCTTTGTGGTCCCACGGCGCTCGCTTTGCAACACTAACGCCCATGACAGCAGCTAGTGAGTTTTGTTTCGCACCTCGCCATCTATCCAATCCGATCAAACTTGACCTAATCTAATTCAATCTAGAGATTGATAGACTCGGTAGATATGTCGGAAAAGGCAAGATAAGTTCAGATGAGCCAAGGCAATTAAAGACACGACAAGATATGGCAAAGCAAGAAAAGAAAAGACTAGATTAGGATAAATTCTGGTTGATTTAATTTAGATCAGATCAGGAAAGGGTAGATGGACAAATAGATTACCTAGTTAGTTAGTCAGTTAGCTAGCTAGCTAGCTAGCCAGTTAGTTAGTTAGTTAGTTAGTTAACTAATTAAACAATGTTAGATAGATTAGCTAATTGGATAGTGAACTAGGTAGTTAGTTAGTTAGTTAGCTAGGTAGTTAGTTAGTGAGTATTCTAGTTTGTTGGCTAGTTAGTTGGTTAGTTCGTTCGTTACTTACTTAGTTAGTTTGATAGATAGTTAGTTACTTAGTTATTGCACTTACAGGAAGTCACCATTTTTCCTAGTAGATCCGTGGGTTTTCCTGCAAGTTGTCCATTCTCCAATTCTGGGACTTTGGTCTTTCATGTTGGGTCAGCTGCTCATTTTAAAACTGAAATGTGTCATGGGCATCATGTTTGGCTGATGTTAAGGCTGCCAATTGCAGGATGCTACTGAGGTACATCTTCAGAATCCAATCCACTGCCGTCCTCGGTACATCCGCCGTCAAGAAAGAGGTATGCAACTAATATTGAGATTACTACCAAACATTACACAGGGGTTGCTTTCAGGGTGAAAAAAATCAGTTTTGCCGGAAAGGCGTTTTTTTCCACGTTTGGAGGTTGGATAGGTAGGATTTCATCGTGCCTCACGCCGGCCCCGGATGGTCAAAACCACGTGGCATACCATATGCCGCTTATGTCTTCCATAGCGCGGGGAAGATCTTGGGGCGTAGCATCATGCAATGTTAGAAAGTCGAAGGGAAAATCTTTGAGTGTAGCAAAATGATGGTAGAAGGTTGGAAATGGAAAAGATATCCCAGAATGTAGCATCAATAATAGTAGAAAATTAAAGAGAAGATCTAAGAGCGTAGCGTCAATTATGTTCGAAAGCTGATGAGAAGATCCTAGAGCGTGGCGTCAGTGATGGTATAATGATAATGATTGAAAGTTGATGAAGAGAATACCTTAGAGGATCAATGATGCTAGAAAACTGAAGAACATGTTGGAGAGTAGCATCAACGCAATACTATGTAAGAAAATCGAAGAGAAGATCTAAGAGCGTCGCAACAACTTTGCTGATGGTGGTTTTCAATCCACTCAAAGATACAGCATCTGGGTGATGTTGTCCTCGCATTATGGTACATGATGAGTGAAACAAACACCCGAAGCAAAACCCTGCACGGTCCACGACAAGTTTGCCATGGGGAGTGAAGGTGCTGCAACTTTGCTAGAAACTTGAAGGGTAGCATGAACCAGGGTGGAATGTGAGAAAATTCAGGAGAAGATCTTGGACCGTAGAATCACTCATGGTAGAATGTTGGAAAGTTGAAGAAACAATCTTGGAGTAGGGCACCAATGATGATGAAAGGTTTGAAAGTTGATTAGATCTTAGAGCGTGGCATGTTAGAAAATACAAGAGCAGACCTTGGCACGTAGCATCAATGATGTTGTTGTAGAAAATAAAAGGAGATCGTCGAGCTAAGGGTCAGTGATGTTAAACACTTGAAAAAATCTTAGAGCGCAGCATTGATGATGTCAGAAAATGGAACAGAAGACCTTAGAGCGTCGCGTCAATGATGTTGGAAAATTGAAGAGAAGATCTTGGTGCGTAGCATCACTGATGTTTGAAATTTGAAGAAAGGATCTTGGAACGTAGCTTCAAGTATGTTGCGAAATTTAAGAATATTTTAGAGCGTAGCATCACACATGTTTGAAAATTGAAGAGAAAATCTTAGAGCGTAGCATCAATGATGGTACAATGGGAGAAAAAAGAAAAGGACATCGAAACAAATAGCATCAATGCGGGTAGAATGTGTGGAAAGTCCAGAGAAGATCTTAGAGTGCAGCATGGATGATGTCAGAAAAGTGAAGAGAAGATCTGAAAGCGAAACATCAACAATGTTAGAAAATTGAAGAGAAGATCTTAGAGCGTAAAATCGCTCATGCTGGAAGCTTGAAGAGAAGATCCTTTGAGCGTAGCATCAATGATAGTAGAAAATTGAAGATCAGTTGCATCAATGATGCTTGGAAATTTGAGAGAGAAAATCTTAGGGCGTAGCATCAATGATGGTAGACTTGGAATAATGATGAGCAGATCTTGCAGCGTAGCATCAATGATGGCAGAATATTTGAAAGTTGTGTAGATCTTAGAGCGTAGCGACAACCATGATAGAAGACTAAGGAGAAGCTGTTGGGGAGTAGCATCAATGCATTTTATGTAAGAAATGAAAAAGGTCAGAGCGTAGCATCAATAATGTTAGAATCTCTTATCCCCGGTTCGTTACTTTTTCCTTTTCGTTTAACATTTCCCTTTCGCTGGCTACATCGTTCCTTTCGTTTCAACTCTTCCTGTCCATTTGATACTTCCTTTCCTTTGTTTCAACGCTTCCATCCCGTTCATGTACTTCTTCCTTTCGTTTGAAGCCTTTCATGTGGTTACGTCCTTCCATTCGTGTCAACGCCTATGCAATCCATTCGTTTACATGCTTGTTTCATTGCAACTCGGCTATTTCGTTTGTTACTTCCTTCCTTTGGTTTCAACGCTCCCACCTGTTACTGTAGTTACTTCCTTCCTTTCGTTTCAACGCCTTCCTTCCGTTTGCTCTCAAGTCGTTCATTTCGTTGCGTCCGTCCTTACGTTTCACCTCTTTTATAAATCCATATAAATCCAATTCCTTACTTCTTCCCTTTCGTTTCACCACTTACAGTCCGTTTGTTACTTGAACTCTTTCGTTGCAACTCCTTCCTTTCATTCGCTATACTTCCTTCCTTCCTTCCTTCGTTCTTTGCTTCCTTCCTTCCTTCCTTCCTTCCTTCCTTTCGATTCAACTCTTCCCTTCCGTTCGGCCGTTCCTTTCGTTTCAACTCTTTCCTTTCATTCGCCATTGTCTTCCGTTGGTTTCAACTCTCCTTTCATTCGTTACTTCCTTCCTTTCATTTCACCTCTGACATCCCGTTCGTTACTGCTTCCCTTCGTTTCAAGTCGTTCATTTTGTTGCGTCCGTCCCTTCGTTTCACCTCGTATATCCCGTTCGTATCGGTTCGTTACTTCTTCCCTTTGGCTTCACCTCTTACAGTCCGTTTGTTACTTGAACTCTTTTGTTGCAACTCTTTCCTTTCATTCGTTACTTCCTTCCTTTCGTTTCAACTCTTCCCTTCCGTTCGGCCGTTCCTTTCGTTTCAACTCTTTCCTTTCATTCGTTTTTTCAAGTTTTGTGGGCTGGAGCAATCCGGACTGGTGTCTGCAATCCAAGCAGCCACTTTCTCTAGAGACCCCTTGCGGCCACTTGCTCCAGCGGCCACTTGCGGCCACTTGCGGCCACTTGCGGCCACTTGCGACCACTTGCGGCCACTTGCAGCCACTTGCGGCCACTTGCTCCAACAGCCCCCTGCGGCCACTTGCGGCCACTTGCGACCACTTGCACTCGAGTGGCTGCAAGAGGCTGCAAGAGGCTGCAAGTGGCATTGTTTTTGTGTTTTGCAACCTCAATGAAACATTAGGATTTTAACTTACAAGAATTAGGGTTTCAGCCACCGGCGCGTATTGGCATTGGGATTTCAAGAGGAGTGCAGGTCGTATGGACCAGCTGTCAGGTGTGACGTGCTGCTATCTGATACAAATAAAATCTTGGTATGCATGTGCTGCAAATCTATAAAAAGCAAATTTCTGTACTGTATCGCACATGCTCACCTCAGACACACCAGAGTGAATCGTTTGATGCATAAGCAGAACTAAACTCGGTGTATATGAATGTAGCAAAATATCAAAGGGATCCATGATTAAAGGTAAAGGGATCCTGCGGACAAACAGAGACCCCATTTTGGGCATATTACTGTATATAGTTACATAATGTTACATATATATTTATATACATGCACCCTCTGTTACAAAGCAAGACATGGCTATCCCAAAACTAAAAGGAAATACTGTAGATACAAGACCTATGCTGCAGCCTATGCTCATCCATTTCACCAAATTTCTTGTAGACTATGCCGTTGAACTTTGTTATGGCTACCATTGCTATGCTAAACAGCAGATCCTGCACATTCAGATGCTGTCCGAGGAATTCCAAATTCGACAAATATGTGATGTCTTTGGGATAAATGAACAGACAAATCAATCGGTAAATACATACGCCACGAATAAACAAACATGAATAAATCAATAAATGAATGAATGAATGAACGAACGAATGAATGAACCAGAAATGAATCGGTAAACAACAGTAAACAACTACTGTATAGTTGTATATATATATATATGCCACAGATCTGGTTGCTAGCCCTATGGATGTCACCCAGGATGCCAGCACCGTTGCCAGGTGGCGTCAAGGGCCTAAAAAGTTGCCCTTCTTCTTCATAAATGCCAGTCCTTCGGGTGCCCATGAGGATCCGTGGAGGACACATGGAATATTTGAAGCATGTTGTCATGTTGACGAAGTATCAAACTCCAGTCCCCTCATGGTAGTTTGTCACCTGCTTAGATTGTAATTGAAGCGAATTGGCTATGGCTTAAGCATGCTTTAACATGGGGTACCAATTGACCTCATCATGGACCCGCACATGAGCTGGTCCATTTGAGCACGGTGATCATCTGATCAATCCGTTTCATTCAATGAAATTCAATGAAGGCATTTGTGTGAGACGACCGCCCCGTTCTGACCTACGTTGACGTTGAAGACAAACACTCCAGCAGCTTCTGTTTATAGCAATCTTAACTGCAAATACGCAGGATTTTTTGGATCCTGGACCCTGAAACATGTGCCATGGTCGAGCCACTTCAGGTATTGGTGATCTTGAACAATGGGTAGTGGTACATGAACCCCCCGAATCCATACACTGGTAGGGGTCTAAGTCAAAATCACGCACCTCAAAGTTGCTGTAAATATTTAACAATATGATTTGATGCTGAAATTGGTGAAACATGTGGTTGCATTGCGGCCTGAAATTTTGACTCCCAACTCTTTGCCCTTGTCCCTGCACCCTGGCCCCAAATCTCTGTCCTGTAGAGCACATGGATTGTACCCATGCCACTTCAAGGAATTTCTTGTTGTAGATCTCCTGAGATACAGTGGAAAGGGATTAAAGCAGTCCCTAATCAGAGATTGTGTTCACCTGCGACACAAAAGGTCAAAGCACCCTCGCTCCTACGACTGCAAGACCCTCACTCCTCGGAGTACGAAGTTTCAAGCTCAACAGCAATGACTGTTTGTCACAATCATATACAGGTGGGCGTTGGCAAACATACCATACTCACCAAACAACTCAGGTCGACATGGGAGAAACCAATGGTCTCCGTGTGTGGAAAGAAATCATTTTACCTGACTGAGATTAAAAGCTATCGCTTGGGGCGATGGAACCTCAACTGCTTGGTGAAAACCCAGCTGAGATTGCTTCTCGCGTGTAGTTGTTTTGATATCATTCATCAATGAGACGTGGAAACCCTAGAGCTTGCCAAACCAATTCGACTATGTACACATGAATATTTCATACAATAATGTTCACATATCAATAACCATCCTCAAACATTATGGCAATCCAAATAAAGTTGAGGCCCGACATATTTCTTGGGACCCCGGACATATAGTGTGATTTTAAAATCGCCGAACAAATAATTTAGTTGTCTCATTGAAAACAGATACAGTACATGTTTGCAACAAAAAAGTACAAAAACATCTGAAAACACGCATTGCTGGAACCAATTGCCTAATGGAAAACGCATATATATATATATATATGAACATATACATGCTCTTAAATTTGAACTGATTCTAAGTTGATTTTGACTTGGTTTGATTTGATAGTTCGAATTCGACTTGGGTTCAAATTTGAATCGAACGTGTCATGATTCTAATTTGAACAGACTTACTTGAATTTGACTTTAAACTGACTTAAATGAGAATTGGCCCTACTAAGCACTTCCGCTTAAACTCTAGATTGGTTTGAAGTCGAATTAGGCTATAACTCTTCCTTGCATCTTTGGGAACCCAACATTGGAGCATTTTTTTTGGGAACCAAAACACCGCTGTTGATTCTGGTTCCCGCTTGTTTCTAGGCTACCTCCTTTGTGAGTTTGGCGGGAATCATCAATACAGAACGGAATAATCTTTTATTTACAGTCAAATTCAAAATCGGAACGGAACAAAAATCCGTGAAATATCGGGAATACAACCGAAAACCGTAGCATAACATGCCTCCCAAAAAGGTTGCCGTACTTTGTTTGGGGGGTTAATAAGCCGATGTGAACATTAATGTGCTGGACAAAATCAAGGTCTGATTGAGCTGACCATTCCATAGCCAATCTTGAATACCCTGGGACATGTTTGCCTTTTAGCTGGGTAGTATTCATGTAGTTCCCTACCTGTCACTCAGGGTTATTGTACCTTTTTTTCTGCGAATTACTTGGTTCACCAATGTTCACCACCATTACATTTTTTGAAGCATTCCGCGGCATTCACGCCACAGGGCATTGAGCTCTTCCACAGCTGAAGGATAAAAGAAGGCTCGAAACACCTGAGTGTGCGATTTTTTCTGGATTGTCCGACTGTCCTAGGAGGTGATTATTGATTGCTAGTCATGGAAAAGGGATGAAAAGGGGGTGTATAATCAGCAAGAGTTGAAGTTTTAATCAACAAAAATAATGTTTTCACAGTGGATGTTGGCCAGGGTTCTTAACTTGTTGCTGACTGGGATGATCCCCCGAGCACCGGTTGATGGTCGAGTTGGCCATCTCAAACACATTGGTCAATTCAGGTTGGCACAGCTGGCCCAGCAGGTGCATTGAAACCAAGTAGTCCAACACACCATAGCTGCACCCCAAGATGGCGAAACAAATGCAGAATTCACCACCATCGCTATAAATACCATGCCAATACAGTTCAATACAAAAGGATCCAAAAGGAAGTGTTACTTTTACATACTTTTACCAGTTTTTTGACATACTACTTTGATGGTTGCTCGACATGGTTGGGTTTATTAATCGTCCCGATTCACTTTGGAACAGGAATGCACATGCAGCCCGACCCATTTTCCTGACTTCCACGCGAGTGGGTGTGTCACTCCAAGCGAATCACAATCATTCCACCATCAACTAAAGAAACCTCCAACCAGTGGCAGGAAATCTAGTTGGCACCCTTTGTTGATGCCATTTGTTTGAGCAAATTTTGATCCCAAACCTAAAGTGTTGGCCATCTTGGGGTGGCTTCTCTCAGTAGGCTTAGTAGCTATTTTTGAGGCTTGGTTGGCGATCGATGCTGATGGCCATGCATAATTTGCTCAGCCCTTCACTATGAATCATTTTGCTCAGCCCGTGGCTTATGAATCATGCCACGGGCCCATTGACAAGGCCGATTTCAATCTTAAAATCTCCAATCAATTAATTTCTTTGCGGCTGACAAAGTTTGCGTCCATAAGTGAGCACACCTGTTGGCAAAACACATTTTGGGATGATCCCTGAAGCAATGCATAGGAGGAATCCAACCCCTTGCAGCTGTATTGGGATACAGCGCTTATTCACCATTGACGAAATTCAAGGAACATCCCTGGCAGGTTTGTTCACCAACCGCCCTGACCATTGCAAACCAACTGCCAACGGCCCAGCTGAAGTTTGTCCCAAAGTACAGGGGCCAATCCGACGAAAGAGAGCAAGCCCCAAAGCCCTGGTGGCGGTAAGGCGGCGGCGGTTGAACCACGACACCGGAAGGCAGTGTTTGGAGGGTGCAAGGATGGATATCTAGCATTTCAAGAAACTGGAGATATTGACTTTTAGATGGAAGACTCAGTGGACTCATATTATTATTTCCATACTCAGTAGCATCCATCAGGTTTAGAGAAAGATATATAAGATGCACCATTCACCCAATGAATGTATATCAAGTGAAACCTGCACTGGCATGATTCTGTTGTTTTTAATTTCACATAGGCAGATTTCAATGCCGCAGCTCTGCTGGTGGCGGCTCCAAAAGTAAACGATTCAATATAGTTCATCTCTTCTTGCTGCCACATGTGCTGGCCATATGGACCATGGCCAACCTTAGACCAAGATAATCACCGTGCAAAAAAGGACAAACGGTAATTTGTTTGGAAGCTTTTTTGGTATATATAGTATTATGATGCATCATGCATATATATATATATGAATTGACTAACGTATATAACATAGTCCCGAATTATTGGCTTAAAGTCAATGCATTCATTCACCCAAGCCAAGGTTTACAGAGAGACAAGGGGTCACCAGATTGCAGTTTTTGAGCTAAACATTGCAAGGGCGCCAATCAATGTTCACTCAATAGACACATCCCCCCAACAAAAATAATAGCAGTCCACACCAAACCATTGGAATCATCCACAGTTTGGGCCAAGAAACCGTGAAGTTCAAAAACAAAGCTCACTGTCGCGACGACTGAAGTCCACAACAAAGCCTCGATTTTCAGATTTGGGTACAAATGTCAATTTGCCCTCTAACCTCTGTGTTGTCTGGTTTCAACACACAGCATATGAATTTGTTCATGTAATTCTATAATAATAAGTATCTAAGATCTAGAAGATTATAGAATCTAGATCACGTGGGCACGAATTCAAGAACGGCCGGTGTACGTTGAATCACCCAAGTTCTGTGCCCAATAACTCACTCATACCAAACTACACCTGATTGAACCATATTATGGCACCAACATGCTTCAACCACTTCAGCTGTGCAGGGGGATTGTTAAAGTGGTGAGCCATCGGCAAAAATGGATTTGGATGGATTTGGATGATTTGTTAGTTATAGTTGACATCACATTTTCTTTATGCCACAAACGGTCTTGAAACTTGATTCTGTACATGATCTATGGGTCAAACATTGTGGTCACTCAGCCGCAAACCTGGTTACCCCATTCCAAATACAAACATGAATAAATCGGATCGTCATGCTAGCTAGCATGGAGCATAAATACATTTCAAACCACCAGACAACTACTCAGCTATTGCGGTCCGGATATGGTGCGAAAATGTGCGAAACACATTTTTGAAATCGACTCGACTCGGAGATGGCCTTGAGATATCTTAAATAGTGGTATATAGTGGTAAAAATTCAAATGACGCACAAATGACATGAAACATATTTTGCGCTGCTCAGTGCCAAGGCGCGAAGGCGAACATTGCAGTTTCGCTCTTGCACTCCTGAGAGCTGGAGATATAGAACATCCAGGGCCCAGAAGTCGCCCAGCATGGAGACATGGGGAACTGGGAAGTTTGAAACCAGTGAAATCCCTTTTTGCTTCCTAGAAAATTACTTCAAATCATCCCTAAGTGTGTGATCAAAGAACATTTTTCGTGGGGCAAGGTGCTTTCCCAGTATTCATTTTTGATAGCAAGAGGCAGGGTTTCCTGAGTATAAAGGTTCCCTTTAATCAAACCATTGATATATGGTTCTGTTTTCAATGAATGGGAAAACCAAAGCCATCATTGTGCACAGCTGCGAAATCTTAGGGCTACTCTTCGTACTCCTGGTCTTATGGTTGTGCTGTAAGACAAGACACCTTTCCAGTTGCTACAAACAAACCCAAACAAACCATGGGCATTGTCAACTTGAAAGTTCAAAAGCAAGCTAAATGATCTTGATGGATGTTGGTTGATAGATTCCCTGCTAGAGGCCTAGAAATTAATCTTTTAGCGGGAGCACTATGCATTGGCTGAGTACGTATCAATTTTGAAGTGTTCCATAGGGGGTTCCCAAGCTACAGGGGTCTAATTTGGTTTTCTTGTGGGCCTGGGTCGGAAAAAATCTTGAAACTAAAGGTAATTTTATTTCAAACCCTCCCCTGATATCTTTTCAACTTGCGGTGAGTGTCTCATAATTTCTATGAGAAGAGTAGGACCTCTGAAACTCTGTCAGTTGAGAGCCTTTAGATTTTATGTTAGTGTTATATTTGTGGGAGCACCATGCGCTTCCATTTTCGTACCAATATGCGCTTCCAGCCTGGTACCACTATGCGCTTCCATTGGCTGAGTAGGTATCAATATGAAGTGTTCCATAGAGGGTTCCCAAGATACAGGGTCTAATTTGGTTTTCTTGCCGGCCTAGGTGGGGAAAATTTCTTGAAACTGAAGGGCACGATTATTTCAAACCCTCCCCAACTTGCGGTGAGCGTCTCATACTTTTTAAACAGAAGAGTAGGGTCTCTGAAACTTTATGTCAGTTGAGGGCCTTTAGATTTGATGTTAGTGTTATATCTATGTTGTTGGGAGCACTATGCTCTTCCATTTTGGTACCACTATGCGCTTCCTGATACAATTGTTGGTAGGGCTTTGTGACTTGCGGCTAAGAGAAAGGTGAATGCGATGCTAAAGGGTCTCGGTCTAGGGTCTAAACACAATTTCAAAATGCCGGGCCCTCATTGACCCTGAAGGGTTCATGGTGCACATAAATAACAAACATCTAAAACATAAACCGTGCTAACATGGGCAACACAGGGTATACAGGGTCTAAAATGCACATATCCGGCGGGGTCTACTTTAGGTAAAGTAAAACATGACCCTAGCTGATGCCTGGAGGTCAACCCATTGACCCTAAGTTGAGATTAGTTGAGGCTATCTACTCAATCTATCTCAATCTATCTCAATCTACTCACTCATTTAGATTCATTTAGTATTTACCAGCGTTGTCAAAATATTCTGGGGCTCTTTCCGTCCGAGTGGCAGCTCTCTTCAAGATCTTCTGCGTCTGCTCCCAGTCCTCATCTGTCACACCTAGCTGCGAAATCTCAGGACTCAAAGGGAGACTTCCTGGGCGAGGCGAACACAGCTGGTGAGCCGGTTGTTGAGAAGCTCTGAAAGGGGAAACATCGACAGATTGAAGGGGATGAGGACGGTAATGATGATGACTCATGATGACCATGATATTTGTTGGTAATTGTATATACTTGTCATGAGGATGGTAATGATGAGGATGATGATTATGATGGTGGAGGTGATGATGATGATGATGACGACGGCATGGATGTTATTTTTGATGTCTTTGATGATGATAATCATGATGATGTTGTTGACGATGACGGCGCTAATGTTGATGTTGATGTCTATCTTGTTGTTGTTGATGCTGTTGCTGTTGCTGTTGCTGGTGCTGTTGCTGTTGCTGTTGCTGCTGTTGCTGCTGCTGCTGTTGCTGTTGCTGTTGCTGTTGTTGTTGTTGTTGTTGATAATCCTGATGATGTTGTTGATGTGTATCATGACGATGTTGTTTCTGATGATGACAATTATTTTTATCATGATTGTCATGGATCGTGATCGTGAAGATCAATGCGAGTCGGACCGTCTGAACCCAACACTAGCTGACCTACTTCTGAGATGATGGTTGCCAAAAGAAGGCATGCCGTGGCATGCCCACCGCAGGACCCTGTAGTGGCAAACTGGTAGTCAACTTTGACCCATGTCCCACACCCGCAGTGCAAACATATGCAAACATCAGATTCGAGGGGTGCAAGTACAGGGTTGGTTGTTGATCATGGGAGTTGAGGTGCCATGGCCTGTCTTCAATTTTGCCAACACGATTGCCCTCCTATGCCGGTTGGTCTGCCACCGATCGGACACCAAATGCTTTCATTTCCGCTTGATATGAATGGAAAGTCAGATTCATGTCAAGAGCCGTTACCAACCATTCTATCTTGAGATACCTTGAGCTTCACCCCTGGAAAGGTTGGGGACGCCCCCTAATGAATTCAATTGATGAGTTGTATCTTTATTGAAGACATTTTGAAATTCTCTTTTATCATCTTTCAATATCTTTCATTATTACAAAATAGACAGCGTGTTTGAAATCACCAACGCCAAGTGTGAATCAGGCAACTGACACCATCCCCCATACCATGGACACAAGGTGAACCCAAGGATCCACAGCCACAGCACGGTGCCCATGCGACGACGTGGTGAAACGACACCGAGCGTGGCAGGCTGAACTTCATGGCCGCAGCTCACGGGTTGAAGACACTGCTCTAACTCTAACCGCTGAGCCACGAGTGACTCACAAGATCTCACAAGTGCCAGTTATCGCCTGATGCTAAGTCACTTATGAAACTTGGGATGGTGTTGAACAAATCTGGGATGATTGGACTGTCTGTCTTGTGCTCTAATTTTTCGGAAAAAATAACCAGTCCAAACAACAGCTGCATTGTGGATAAACGCAGTATTCAGCAGAACAAGGTGTTACAGTATTTTCGACATTTTTCGACCAAATCATTGCTCGACAACGCTGTTCGAGCCTTCAAATGCTGCGGGCGACGCCTTGAGCACTGAGAATGCAATGGCCTTGCATTTTGGTGGGTACCCAACTCCATAGACTCAGAGCTGTGACTAATTATGGCCTCAGCTGGGCTTGGTCTTTGCCTAACAAACAACCAAAACTGCTGGGAAAGATTCGGGATCCCAGCACAAAGGGATCAACCACCGACTAGCTTATTTAAATGTTCCAGCTATTTCAGACAATCGGGAACATACATGTGCAAGACACTTGTGTTTTGTGCAGGCAGAAGTTCGAATTCATGATGCCCGAGCGAGAGGCATTAGCATAGCCTTGTGACATGTGACGTTTGCTACCCACAAAGGAAGATAATGGTTGAGAAATGTTGGGGAACAATATGGTTTGGGGCCTGGGGTCGACTGCTGTCATACGCAAGTAGCCCGATACGTGAATCCATCGGGACTTTATTGCTCTTGTACAAACACTACAGTCACATTACGCAGGACCCAACTTGGCCAGCTAGGAAATACGCATATTTAGTCATTTAGTGGGAAAAAAAGGTGGCAAACCTACGCGTTTGCAGGTGACTGGAGGGATCATCAACCTTCAAAAACGGATGATTTTCCACTGACATCCATTGACGGACAACCATAGCACTGGGATCTGGCCAATTTCAATATTTCATGAACCTTAAGAGGTTTGCCCAGTGAGGTTTTTTTCACCTTCCTTATTTTGCCTAGACGGAGATTTTGACCTCCGAGCACTAGGCTGCCGTGCGCCTGTGAAGACCGCCAACACCGAGGCGGACAGCAGGGTCCGCGTCCACAGCCGCAGGTTCCGTGCGGTGACCACCGCCACGAGCCACAGCAGTGGCATGGCCAACATGGCTAGGTCCAGGGGAAGACTGGAGGCCTCCAAACATGTCCAAAGGATGTGCAGTTGACCTCTGAGTCTGGTGGTTGGGGGGTTTATGAAATTGTGTTTATCGCCAGAAATGACGATGTAAGCAGCAAACAATCGACGTACAAAATATTTTCAATGAAAAATACTTTTTAGGTGTGAAGTAAATACCGGCTGGTTTGAATTGGACATATGATGAAATATGGGCTAAATCAGGATTGGAACGTGCCCGCCACCAGGCAGCAGAAATGGGATGTATTGTATTGACAATAAAAATCTGGAAAATTTACTTTAAATTCAAAACGGTTTCCTCGTCTTAAATCTACTTTTCCCCTCTGATTAAATCTTCAGTCCTCGCCTCGTTACATTCAAAACGGATTTCAGCCCTCGTCCCATTTCTTTCT